>Ga0316209_1000564_pt1 | contig 61262 bp, 60 predicted proteins | sample 6monopyrite_MG_FD_204945 | JGI IMG/M metagenome (GOLD analysis project Ga0316209, IMG submission 204945) | Microbial mat bacterial communities from mineral coupon in-situ incubated in ocean water Damariscotta River, Maine, United States -... | ecosystem: Environmental > Aquatic > Marine >... | reverse complement strand
TCTCGGCCTCATCCTCTTCCTCAAACTGATTTTCAGATCCATTCTGACCGCTACCATTACCGCTGTTTTCACCATTAGAAGCATCATTTTCAGAAGTATACTCAATAAAAGTTCTTGTAGTAAAACTTCTAAGCTCATTATTAGAACTTAACACCGATTCCATTTGCTGCATCATTGACTCAGCCAGAGATGTTATTGCCTCACTTTGTTGTTCAGCATCCAAAACCGTAACAGGCTCAGGATCGGCCTCCCTACTCTTCATCTGACGCTCCACTCTCTCCTCCTGCAGCAAACGCCATCTATGGAGAGGATCTTCAGTTTCCTCTTCTTCCTCCGGAACCTCCAATCGTGTATCGGGGGTATCAATTGGCACTGGTATAGCACTAGTACCCTCAGCGATCGCCTTATCTAACTCAACTTCATTTTGCTCTTCGACAGCAGCAATATAAGCTGGAGCCACCTCTTGATCTGTACCAGGAGTCGATGTGACCGTAGAACCACCACCAACAATAGAAACGACATCCTTCTCTTCTTCACCACTAAACATTACAGCAACAAACCCAATCAAAGCGATTACAGCAACGATCACAGCTATCTTAGCCAAAGGACTTCGGCTAATAACATCGCCAATTCCAGATTTTTGCGCAAATTCATCAAAGCCCTCATCAGCCTCGATTATTTCATCATCAAGATCATCATTCATCTAGCATGTCCTCACGTGAAGCCAGTCGAGCACGTACCATACGACCTCGATCAGATAGTAATATAACTGGAGTTTCCTCTAAAGCATATATTTTGGTTCCATCAGCGGATGTAACCGAGCTATCCCAACTTGGAGACAACAGAGTTAAAGGTGTCCGAATATAGGTCAAACCATTATACACATAGGCAGTAGTTCTACCATCAACCCCAGAAACGTCTAATAATTCAGCGTCCTCAGGAACAACCCCCCCAAGAGCAACCGACATATCAGGATCCCCAGAAGTCAAAGTTACCCCAGAGTCAATAATTGACGTACTTGCCCCAGGCCCCTTCTTTGGCACAATAGCATCAAAACGGTAATGGACAGCATCCCTACTAGTTTCAAAAGTCATAATCACTGGAGCATTCAAACCCATCAATCGCATTGATATATTCCCATGAGCAAATTGCGAATCTGGAGAAATCCTTATCATATGAGTATGCTCCTTAACCGTGGACTCCTGTATCTTAAAATCTCCGACCCAACTCATATCCTCAATAGGCCAAGGAGCGCCAGAAGAATCCAGCATACTTATTGTAGTCACATAACCAAGCGCCGTCTTAACAACCAAAGGAGCCACACCCGGATCCAAAGAAATATTTTGAACAACCAGTTCAGGGCGAGGATAAGGATGGACAGGGAGCTGAGTTGATTCAACAGTACGATCAAAATGCTCTAGCAAAGTCCTTATTTCATCAGGCTTCAAGGGCAATAGCGTCTTTAAAGCTTGATCGAAAGCCTCTTTTCTAAACGAATCTTCTAGCTCCTCAGTAGATTTTTCAAATTCAAAATCCCCTTCATCAAAGCTAAAATCATCATCAGAAGCGACACCATCGGGCAACGCATCAGCATCAGACTGAGCCAAAGCTACACAAGGAAATAAGAAGACCCCTGCAAACACAAAACTGGTTCGCAAAAGACAACCCTTAAATTGAGAACTAAATATATTCGGAAAAATTTTATTATGCATGAATTTTAACCCAGATACTCTAAAACATAGAAACGATACATCAATTTTTTATAATTGTCACGCATTATCAATACAATAGCTTAAAAAAAATACGTTTACAATTAATGTGCCATAGCAATCCACTGCTCAACACCAATGCCATTAGGGCTTTCAAGCCTTGGGACACGGACAATTATAACCGTTACTAGCAGTCCTGTATTGGATGTCTTGGCACCTGATCTGTATGTAAGCACCAAGGGTATCTCGACCACCCACTGATATCTACCTGCCACCACCCCTTCAGACTGAAGTATTGGCGCACCCTTCGGTGCGGACGTGATTATTTGCTGATTAGCCTCGACCATTTCTATAATACGAGACCTCTGAAGTGCCTGCGTGAAACTCTCCCAGCCACGCTTAGTGAAATTTCTCGATGACTCCTGAAGACGGCGCCTATAGTCATTGAAACCAAAAGTCATAACTTCTGTTGTGGCCTGAGCAACCCAAGACATAAGGGCGGGAGGACTCAGGTTAGGCTGACTCAATGGAACCATAGGAATTAAACGACCATCCTCAGTTGTTGCAAAATAAAAATTCTCTGGCTGATTAACCTTAACAATATAGTACATAATACCTATAAGCCCTAAAATAACGGCACTCTGTATAAGAGTCATTTTTAATAGACTTCGATAACCGTCCCTATAAAACTCATTACGAACAACAACAGAGCCCAAACCACTAGACACATCCTTGTCCATATTAATTACTGGGCCATCCTTCTTCTTATCTTTTTTCTTCATTGTAAATCCTAAAAAATAATGTATGAGCTATTTAAAATCACATTAAACTTACGCATGTCAATAATAACTACCAACCCATTGTGGAGTAAAAAATCATTTCGCACAATATCGTAATATAGATATTTTTATAATTTTTCGTAAATATTCTGTGCTTTTTTTTACCTTATTATGATAAGGTGTAATGGCTTGCTCATTAAATAGTAATTCAATTGAAAAATAATTGAAAAATTAATTATAATAAGGCAGCATGTAAGAAATGTTTTAGGTTTAAGAGTTTTTGATGATTAATGTTAAAAATACATCTATCCGCTTCAGGGCATATTACAAAAGATGGGCTTTCGTGGCATTGCTTATTTTTTCCCTTACTGCCCCTAAATACACTTATGCATGTTGCACTTCTTGTGCTCAAAGCGATTGCAATGCTGCTGTAAATTTTATTGCTCAGGCGCATCAAGACTTGAGGCAAAATACAAAAGATAGATTTGATGGGGACCTTGAAGCATTTCAAAATTGGCTAATTGAAATTTTTCTTGAAGGTGAAGTTGTGCCTGCTATGGCAGCTATGGCCACTCAAATGGCGGCAGTATCTATGGAATACACACAAATAGTAGGCAGCTTCCTTGATGCGCAATTACAGATGGATACACAAAGAGTTCTTCGTAAATTACAATTTGAGGCGCACAAAGATTACCAGCCAAGTGAGACCTTTTGTTATTTCGGAACAAATGTAAGAAGCTTAGCGGCCACAGAGAATAAGGGCAGATTTAATGCGCTTGCTTTGTCTCAAATTTCTTTAGCACGTCAAATGGGTACTTTAGGTCAGGCGGGAAGCTCATCTGTTAATAATGACTATAAAACTAGATGGGAACAATTTGTAGATCACTACTGCGATCCATTGGATAATAATTTTCAAGATCAAAGTCCCGCGCCAAGTGTATCACGGCCATTAACGGGTCTTTCTGCAAGCGATACACGGACTGGCTTGATTTTAGCCTGCGATTGGGATAGCTCAGAATCTGGCACTGACATTGGTGCTAATGATAGGAATAGATTTAACCGAGATATTAACTATACGCGCCTAATGGAAAAGCCAAGGACGCTATTTGTAGATTTCACTGACAATACTCAAAATGTTTCAGTGTCCCCGATATCATCACTATATATAAGCCCTATTCAACAGCCGCGAGATGAGGAGGATGTTATGGCAATGTCCAGGTACCTATATGGCAACCGTGTTCTTACGCGGGCTTTATCTGGTAAGGGTTTTGAGGGGGAGAATGCAAAGAAGCTATACCTTGCTTTGCGCAGTGTGGCTGCTAAAAGGAATGTAGCCCAAGCAAGCTTTAATGCTATAGTTGCTCTCAAGTCATCTGGAACAAGTGATGAGCTACCGCTTGTGGGTGTTCCAAAGCCTACAGTAACAAATACAGGTACTTTATCTACGGTTACACCTGTTATGTTAGAGCAACAGACGAGGCGCTACCTTGCCGCCATAATGGCGCAACTTCTACCTGCTGATCCAGTTAGCACTGCGGGTAATATTTTTGATCTTATTGGCTATAGCCCAAGCTACTACTCTCAATTAGAGATACTGGCTAAACGCATATACCAAAACCCAGATTTTTATGCTCAGTTATATGATTCTCCTGCTAATGTAAGCCGTAAAAAAGTTGCTATGAAAGCTATAGAATTGATGGTTGATAGAACTATATATGAAAGCCAGATACGTAGAGAGATGAGTATTTCAGTCTTACTTTCTAGTAAACTGAGGGCGCTTCATAGGGACGCAGGTAAAGATGTTACTGTTGGTGTAGGCAATAAATAAGGGAGCTGTCCTATATTATGTTTAGAAAGAAATAAGGTATAATAATTTAATGTTTATAAAAAAAGACAAAAATGGAGAACGGATACGCCGTAATGTAACATTACGAATGGCTGTTATCATTACTCTTATTATATCGGTTGTTTTTGGATCAGCCATGACATTACGGCATAAGCAAGCCGAAGCGTTCAGTTTTTGTACAAATTGCATTTTGTGCATTCCTGGAGATACACTTATAACAATATTCTTATTAAACCTCTTGCAGGAATTTTGGGACGGAATAATTGAAGATGACATAGAAGAGTTCCTTAACATGGAGGAAAACTTCATTGTAAAAGAGTTTTTTGAAGAATTTTGGCTTAAGGCGCTGGCTGAGCTTACAGAGTTTCTTGATACTTTCGGAATGTACCAAGTCGAAATAGTTGGCGCATTCTTTGATGCCAAGAATCAATTAGAAACAAGCCGGCTAATATTTAAACTTCAAGCTGAGGCTCATAGAGACTACCACCCTAGTGATGATTTCTGCTGGTTTGGAACAAATTCAAGAAGCTTGGCGTCATCTGAAAGTCGAGCAAGATTAAACTTGCTCGCCCTATCACAAAGAGCCACAGAACGCCAACTTGGATACAAAGATAATTCAGCATCAACTAGTGTTGCAAAAGATAAGGATGCAAGATGGCGTCAATTTGTGGACACATACTGTGATCCAAAAGATAATGGATATGAGGATTTTTTCACAGGCTTAGATCAAGCCTGTGATAGAGATGGCGCTGGCCCAGGAACAGCAAGAGGTGCTATTGATAATGCCCGCACAAACATAGATGTTGACTATACTAGGTTGATTGAAAACCCAAGAACTCTTGACATTGATTTTACATACCAAACACCAGGGGCTGGGCCAGTTCCGCCGCCCATATTATCTAACGATGAAGAAGATGTTCTGGCGATGTCATCAAACCTTTATGCTAATAGAGTTCCAAGCAGGAAGCTTGATTTTAGAGTATTGGATCGATACCCCGCAGCACGTAGCATGTATGCGGACATGCGTAGTGTAGTAGCAAAGCGTAACGTTGCACTAAACAGCTTTAATTCTATAGTAGCTCTGAAATCATCAGGAACTAGTGATGCAGTAAATAATGCTACGACTGCGTCTTATATTGGGGCTGTTATGAAGGATCTTATGCCGACAGCTACTGATGCGGAAATATTTGAAATTATTGGAGAAAGCCCTAGTTATTACGCACAACTGGAAATACTGGGGAAAAAAATCTACCAAAACCCAGATTTCTTTGCAAACCTATACGACTCACCGGCAAATGTAGAGCGTAAAAGTGTGGCGATGAAAGCTATAGAACTTATGATTGATCGTGCTCTATTTGAAAGTGAATTAAGACAAGAGATGCTTTTATCTGTAATGCTATCAAGTGAATTAAACAAGCGGTATAAATCTATAAATAAACAAATGTCAGGTGGGGGTAAGAATTAATAATGTTGTTAATTAAAAAAACAAATAAAAAATATTACGCACCATCTCGTAACCTGATAATCGCACTGTTATCCATATTTATCCTTATAGTATCTACGGATAGCTCGAAAGCCTGTGACTCATGTCAGAGTGCTGTGTCTAGTGCGGACTCTCGTATTTGGCAACAATCCCAAGATAATTTTGACAGATACCTAGACCGTGAATTCAAGCGCGTGCAAGAATTTATAGTCCAAGAAATGTGGGAACAGAATATTTTACCTATAATGATGTTGGCCGCAGAACAATTTACAGTAGTGGCGCTTCAACAAGCTATGATAATTGGCATGTTTATTGATGCAGAAAGTCAAATGGATGCGCAGCGTCTTTTACAAGAATTACGAGCTCAAGTTCGCAAGGATTATCAACCTAGCTTAGGAATGTGTGAATTTGGGTCTTTAATGAAAAGTCTTGCTGCTACAGAAATTCGTGGTGAAACTTTTGCTGTTGTTTTAAGTCGTCGATCACAAGACAGACACCTAGGTAAAGGTGACTCCTCTGGGTCTTATGGTAATGATCTAGATCATTCTAATCGTATTATGCATTTCAAACGCCTATTTTGTAACGAAAAAGATAGAAGAGGAGCTCTAATTTCTGTTTGTGATAATGAAGTTTCTTGGGCAAACACTGCTTTTGGTCAAGTAGAGAGAGCTCGCATGAACAAGGATATAGACTATTTTTCTCTTATGGATTCGCCATGGAATCTTTCTATAGACTTCACCAATCAAACAATTGTTGATTACAGTTCCTCGCCACAAATTCTAAACCCTGATGAAGAACATATAATGGCGATGTCCAGTAACTTATTTGGTCACAGAATTTTCCCTAGACCTCCTGCTAAGATTGTAGGAAATAATGAAGAGGTTAAACCTGCACATCAATATTATATTGATATGCGCTCTATTCAGGCAAAAAGAAGTGTGGCAGAAAACAGCCTCTACGCTATAACGGCAATGAAATCTATGGCTCCTGATTCGGCAGCCCCATCAGGCGGCGGCGGGGCCTGTATGGGGCCTGGTAATAGTGGGGCTAGCGGTTGCACACCATGTGTAAATGGAGGCGGATCTACTTGCCCACCTCCAAGTACAACAACAGTTCCATCTAGCGCTACGGGTGGCGGCCCGCCTAACTCTAGAATTTATATGGAACATATTATGAAACATTTAGGTGTTCCCGATGCTGAAATACTAGATATTCTAGGTTATAATCCTAGCTATTACGCACAAATGGAAATCTTGACTAAAAAGATTTACCAAAGCCCTAATTTCTATACAAATCTTTATGATACGCCTGCGAATATTGAGCGTAAATCTGTTGCGTTGCAGGCAATAAAGTTAATGCAAAAATTTGATATTCTAAAAAGCAATCTTCGTGGAGAAGCCACAGTTTCAATCTTACTTGAACTCGCTGTTGTTAACTTACAAAACGAAGTTGAAGATCAAATTAAGGCTCTAGATGCTAACAGGTAAAAAAATGATAAAGACTTTGGGACAAATAAATAAATATAAAATTCTTAATATGGTGCTGATACTCACTATATTTATAGCAGCGACAGCTACTGTTATCTCCATATCGCCCAAACCTGCATATGCTGTATGTTGCAGAAGTTGCTGTACATGTATTTTTGAGACTATCCAAGAGGATTTTCCTGATTGGATTATGACAGCCTTGGAAATAAACATTTATATATGGATAAAGCTGCTAATCCATCAATTCTTGTGGTTTGATATGACCTATTGGGAGCAAAATGTACTTCCAGTATTCATGAATATGGGCAATCAGCTTGCCGCTGTAGGAACAATGCAGGTCATGATTATTGGTCAGTTTATTGATGCCAAGCAGCAATTAGAGACACAGCGCTTACTTCAAGAGCTAAATGCACAAGCTAGTAAAGAATACCACCCTAGCTTGGGTATGTGTGAATTTGGTACTAGAGTCATTAGTCTAGCATCAAGCGAAAGAAAAGGTGAAGCTAATGCATTAATTCTAAGTGAAAGATCGTCAGACCGGCTTCTCGGTAATGTTGGAACGGGTGCGCGAGCAGGATCAAAAGATGATATAGCAATTAGATTAAAGGCTTTTCAAGAAGAGTATTGTAATGTTTTTGATAATGGATTCGGTTTGGAAGCTCTATGCCCAACTTTAACCCCTCCACAAACAGCTGTCATTAAAAACAGATTTAACAGGGACATAGACTACCAGAAAACTGTGCAAGACCCTTGGACCATAGAATTCGATTTAACTGCGGCAGGTGTACCTTCTGAAAACGATGAAGAAATAGTTGCCATGGCCAACAATCTATATGGTTATGATACATTTGTTCGCTCTGATTTTGAGAGTTTAAAATATAATGTAGAAGAAGGTATATCGACTGCTCAAAAAGCATACCTCAATATGAGATCTGTAGTAGCAAAAACAAAAGTTGCAGAGAATAGCTTTAACGCTCTGATTTCTATGAAGGGTGAGGGGACTGCAGGGTCACGCGCTTTTATTGATGCATATCTAGAAGAACTTGGTATGCCTAGTTCAGAAATAGGGCAATTTCTAGGAACAAACCCTAGCTACAATGCTCAAATGGAAGTACTTACTAAAAAAGCATATCAAACCCCTATGTTCTATACAAATCTATATGACAAACCTGCGAATATTTCCAGAAAAGGTGTGGCTATGCAGGCCATTGGTTTAATACAAAAGTTTGATCTGTTAAAAAGCTACCTTAGAACTGAAGCTTCACTGTCCGTACTATTGGAAGTATCTATATTACAGTTACAAAGAGAAGTGGAAGATAATATACGTGCATTTAATCAAGCAAATGTCTTGATCACAGAATAAGTTTAATAGAGGTAAATGATGAATATTATAAGTTATAGATATAAAAAGAGATTATTCTTAACTGTTGCAATTTCAGCAGTTGGGCTATTAGGCTTTTTTAACTTTGATAAACTACATATATCTAAAAAACCTATCGCTGACGTTAAGTTAAGTAATTTCGCCCCAGGAACTAATGTTAATTACCGCATTAGTTCTGGAAATACTCTTATTTCACAAGACACTAATACAATAAAAGAAGATGGTATAATTTCTCTACCCGTTAATCACAAAATGATTAACGACACGGCTGGAGATATTATAAAATATGAACTATCTATGATTAAACCAAAGCTTACTAGCGATAAGAATATGCCTTCTGAGATGCTAGACATATTGCTGGCACTTGATAAAACTACTGGAGATATATCAATTTCAGCTTCAGGGCTAGACGAATATTCTAATATCGAACTTGAAAATAGCAATAATAAAAAAGAGAGTCTACATGCTGACTGGGCAGGTTTATTTTCAGCCCAATTAAACCCTAAAAATAATAGCATCTCCTCTAATAGCGATAAAGATTCTACTGTAAAATTAGCATTCCAAAACTCTGGTATTGGTGGCGATATAAAATCCCTAAACACTGATGAAATCGAGGTTTTCTTTGGACTATTTGGCGATGATAATGGCTCAACTTTGGCTGATGTTCAGACTCGTTGGTCATGGGCTCTAATTAGAATGACTGAAGAGCTAACTGCTGTTATGGTTAAACAAACTCAAATTATAGGTATGTTTTTTGATGCTAGCATTCAGATGAAGACACAAAGGAAACATCAGGAATTAATGGCTCAAGCATATAAGGACTATCATCCTAGTGAGCAAATGTGCCGCATTGGTACATTCATTAGAAGTGTTGCACATACGGAATCAAAGTCTGAAGTTAACAAGAATTTTGTAAATAAAATGCTTATGAATGAATATTTGGGTGTTGAAAATTCAGTGGCTGCAGGTGGAATGGAAGTTTATGAAAGAGCAAAGATTGATGACTATGTAACAAATTTTTGTGATACAAAAGACAATAATGGTGCAACGGACGCTTTCTGTAATGCTGTAACAACAGCAACAACATCAGCCAACTTAGACAGATTAAATAAAGATATCGACTATACTAGAGCTTTAGCATCTAAACTTACATTAGATATTGATTTTACAGACACTACAGCCACTATCGATGAAGAAGATGTAATAGCACTTGCTAAACATCTATATTTTCCATCTACATTTAACCTTGAAGACCTAGAATCTCTTGAGCACGACCCTAGAAACCACTATGAATCTAGAAGCTACGCCGCTAAAATGGGAGTGGCTCATAACAGTTTTGTTAATATTATAGGTATGAAATCCGCAGCCCCTGCCGGACAAGCAACTACCACAACTACGACTAGCCCAGCCCCCACGCCGTTTGGGCAAGCAGTAGCCCCAACAGCGCGTGGAGCCGTTGCAACATTAACAGAAGACTCAGGCTGGGCGTACATGAAAGCTATGATGCGCGAATTTGGTATCTCACCTGTTGATATGAACTTTAATGGTAATACAACTGATGCCATTGATCTAACTATAGAAGAGCAAATAGATGAAATGCTTGGTGCACGGCCAAGCTATTATGCGCAAATGGAAGTTCTTACAAAAAAAATGTATCAAACCCCTGATTTTTATACAAATCTATATGATAAACCCACTAACGTTAAAAGAATTGGCGTTTCTCTTGATGCTATAACTTTGATGCACCAAAGAGACAGATTTGAATCATTATTACGTCGTGAAATGCTCTCGGCTGTGATGGTTGAAGAAGCTTTGCAAGATCAAGTTGAAGAGGTTAATGCAAATCTTTATGAAACAATGCAAGGTTCACAAATATCACAGTAACCTATTTTTAAAATACCCTTCTATATTGTCCTAAACATTAGCCATATATCATAACTGGCATTACTTTTGCATTGCGTACACAAGCAATCCACAGTGTGGTTGCTTTATTGATATGCAAAGATATAAAAGTAAAAGGATTTCAGTATGGGACTATCCAGTTTATCGACAGCATTGTCAGGTTTACGGGTTAATCAGCAGCAAATTGATATTATTTCAAATAATATTGCTAATGTTGGTACGGAAGGATTTACACGGAAAATATTGCCCCAGAGCACTCAAGTAGTCGAAGGGCGCAGCATAGGCGTGCTTGGCGGCACTATAATTCGTAATGTTGACCTTCGCTTAGAACGAGATTTATGGACTCAAGTAAGCTCTGTTGACTTTTATAATGTACAAGCACAGTACCTTGAACGGGTTGATAATTTCCACGGATCACCAAGTGCAAATATATCAGTAGCCGGAGAAGTAACAAAACTACAAAATACTTTTGCAGCCCTTGCAAATTCACCAGATGACCAATTTCTAATATCAGATGTTATCGATCAATCTATAGATACAGCTAATAAAATAAATGATCTGGCCGATTTTTACACAACACTTCGTAATGATGCCCAAAATGAAGCTGCGGCAGCTGTGCAAAGTATAAATAACTTACTTGAGCAAATTGGAGAGCTTAACACACAGATTCGTTTTTCAAATGCTGGGGGTTCTACAGTTGCGGCAACTGAAGATATACGGGATCAAGCTGTTAAAGATCTTTCAGAGCTTATAGAAGTCAGCGTTTTTCCACGAGGCGATGGAGTTCTTGTTGTTCAAACACTAGAAGGAGTAGAACTAACCGCTGAAAACCCTACGGATCTTGTATTCAGACCAACTCCACTATCTCCTTCAACTGCATATCCAGATACCGCCGCAGGTATTTTTGTTGGAGACCCCGTAGATAACGTCAATGCCATAGATATCACCCAACGAAAAATTGGCGGTAAGCTTGGGGGTCTAATAGAACTTAGAGATAATATATTTCCAAAACAAATAGCACAAATTGATGAGCTGGCGCACAAAATGGCACTACGTTTTGAAGCTCAAGGCTTAAGGCTCTTCACTGATTCCTCAGGAGCTATACCAGCAGATACGCCCCCTGACCTAACTACCGACCCTCCCACTCCTGTTGAATATGTTGGATTTGCATCAGTTATAGAAGTTAACTCTCTTGTTATTGATGATCAAACATTAGTTAGAACTGGAACTTCTGGCGGAGCATCACTACAAACAGGCGCGAATGATGTAATAAGACGAATAATAGAGTTTACATTTGGAAATATTAATTTTCAAACCGCGGCAAATGCCGATACAGCAACATCAGTAGATATAAGAGCAGCAGCAACAGGCGGAACAACACTTCAAGATTGGTTGGGATTGCCTGCAACCAACCAATTATCAAGTGGAATAAGTTTAAGCAATTATGCAAGTGTCAACGATATAATAACAACTGGTGGGGTTGGAGTTTTTGGCACTCCTCCTGCTGATACCGATACTTTCATAGTACGATTCGATGATCCAGATTTTGGCGGTGGGCCTTATGATATTGAAATTGATTTAAGATCAGTACCTTCAGGCGGGGTTAGCGCTGCTCAAGACCTTGTTGACTATATGGCTCTAGATGCTGACTGGGCGGCGGCGATCGCTGATTTTGGAGTTGGAGCTTCTGTAGGATCTAATGGAGAGCTAGTAATCACCAGCAATGGTAATATAGAAATTGTAAACTCTCCTATTGAACCACTCTCGCAGGCAGGTTTTAACTTTTTAGGATTATCAGAAACAGTTTCAGAAGCCGAAGATCCATATTTTGACATTAATGTTGGTAATAACGAATCGGTGCGAATTACCATTACCCCATCAGATACAGAAGTTGAATTACTGGCAAAGATAAATGCAGTAGAAGGATTGGCGGCACAAATTGATACTGATGGATTCCTGTCTATAAGACCAGGTAATAGCTTTACCAACCCAGATTTTGGCGGTGATCTTAGTATAATTGGTGGCCCGTTTGCAACATCAGGCGCATCTTTAGCAGGGACATTAGCTGGCAGAGGCTCCATAGATGACGGTGTAAATATTGCCCAATCATTATTTGGAACATATAACGTCATTTCACCTGGGGTAATTGATAATCTTTCCCCAATCATTGAAACTCAGTATCAATCTGAAACAGCAGTTGGCAGTGGAGATTTCGTAGCCTTTCGCTCTGAAAACCTCGGACCAGGGGCAAATGTAAATTCAAAAATAGAGCTATCACTTACACTAAAAGATTATTCTCAAAAAATTATAAATGAAAATGCTCAACAGTTAGCCCTAATAAACGCACGTAGTGAAGATGAAAACTCTCTCAAAGGGTTATTAGAACAACAACTAACAGATCAATCAGGTGTTAATATTGATGAAGAATTAGGATTTTTAATTGTTGTACAAACTTCATTCTCTGCATCTGCTCGGGTGGTTAATGCCGTTGGCGAAATATTCGACGAATTATTAGCCCTATTATAAGTAAAATAATAAATAAAAAAGGAAAATAAAATGACTGGTGTTTCAACTTTAGGACAAGCTCTAAGGCAAATTGATAACCTTAATTTACAGCAAACCCAATTATCGGATTTATCCCAGCAGCTCGCTTCAGGTAAGAAATCTCAGAATTATTCCGGTCTAGAGTCTAGCGCCCTTACTTCTATACGATCTCGCACAGAACTTACTTCAATAGATATTTACGTTAATAATATTGAACGTGCTGATACTACAATTAACCTCACACTAACAGCGGTTAAAGAATTTCAAGCCCAAGCCGGAAACTTCTCAAGTACTCTGGTTAATTTTTTACAAGAAGGCGATCATTTAGAGGGCGAAGATGTATTTTATGATGATCCCGCAACGCCAGAAGATGATGCAATTAGAGTTGGTAAAACATCGTCGGAAATTGATACTGAGTTTCAAGCGGTTGTTAATCATGCGAATAATTTGTTTGATTTTTTTGGAGAGCTTTTAAATACGCAACAGGGTGATCGCTATCTCTTATCTGGTGCTGACAGCTTAACTCCGCCCTTCAATGACAACGGTACACTTGATGCTTCTATATCAACATTAATAACAGATTGGAAAAATGGCATTATCTCAACTGATGAAATAATAAGCGACTTATTTGATGGTACTGCGCTCAACGGTAATAGTAACGCAATTACTGATGCAAATATCGGTTTTTCAAGCTCACTAAGCAATGGCACAGCAGGAGATGTGTTTGTTAGAGCAGATGAAAACTCTGAATTTAAATATACCGCTCTAGCAAATGATAGGAGCTTCAGAGATATAATGGTTATTATGTCAGTGATGAAAAATGAAAACTTACCACCAATAGTCGATGTCTATGAAGATGGTATATATCCAGGGACACCAGATGCTAAGGGGGCTCCTGGTGCAACCGCAGCCGAACAACAAGATAACTTCTACCAATTATATAATGCGATGGCGGCTAAAGCAGCAGAGGCAATTGATGACATGGATCAAATAAGATTTAGTCTGGAAACTGTAAGGGTACAAATGAATGAAACAAAACAATCGCAGTCTGATCAAAGGGAATTATTGCTTAATACAATTAGCACCATTGAAGATGTAGATGTTAACGAAGTTGCTGTGCGTATTACAACCCTACAAACGCAGCTCCAAGCTTCATATAATGTTACGGCATTGACCCAACAATTAAATCTTGCAAACTTTTTAGCTTAGAGGCTAACCTGTACGTGTCTTACTAATTGCTAAGATTGCTTGAGAACATAGCGTTTCTACAGGCATACCGGTTTTCTTACATTGCGCTTCTAGGTCAGTAAGCTTACCCATAACCATATCAAGCATAGGCAATGACCAACTATTTATTTGCCCCTTAAAAAAGGGTGCTTGTTTAAAAAATATTGGGGGAGCTAGCTTTTTCATAGATGTTTCTATGTCCATACCACTATTTATATATGATTTTACTATATGAAGCCTACGAAAATGGTTTTGTAAACTCCTTAATATAGCTATAAAAGCAACACCCTCTTGCATCAATATATTATATGCCTTCAGTGCTTCCTCGGTTTTCCTGCCAGCGACGGCATATATAAAATTATCAAAATCCTGCTGCCCAGCTCCTCCACATGCCGCTTGTGCATCTGCAAAAGAAATAGGAGTTTCGTCATCTCCCTTATATATAACAAGCTTTTCAAGCTCTGATCTTACTTTTGCTCGATCACCAGAAATAATTGCAGAAAGCCAAGAAACAGCATCTTGATCTATAGACTTATTTTCAGCGCGTATCGTTTCGCGTATAACTCCTGAAACACCGCGTTCATCTTCAACATAGCAAGGAAGAGCGGCGGCATTTTTTGCGCTCTCACATAATTTTCTTAGCGACGAGCGTGGACTTAACTCTCCCGCTTTAACAACCACAAGAGAACTATCACTGGGGCTTTCAAGATAGGCTTTCAAGATAACGGTAAGTTTATCGCCTCCCCCTTCAATTCTAATTAAACGATCTCCACCCATCATTGAAATAGACGTAGCCTCATCAACAAGTCGGGCAGGATCTTCCAATAATCCATTGATAGATAATGAAGCAACATTGAACGGATCATTCAAATCATCAACTATGGTTTTACCGATTATAGAGCAACGCTCTCTAACCAATCCACTATCTGGGCCATAAATAAGAATAACCCGCGCGCTTTTATCCGGAGATTTAGTAAAACTTTCAATTTGGCGAAACTGTATTTTCATGATGATGAGTGTAGAGCGATTCTATAAATTATCTCAAGACATGCATATCATAATTTCTGTGCTTTTTGGAATGGCTCAACATATAAACGGTAATATTTACGAGATAAAATATTTGCCAAACGCTTTTCCTCTTTATCAAAGGATTTTGCAATAATTTCGCGCATTACCCCAGCCTTGTCATTGCCTTGCCTTGAAGAAACATCAAGCCACGCATAAGCTGTAACTTTATTATTATTCTTATTTATATCGTTAAAATAGGCTTGCCCCAACGCATATTGCGCGGGAGGAAAACCTTGAAGAGCCGCCTTTTTGTACCATTTAATAGATTTATTTATATCCTGTGGAAACTCAATTCCTTGTTCATACATATAACCTAAAGCATATTGAATTTTAATATCACCTTGCTGTGCTTTAGTAACTATTCGATCTAAAGATTTTGAATTATCGGTTAATATATCAAGCCCGCTTTTATACGACTTTATATTATTTTTATTACTATTGGCGCCTTTTTCATAATTTATAACATTTCTTATATATTTTTCTTCTGATTGCTTTATTAAAGGTTCTAAATCTGCATTATCAGCATATGAAAAATATAAATTTTGAGCATTTTTCTTCGCTTGTTCTATTTCTTCTTCACTTAACCTATTGCCTATAAATTCCAAAGAAAGATTATCAACATAATTATATCTTTTTACTAATGACAAATAGAGCCAAGAATAGCGCTCCACATTGTCTAGAAACTTACCTACGCCTGAATTATCACTAGACCTCCCAATATAAGATTGAGCATCTATATACCCATTTTCAGCTGCGCTCCTATACCATTTCAAAGCAGCAGATAAATCCCCTCCATGCTCAGAAATCACTCCTAAAAGAGCTTGTGACTTACTATCTCCTTTAGCTGCACTATTCTTCAATGAAGACATGTATCGCGCTCTGCTGTCAGTTATTAGCTCAACTACGTCACGACTTTCTTTTGGATCGACATATTGTTTATATAGACTATTTATTTCTCGATTTAATCTTTTCAAAGATTTTCTATCACTTCTTAAATTTACTGATAGTTTTTTCCATTCATTAAATGCAGAAAAATTGTATTTTTGAGCCAAAGCAACACTAAGCCACATATAACCTTTTTTAATATCATTGTTATTTTCTGAATTATGTAATGATAACCAAGCAAGCAACATTGCTGCGTCACCATTACCTTCCATAGTGGCCTTTTCACACCAGCCGATTGCAAAATCATCACTGCCTTCTGCATGAAGAAAGCGGCACAAATTATATTGAGCGTCAACATTACCGCGCAGAGCCTTAGAAGTAAGATCAGCTTTGGAAATATTTTCTTTGGAAATAGCAACTTGCGATAATGAGGAAAGCCCTATTATGAATATAATAAAGTTAAAGCGATATCTCATTCCTCGCTTTGCTCCTCGTTCTCGTCGCCTTCATCTTCACGAAGACTTTCATCAAAAGCAACAACATACTTACTATAATAAGACCCAGCCATTCTTTTACCCTGAACTACATCAAAAGCCTCAAGTTTTTCTGCTAACTCATCTCTCATTTTCCCAGCCTTTGGATGACCACGTTTTGACACGACTGAAAACCAAGCATAGGATTTTATCAAAAACTCTTTATTATTAGGATATCTTGATAAAATTACTGCTAAATTATATTGCGCATTACCGTGGCCTTTTCTTGCCGCCTTTTCAAACCATTCAATCGCTTTACTGTCTTTTTTCTTAATATATGTTCCGTCCCAATATAACTTACCTAAGATATATAATGATCGCGTATAGTCCTGAGCAGCCGATTGATTAAATAATTCAATAGCGCGCTTAACGTCCTTTTTTACTCCATTACCTGAAATATAACGCGTACCCATTTTATACTGAGCTTCTGCATCACCATTTTTAGCAAGCCCTTCAAGCTCTTTTACAGACATTTCATCTTGGCTATACGCATAATATGGCGATGCTGAAAACATTATAACTAACAAAGAAAAAAACAAAAATTTATGCATTTAATTATCCTAAATATTCATTGGTAAAACGTAAAACACATTAAATATATAACATATGTTAATACAATGTAACTTATATAAGTTACAACTAAATATCGATGCTATTCAACCAGCTATCATGAACATTACAAACGCTCATAATATAAAGCTTATTACTATAGCCCTTAACATTATGCTCGGAGATAGCTTTGTCATCTCCTGGAATGAACATTGTCTCCTCAATAAACTTAAAACTCTCATCAAACATAATATGTTTAACAATATAATGGCCATAACCGTCCATAGTATGATTGGTTTTGGCCTGTAAAACCCCGCCATTAACTTCGATATGCGGTAAATGTCCGCCTGATTTACCTTTCCAACGCCCTTGATTATCGGCGGTGTATATTAAATTGCCTAAAATTGGCGGATGCAAAATCTCTTTTTTATTTTCTATAGCCAAAACAGATCTAGGCATAATAACGCCGGCAATCGCGCCCATTGCACTTAACTTGATAAATTCACGTCGTTTATTGTCCATTAGAATCTCCTTCAAAATTACAGTGATAATTTTACGACTATGCTAAACTTTAAAAAAATTTTGGCAAGCTTATTCAAAGTTTGCGTTTGCGCAGAACTTCACCATGGGCAGGAAATCCCTCATAATCCGTCATAGTAATAACAGCATTTTTTAACCCTTCAAACCCTTGGAGATCACAACGTGAAATAGATGTACGTTTTAGAAAATCCCATATAGATGTACAAGAATATGTGTGAGCCCAGCCACCAGTTGGCAAAACATGGTTAACCCCTATACCATAATTCCCTAGCGAAGAAGGTGTATATTCACCTAACAGGATTTCCCCTGCATGCTTTAAAAGATCAAGATAATCATTTGCATTTTCAACCTTTAAGTGCAAATGCTCAGGCGCATATTCATTTGAAAACGCTATGGACTCTTCCAAACTTTCAGTTAAGACAATCCCACCATAGCTATCTTCTCCACCAGACATAACATGAGCGCATATATCGCGATGTGGTTGAGGCAAACTCTCAATAACTTTTGGCATGTTCTCTTGAACGTAACGCGCCAATTCCTTATCATGTGTTACTAGCAAAGCTCCAGAATCTTTACCATGCTCACCCTCGTTAAGCACATCTAGGATAGTATTGTCAGGATCAGAAGATCCATCAGCCAAAACAATAGATTCACTTGGTCCTGCTGGCATTCCAGGATCCATAATATCCGACAAAATACGTTTAGCCGCAGCTACATAAGGACTTCCTGGCCCCAAAACTTTTTTAACTCGTGGTACGCTCTCAGTCCCATAAGCTAGAGCAGCTATACCCTGCGCTCCGCCACATTTGTAAACATTTTCAACTCCACACAAACGCGCAGTATAAAGAGTGGCATCATCAATAGAACCATTTTCAATTGGTGGTGTAACAACTGCAATATTCTCAACCCCAGCAATAACAGCTGGAACAGCCAACATATAAAGCGCAGATGGGAACGCCCCCTTACCACGTGGAACATACAATCCAACCGAATCTATTGCGCTTATTTGCTCGCCTGCGAAAACCCCTTCTTGAATTTCTACTAACCAGCGCGAGGGTACATGCTTTAATTGCTCGGTATGGAATTTCTTTACATTCCCCACACAAAGCTTAATAGCAGATTTTAAATCATCATCTATAGAGTTTTCAGCACTATTAAATTCTTCTTGAGTGGCTTTAATGTTAGTTACATTTGAATTCTCAAACTTCTTAGCATACTTACGAAGGGCATCATCACCATTATCATGCACATCATCAATTATCGGCTGAACAATCTTGCATACTGAATCAATATCAGCCTGCGCGCGACGCATTATCCGATGTTTCGTTAACAGATCTGTATTATTCCAATGATAAAAATTGATATCCATATAGCCTATCTAAAACGATAGTTATTCGATGTCGAGTGTTTTCTTAGAATAAAATATGGCAGCAGACTGACCCTGATAAGGAATATAAGGTGATGAGGCATGTACAGCCATATTCTTACGGACTTCAGGATCTCTCATATCTTTACCCTTTTGCCCCTTCATAAAAATAAGATCGCCTGCATGGGCATTACCAAATTCTTCTCCATATGATTCGGTTAGACTTGATAATTCTTTCTCACTAGAATCTCTTTGGCTCTGATCCATAGAATTTAATTTTGTTTTATCCATCAAATCCCATAACTTTTCCGTAGTTATACCATCAAGCAAACGCAGAGTTGCACCTGCAAATGTTGAATGAAGCGTCATATTAACATCATCAACATGCATCATTGTTGCCCTTCCAATTCCACCTTTAGGAGTGAACATTGCATGACCTACCACGGTTTCATCTTCTCTTGCACCATAATATTCATCATGAACCCTGTTATATAATTCACGCATATAATTCATTTTATTATGAAACAATTCACAAGCTTCAGCACTAACTACTATTTCTGCTTTTGCAGATTCTGCTAAAATTTCTGAGGCACTAATCACATCAAGATAGGAAACTTCCCCCGCAACTCTGCGGCCATTTTTAGAATTAACATCGCGAACATAAGAATTTCCAACGTTATTCTCATCACGCATAATTATACCTGATCTAAATATTTCAGCTTCTTTTTGCCAAACCTCCTTGTCCCGCAATATCACTGCGCGTGTTTCTGGCAAGTCGTAAGATTCTAATATTTCAGATTCCGAAGTTACAATCGGATACGCATCATTTCCAAACAGATATTCCATATCCATATAATCCTAGAAAAACCATAGCTACGTCAACAAAAAACGCTCTCGACATTCATTATCAAGGCGCTATAACAATTCTATGGCAAAAGAAACAATTACTATTATCGACTATGGCTCTGGCAATTTACGATCTGCCACCAAAGCATTTGAGCATGTCATCAAAAATGAAGGCCGCGATGTTAGTGTGATAATAAGCAACAAACCTGAAGATATAATGCAGGCTGATAGGATTATTTTACCAGGGCAAGGTGCATTTCGTGATTGCATGGGAAATTTAAGCTCTATCAACGATATGATAGAAGCCATGAATGAGCGTGTGATAAACCAAGGAACGCCATTCCTTGGAATATGCGTAGGAATGCAGCTCCTAGCTTCTAGAGGAATGGAACACGGCGTTACCGCTGGGCTAAATTGGATAGAAGGCGAAGTTGTGCCAATAAAGCTGCAAGATCCGTCCTTGAAAATCCCCCACATGGGCTGGAACGAGCTGCATTTTCTTTCTGCAAATCACCAGCAAGATAATCGTCATTTTGTGCTACGCAGCACAGAAAGTTCAGAAAATTTCTACTTTGTTCACTCTTTTATGTTTAAATGTAACTATACGCATAACTGTTTGGCAATGACAGATTATGGAGGTTTTATCCCTGCTGTTGTCGGGCGTGATAATATTATCGGGGTGCAATTTCACCCTGAAAAAAGCCACAATTCAGGATTAAAGTTATTATCTAACTTTCTGGATTGGAAACCTTAGAAGCTTAAAACGTAAATGAATGTTTTAAGCTCGTGATAAAGTTTTGAGCAAGGAGTATTTATGAGCGATCAAAGTAATTTAAAGCCACTTGAGCCAACTCCCAATGTTGAACATATTAAGAAATTCAAAGCCGGAGATCTTAATGATCTTTGTGATGCTACTGACGAAGCCATAGAAGGTGGTGGTGGATTTGGTTGGGTTAAACTTCCCTCACGCGAGAAACTTGAGCGTTATTGGAACGGTGTGCTTGCTATGCCTGCAAGAGAATTATTTGTTGCTCGCCTTGACGGAGTAATCTGCGGAACTTGTCAATTACTTAAACCGCCAACAAATAACGAGGCTCAAAGCTTTGCTGTTCAGCTTACCACTAACTTTGTCGCTCCATGGGCAAGGGGGCATGGCCTAGCTAGAATGCTTATACAAGAATCTGAAAAATTTGCACTTTCAGACGGATTTTCTGTTATCAACCTAGATGTTAGAGAAACTTTGCGCGAAGCAATGGCTCTGTACGAGCATTTAGGATACCACCGAATTGGAGAACACCCAGCATATGCTCTAGTAGATAACAAAGTTTTAAAGGGATATTATTATTGTAAAATAATCAGTCCTGATATTGAAAAAAAAGCATTAAAAGAAATATCCCTAGCTACCAATAGCTAATTCTATAATCTCGGCTTCTTCACGCACAAGATCAGCATCTCTTGCTTGACCTATCGCTTCATCTGAAAGTGATGAGTGACCAATAAATAACGTGTCATTATAATGGCCTAGAGTTACAACATTAAACTCAAATAATTCTTGAAACGAAGCGCGTGTTTCTAGAAACTTTTCAAGCGGTAGCCGTGGAGTAACAACCTCACTATCTCTATCTGGAACATAATTTTGCTTATAGTCCTCAACAATATCACTAAGCAAATCCATAGGATCGCGTTCATCAGGATTCATAGATGTTGATTCTGGATTAAATTTATAAGTAACGCGTGACATCTATGCAAACTCCTGAAACACACTTGACTAAAGTCGCTAGATTTCTAGAGCAACTGACATAAAAAGGCAAACTTTTTTAAACCTAAAACAATTGAATACTCTTTGGTAAAGGATTATACATGGCGATAGATTAAATATTATATAGGACATATTCATGATTATTTACCCTGCTATAGACCTAAAAAACGGCCAATGTGTACGGCTATATAAGGGCGATATGAATAAAGACACTATATACAATAATAACCCATCTGCCCAAGCACTAGACTGGGCAAGGTCAGGGTTTTCATGGATACATGTTGTTGATTTAGATGGCGCTATTAACGGCATGCCTGCAAATCACAATGCCGTACGCTCTATTATTGAAACAGTTGATATTCCAGTGCAGCTAGGCGGCGGTATCCGTAACCTAAGCATGATTGAGAAATGGCTTGAAGAAGGTGTAAGCCGTATAATTCTTGGAACTATAGCGGTAAATGACCCTGAATTAGTCAAAGAAGCCTGTAATTTATTTCCAAATCAAATCGCGGTTGGCATTGATGCCAGAGCTGGTAAAGTGGCCGTCAACGGCTGGGTTGAGGAATCCGACATTGAGGCAACAGAACTGGCTAAAATGTTTGAAGATGTTGGGGTCTCTACCATTATATATACAGATATAGACCGTGATGGCACAGGTGAAGGTGTAAATATTATCTCTACCATATCCCTTGCGCAATCCACCTCCATTCCCGTAATAGCAAGCGGAGGTGTCGGGTCTGTCGATGATTTGAAACTTGTACGCGATGCTTATGAATATGGTGTAGAGGGAGTAATAGTTGGCAAAGCTCTTTATGATAAAACTATTAAAGCTGAGGACGCACTAAAAGTTGCGGCAGGCCATATCTAGGCAAAGTATATTTAATCATTTTCATTTCTATATTATAATGTAAAATACCTAAGAAATATCATCATATTTCTTATCCTTTCATAAACTAAATCGAAATAAAATAATAATGAGTACGCAAGAAGATCAAAATCAAAAAGATATTCTTAGTTTTTTAAGCAAAGAAGTAGCTGGTGGATTATTGCTATGTATTACGGCAATTCTGGCTCTTATAATTGCTAACTCTCCTATGGAAGGCTTATATCAATCGATCTTGGATTTACCTATTTCAGTAAAAGCTGGTGATTTTAAAATTGATAAGCCACTTTTACTTTGGGTCAATGATGGCCTTATGGCAATTTTCTTCTTTTTAGTTGGGCTAGAGCTTAAACGCGAATTCATGGAAGGTGAATTATCAAATGCTAAAAAAGTCGCCCTTCCTGCTCTTGGTGCATTAGGGGGAATGTTAATTCCAGCAATAATATATGCAGCTCTTAATTATAACGATCCCATTGCATTTCACGGTTGGGCGATACCTGCCGCAACTGATATTGCCTTTGCACTTGGAGTTCTTGCGCTACTAGGTAGCCGCGTCCCTATATCGCTCAAAATACTACTTACCTCTATTGCTATATTTGATGATATTGGCGCAATTATTATCATTGCACTATTCTACACAAGCAAGCTTTCACTAACCGCCATGGGAATTGCTGCGCTTTGTTGTTTAGTTTTATTTTTCCTAAACCGCTCTGGCTCTACACAAAAAAGTCTATATATTTTATTAGGCGTAATTATGTGGGTAGCTCTATTAAAGTCTGGAGTTCATGCTACTCTTGGGGGGATTATTCTGGCCTTCTTTATTCCAATGAATGACAAAGATCACCCCAATAGATCACCACTCAAAATGATGGAGCATGACCTGCACTATGTCGTAGCCTTCTTCATATTACCAGTATTTGCATTTTGCAATGCTGGAGTAAACTTCTCAGGTGTTGGGATAGAACAAATAACCCATAGCGTTCCTCTTGGCATAGTCGCAGGATTATTCATCGGCAAACAGCTTGGCGTATTTACCTTTTGCTGGCTCGGTATAAAATTAGGTTTGGCACAACTGCCTAGCGGGTCTTCATGGACGCATCTTTATGGTATATCCGCATTATGTGGAATTGGCTTTACCATGAGTTTATTTATTGGTTCTCTTGCCTTTGAAGACGAAATAACAAAAAGCCTATTTGATGAGCGCATAGGAATTATAGCAGGCTCACTATTATCTGGAATTTTAGGTTATGTGGTGCTTTATTACGCAGGTAGAGATGATAAAGCCGTTCAGGATTAAATATAATGCTTAAAACTCGAATAATTCCTTGCCTTGATATTGATAATGGTCGCGTAGTTAAGGGAGTTAATTTTGTCGATATTGTTGATGCTGGTGATCCAGTGGAACAAGCAAAAATCTATAACGACCAAGGCGCGGATGAGCTTTGCTTTCTTGATATAACCGCAACCCATGAAAGACGCGATACCATTATCCATACAGTTGAGCGCGTCGCCGATGAGGTATTTATTCCCCTTACCGTTGGCGGTGGAATATCCGAAACACCTCATATCCGAAATCTTCTTAACGCTGGCGCAGATAAAGTTTCCATTAACTCTGCCGCGGTAAAAAATCCTGATTTTGTTAAGGAAGCATCAGATAAATGTGGTTCTCAATGTATCGTGGTCGCGATTGATGCAAAATCCAAAGAAGACGGATCGGAGGGGTGGGAAATATTCACCCATGGCGGGCGCAAAGGCACAGGCATTGATGCAGTTGAGTGGGCGGTAAAAATGGCGGAATATGGCGCAGGTGAAATATTGCTGACATCAATGGATAGAGATGGCACAAAGCAAGGGTTTAATTTAGAGCTAACTCGCGCAGTAAGTGATGCAGTTCCAATCCCAGTTATTGCCAGTGGCGGTGTTGGGAACCTTCAACACCTCGTAGATGGTGTAGAAGAAGGCCATGCAAGCGCAGTGCTCGCCGCCTCTATTTTTCACTTTGGGGAATATACAATTAAAGAAGCCAAGCAAGCAATGAAAGAAGCAGGAATACCGGTAAGATGAGCAAAGAACAGGATCATATATTAAACGCATTATACCAAGTTCTGCTTACCCGTAAAAATATCGACGGCGATAAGTCCTATGTTGCAAGTCTTTATGAAGGTGGAAGCTCTAAAATAGCTGAGAAAATACTGGAAGAGGCGCAAGAAGTCATAGACGAAGCTATCGCACTAAATAAAAACCCCAATGATAAAAGATTGCAAAAAAATATACGTGAAGAATCTGCTGATTTGTTATTCCATCTAATGGTAATGCTCGCCCATCATAATATCGCGCCTTCAGAAGTCTTCGAAGTGCTGGAAAACCGCTTTGGTACTTCGGGGCATACGGAAAAAGCAAGTCGTGGAAACTAATATTGGCTTTCTAATACTGCCAATATCTTTTATCAAGCAGCCTTTTTCTTGCCCGTCTTCTCTAAAACAAAATCCATTACATTGGTGTAATCAGTTTTACCACTTCCCAGAACTGGAATTTTATCAATCGGAAAAATAGTTTTAGGCACTGACAGCTCTGACAGGCCGTTCTTTGACGCATAAGCGGAAAATTCTGACTTATCGGCCTTTTTATTGGTAGTAACAAGTACGAGCTGCTCTCCTTTTCTTGCATCAGGAATAGCAACAACCGCATGTTCATGATCGGGGTAAACTGTATTTACCAATGTTTCTACGCTTGTAAGCGATACCATCTCCCCCGCTATTTTAGCAAAACGCTTGGCACGTCCTAAAATCCTGACATAGCCTTCATCATCAATATTTACAATATCGCCTGTATCATACCAACCATCTTCTAGGGGCTGTAAAACCTCTGGCTTATCATCTTTATAATAGCCAAGCATGACATTATCGCCCTTAACGAATAAACGCCCGCCATCATCAACGCCAGGGACATCTTCAAGGCGGTATTCAATGCCTGCTAGTAACCTGCCGACAGTACCGTTTTTCATGTGCATAGGTGAGTTTAGCGTTAAACCTGGGGCAGTTTCAGTAGCCCCATACCCTTCCAAGATACGTACACCAAAACGATCAGCATATAGCTGCCTTGTTTCGTCCTTAACCTTTTCTGCCCCTGCAAAGATATAGCGCATACGGTAGAAATCGTAAGGGTCAGCCATGCGCGCATAACCATTAAGAAACGTATCAGTTCCAAACATTATTGTCGCGTTAGAAGAATATACAAGCTCTGGCACAATGCGGTAATGCAAGGGACTTGGGTATAAAAACACCTTAACCCCTGATAAAACAGGGAGCAACGTACCCCCCGTAAGACCGAATGAATGGAACATTGGCAAGCAATTAAACACAATATCCTGACGGTTAAAATCAACGCGGCATGATAACTGCACAATATTAGTCATGATATTTTCATGGCTAAGCACCACACCTTTTGGCGTACCTTCTGAGCCAGAAGTGAACAACACCATTGCAGGATCACTTGGTTTTACCCCTTGCTGGCGGTGAATGTATCCGGCGGTACGCTGCGCATAAAGCCCGCGCATTTTATCAATTGGGGTGATCTTGGTTTTTATATCTTCAAGATATATAATCTCTACATGCTTCTCCATTGCCTCAATCAAATCTTCTAAACGCCCCATCTCGATAAAACGACGTGAGGTTAGAACTTTTTTAACTCCAGCAGAATTACAAGCAGATAAAATTGCCTTTTCTCCAGCAGAAAAATTCAGCATAGCAGGAACGCGCCCAAAAGTTTGAAGTCCGAAAAATGTTACTAATGCGCCTGTAGAATTAGGCAATAATACCCCAATATTATCACCTTTTTTAGTGCCTTTAGTTACCTTACGTCCAAGAACAATAGAGCCGCGCACCAATGTTTTAAACTTCATCGGCTTGCGCTCTATATCCTCGGCAATGATTGCGCCATCACCATTTACATGACGTGCTTTCATCAACGCTTCAAATAGGGTTTGTTCTCTATCATTGGTCAAATACATCATGCTTTCCATTACATCATAAAGCTGTCGCCCTGCGGCTTTACGACGAGCCCTGCCTTTTACTTCTTCGGGTACTTCGAATTTACGTGGCTCAAGAATTGTCATGGTGATTTTGGGGAAGGTGCGAATCGGAACCCTGCCCTTTAACCTACAAAATGGCGAGTGCTGCACACCATCAAGGCGAATCGGCAAAACCATAGCCCCAGATTTATCCGCAATCATTCCCGGCCCGTCATATATTTTCATCAACGCACCGGTTTCAGTTAGTCGTCCTTCTGGGAAAATCACACAATGTTTATCTTTTTCTACTTCCTTTATAAGTCCTTTTAGGGAAAAAGGATTTGACGGGTCAAGCGGGAATGCCTCGACCATTTTTAAAAAGGGGCGCACCCAAAACCAGTTCGCCACAAAGCTGTTAACCGCAAACATTGGCTTTCCGGGAAGAAAAGCTGCTAAAACAGGGGCATCAAGATAAGATACATGATTACATACTATCACCGCTCTTGGCCCTGCTTTTTCTATATTTTCTAAGCCCTTAATTTCAACCTTATATAAAGTTTTCAATATAAGCTGCATCATGGATTTCATGAAATAAGCAGGAAGAAGCTGACAAATATAAACTGCAACTACCAAACTTGCCAATGCGCACGCCAAAAATAATGTTGTAATTCCAAACCCTAATGACAATAAAAATGCGGATATAAGAGAAGAAGCAACAACAAATATAGAGTTTAAAATTGCGCTACCTGCCAATATGCGTGAACGTATATCATCGGGCGTATCATGCTGGATTATTGCATTAAGTGGCACAACAAAAAGTCCTGCACATACGGCTATTAAAAATATATCCGCTATTACGCGCCAACTGGAAAAATACCCCAGAAATGTCACCAAAGAAAACAAACCTTCACTTGGCATTACGTTGTTTTGATAGCTGTTACCTGCGAAGAATAAATCAATTGAAAAAAGTGCAATTCCAACCGCTGCCAATGGCACGTACACCGCTTCAACCCGCCCTCTTAAAAGTCGGTTATTAAGCAATCCACCAAGAGCAATACCCACAGAAAACAGTACCATAAACAAAGTGAATACATTATTGCTGGCACCCAGTACGTCTTTGGTGAAATTAGGAAGTTGCGCTAAGAACACTCCGCCTAGGAACCAGAACCATGCAATGCCAAGGGCAGATTCAATTACGCTACGTTTATAAGTGAAAAGATGATCTAAAATCCTCCAAGTTTCACTGATAATATTATAATTTACCTTAAGATCAGGATCACCCGCAGCGGCAGCAGGAATATGCTTTGAAGTAATGTATCCCATAATGGCCACTCCAACCAAAAGGAAGGAAACCACTGCTATACCAGCAGGAAGAGTAACAAAAACTGCGCCAACAATTGTCCCGAGCAAGATTGCTAAAAACGTTCCTGTGCTAAGTAGAGCATTACCACCGATCAGCTCATCTTCTTTTAAATGTTGGGGTAAAATTGAATATTTACTAGGCCCGAAAAAGGCGGACTGCGCTCCCAATGCAAAAAGTGTTAAGAAAGACAATTCAACTGAACCAGATAACAACGCCGATGCGCCCATTAGAGCCACGCCGATTTCTACGGCTTTAACAATTCGTATTACTTTATCCTTGGGATATTTATCAGAATACTGCCCGCCCAGCGCAGAAAATAAAATAAAAGGAAGAATAAATATTCCTGTGGCTAGGGTAACTAATATCTTTGTATCAAACCCTGCATTTGCACCATTATTGATTGCCCCATAAAGCAACAATACAACAAGCGCATTTTTAAATAAATTATCATGAAACGCACCCAAGAATTGAGTAGCGAACAACGGAGCAAAACGATCAACTTTTAGAAGGTTAAATTGATTATGGTACATTGGCATCTCTTATCTGATTTATTTAAACAGCAAAGAGCATAACAAATATCTATGGTTGGGTCTTGTACTTTTAATAACCAAAATAATAGACTATTCAGCCGCCATAGGTACTATTTGCTCTTGTACCTTAACGGGCATTGGAGCTGTACCGATGAATTTGTACATAGTGCCAACACTGCCCAAAACACCAATATAGAATATCATTTCCATTCCAGTTGGACGCGGATTATATCCAAATAAAACTTTTGCCATTTCTCCAATAAAGCCACTATTATCAAGCGCCCATGAGGTATCCCACATTTGAGGATATAGCATTGGCAACATATCAGCCTGAATTAAGAAATTAGCCCCTTGCGCGGCCATACCAGCAGTAAGCACTATTAACATCCAGCTTGTAACAGTAAATAAATGACGTTTAACTGTCTTTAAAAGGCCAAAATAAAACATAAAGCCAACTATAATGCCGCCAACAAGACCTATCAAAGCTCCAAGCAATATACTGCTTAATGCAACGCCAGTAATAATTTGACCATATGAGAATAACACAATCTCTGCACCTTCACGCAAAGTTGCCACAGCTACAACTGCTATAATAACGTAGAATGATTTACGACCACTCATCACGTCTGCGCCCACTGCATTTAAATGCCCTGCAAGCTCTCTGCCATGTCGTTTCATCCATATAACTGTCCAGCTTAGGAAAGCTACCGCTACAAACATAATTCCTGCATTGAATACTTCTTGTCCCATACCATCAATGGAATCGGCAATTTTATCCGTGAATAAGAAAATAATAGCAGATCCTAATGCACCCATACCAAGACCGATAGAAACCAGCAAGCCTCTGCGCGGCAACCCTCTTGTTGCCGCCATTACAATACAAATAACTAGTGCTATTTCTATTATTTCACGAAAAACTATTGTTGCTATTCCGTACATAAGACTGCTCCTAAATCATATTTATTTTGCTATAATATATCCATTTGCCGTATCCATATTAAATTCACCAAAGAAATGGTACTTCCCTGGCTTCAATGGCCCTACGAAAATAGTTGCCGTTTTATTACCGCGGATTATTTTCTCACGATTCATATCATGGCTTTCAAATTCCTCAGGTGTCGGATCTTGGTTTATAACTTTTAGCTTAATTTTTACACCCGCCGGAACAATAGTTTCTTCAGGCGAAAATTTATGATCTTTTATTACAATCTCGTAAAATTCTTTTTTAACTGGTTTTTCATCTTCTACCTTTACGGTTACTACTTCATCTTTAGCAAATACATCAGAATTAAAACTAGCACTAAATGCTACAATAGAAAGGCTAGCAATGATTAAAAACTGTCTCATCAAATTACTCCTAGTTGGTAATGAAAACGATTATCATTTAGATTTCTATACTAGGTAAAACCAAAAGGCAAGTAATAATCATTCGCAATTAGATTTTTTTATTTATCTTGAAAAATTCAATTACACTCTATATAAACACAAGCGGAAAGTCGGTGCGGGCAAATGTCGCTTGTAGCCCGGTCAGGTCCGAAAGGAAGCAGCCACCAACGAATTTTTTTGGGTCGCATTCGGCTTTCCACCTTACAAACCTCCCTATTTAATAATATCGATTAAAGATATTTACTTTGTTTAGGCAATCAAATTAAGATACTTTCTAACCTAAAACTTTTGAAAGTAAATATAATGCTTGCCCTTATATCACCTGCAAAAAAATTAGATTTTGAAAGTGAACGGCTTGACAATAAATATTCTCAGCCTTGCTTGCTTGATGAATCTATAATGCTTGCAGAAATTCTTAAAGATACTACAAAATCACGCCTTAAAAGCCTTATGAAGTTATCTGACAAACTTACGGATTTAAATTACGAGCGCTATCAAAGATTTTTAACGCCCTTTACCCCTGCAAATGCTCGCCCTGCTGTTTTCGCTTTTAGAGGCGATACTTATATAGGTTTAGATGCAGATACATTATCTCAAAAAGATTTAGATTTCGCGCAAGAACATTTAGGAATTTTATCAGGGCTTTACGGATTATTGCGCCCGCTTGATTTAATGCAAGCCTATCGCCTTGAGATGGGAACAAAGCTTACTAACCCCCGCGGAGAGGATTTATATGATTTTTGGGGTGATATAATTACAAATGCTTGCAATGATGCTACCGAAAACCATAAAAACCGCAGCATAATCTGTCTTGCCTCAAATGAATATATAAAGGCTATAAACCCATATTTATTAGAAGGTGAATTTATAACATGTCATTTTAAAGAAATAAAAGATGGTGCGCCTAAAGTAATAGGATTATTCGCGAAACGTGCACGCGGCTCTATGGCTCGCTATATGATTCAAAATCGCATAGAGCAACCTGAAAAGCTAAAAGAATTTGATATTGACGGTTATCAATTTCAAGATAGCCTCTCAGATGATTATAATTATGTATTTTTGCGCGGATAAGGCTAAACAGTATTTATTGGAACCTTTATATATTGAATTCCGTTCGCCGCTTTAACACCAAAATCACCCAAACGCATATTTGTTTGAATAGATGGTAATAATAATCTAGGCACTGCCAATGTTTTGTCCCTAGCCTCACGTTTTTTAACAAATTCATCAATATCAGTTTCTCCATCTATCATGATATTTGATGTCTTTTGTTCTCCAACAGTTATATTGCTTAGAGGCTTATCTCCATCTTTTGGATAATCATGACAAAGATATATAATGCTATCATCAGGATATTCATATATGCGCTTAATGGAATTATATAAATCGCTGGCATTGCCACCCGGAAAATCTGCTCTTGCTGCTCCTAAATTTGGAGCAAACACAGTATCACCAACAAATAAGGCATTACCAACTATATAAGTGGAGCAAGCCAGAGTATGACCCGGAGTATGTATTACCTTTGCTTTTAAGATACCAATCTCAAATTCCTGCCCATCTTCAAACAACTCATCAAACTGCTCTCCTGTTAGGGGAGTATCAACAGAAGTATCAAACAATGGAACCCAAGTTTCTAATACCTTAACAATACCCATTCCTATTGCTGTTTTACCACCGATATACTCTTTTAGATAAAAAGCTGCACTAATATGATCAGCATGAATATGCGTTTCAAGCAACCACTCATTTTCCAACTTATTGTCACGAATATATGATATTACCCTATCTGCACTTTTTGTTGTAACCCTTGCCGCATTAGGCTCATAATCAAGAACAGAATCCACAACTGCGCATTTATTTGTACTTTTATCAACAATTACGTGCGTGAAAGTACCTGTATCAGAATCATAAAAACTCTCTATATGCATATTTTCCATTGGCTTGTTCCTTTTCAAAATAACATTACTAATAGGCTATTCGTAGGAAATTGCAGATAAGTTAGTAAAAACTAATATAGCTATTTAAACTCTACTATAACGCCGCGTTTTTTGAAATAGCTTTGAAGACGTTTACGCCCTTCACGATTATTTTGAACTAAACGCGAAGAGTCAAAAGCAACTTTTTTGACTCCCTCACTCTTCATTGCTTCTTTTAAATTCTTTATATGCTCATTAATGCCTTCATTATCATTAAACAGGCACTCATAAACGGCTTCTGTGGCTTGGTCTATTGTCATTAACTTAAAAATCCTATAAATATTTTGTAAATATATAAACTGAGTTTACTATAATGTCGAGTTTTGAAAATCGACCACCCTCTTTACATGGCAATATTTAAAGGAAAAATTATGAGTAATTTAAGCAGAATAAAAAAGCAGCTATCTATGTCCACAACCCTTCCCGCTGGAAGTGACGGCGAAACACCGCAATGGATGATGGGCAGCGCACATTCGCACTCTCACGACCATAGCTCTTGCTGCGGTCACGACCATCACCATGATGAAGATGAGGATACAACAAACCCTACAGGCGGTTGCTGCTAATAGGAGGAGCAAATGCGGTTGCTGCTTTCTTTGAGCCTTTTTTCAAATATTTCGCGCGCGCATTTATTTGAATAATCAAAAATATGGCTATCATATTTACGTTGATAATCAATATTATCAGTTAAAGTGGGAAATAAAGTGCGGTTAACTTTTGCATCAGTGCAACCTGTTCGGCAAATTTTCAAAAGAGGCTGCGCTTGCCTTTCAAACGAAGTCTCATCAATTGCATTTTCTAATAAATCCGCAAAGGATTTTGCAAATTCTGCCATTTCTCCATTACCGTATTTTATATTAAAAAACTTACCGTTATGCTCACGCGCAGCTTTATAAGATGATGTCACAAGCTCCAAACATTGCTCGTGGATATACGGAGAGAAACCATATTCCTCTATCAATAAGTCAACGGCTTTTGCAAAATTCTTATTAAATGCAAGCATGGTGGTAATTATAAAGGCCGTCTGGTGTTGGTGAGTACCAACTCCGAACATACGCGCTTCAAAGCGATGCCCATACACAGATCCATCATCTTTTTTTAACGCGGCTATTTTCACATCAGGCCAAAGCAAGCTCTGCGCTAAATAATAATTACTGGCAGTATTAAGCCCTCTATCTTTTAAACTATTGAATGTCACACTCCAATCACCTGATGGCACTCTATTTAGATGACCCTCATAATCGTAATACATAAAAAGAGGGTTATTAAATACGTGGTTAATATGATTATCTATGAATTCTTCGCCTGATTTAGAACTAAAAGCATAGGGTACAACGCCGCCGCGGCCCTCTAGTAATCCTTCATGACGCAACTGCATTCCTGCATGGCCATTATATTTTTTACCGCCGACATAAGAGGCACTATTATCGGTTAATAAAAATAAAAACGGAGCGAGGATATAAAGCCTGCGTACATTTTCTAACATATGATCCATATCATATGGACTAACTGAAATTTGATTTGATTTACAAACTGCAAAATATTCTACGCATTTTTTCATATCTTCCCGATATGGTGCGTACATTATTTTATAGCGATCAACATCAACAATACGTGATAATAAATCATCTGCGCTGCGCTCGGGGAGTTCCTGAAAATAAGAGCGTTTAAGCCCTAATCCTTCTGCCTTATCACTTAAAAGCTTAATTTTGTGATTTGTATCATCTAATATTTTTTGAGCATTTTCAAAACTATCAGCCTTGCTCGCAACTTCTAACAATTCGCTTGTAGGCTCATTATGCAGCCAATCATCGTCTGGAATCATGTCCAAAGTGGCGTTTTTTAAAATCTTGTTCTGACACAGACTCATGGGCGCAAGGTTATCATCTTCGGGATTAAAGAAGGATATTTCAACTTCTATTCCAGCCTTGGCCTGACTCCCTGACCCTGAATATAAATCGAATATATCTTCTACGCGGTTTATTTCCGTTAAATCACTTGAATTGACTTCTGACATGTAACGCCCCAAACTTTCATGAATACCACTATATATAGGTGATATTCATTTTACAAACACTCAAAGTTACAATTTATATGAGTTTATTTAATTCACAATCTTAAGATAGCTCTGGCGAATATTCATCTATAAGATCAACAGGTTCTTCAAAAACATGAAAACATGAACTATTATCAAGATATTCTTGAGCCTTTTCCTTATATTCCTCAAACTTCGGATTATCCGTAGTTATAAGGGCAGGATTATCACATAGATACTGCGAATTACGGGTAAACTTAACTGGCATAAAACTTACCGTTATCCCCGTCCATTCACGCCTTATAATATTATCCGTCGTATTTTGCTGCGATTTATGTAGCCACTCACCACCAATTCTGCTCAAGCTATTATCAGGGGTAATAATTACCCCGCCTTTGCCATCTTTTATATCCGTACCCAATATATTGCTAGCAAGATAGACTAGATCTGAAGTTTCGCCACACGATACATGATCATGCCAATTACCAGCATACACATGAGACCGATGTGAATCGCCTGCTTTAATATCGTTTCTTTGAATAATCATGACCATATTGGAAGATTCAAAACGCTCTTGACCGCATTCATCAAAAACATTCTTGGCTACAGTTAATACATTGGATAAAGCGAAATCAAAAACCTCAGGCAAAGCTATGTGCATTTCCCCAGCTCTTTTTATTGTCATTCCAGAACATGTAATATCAGGCTCATCACCAAAAGCCCTTTCATCAAATTCAGCTATAAGCTTGGGTCTGGCTATATTATTTCTACGCTCATATATTTCTTTTTTGTCTTCTCCAGCATAAAACATATCATTTAAAGGATACTCAAAATATCCTATAAATTGATTACTGTTATCATGGGTTTGATCCGAAGCAAATCCAGAGAAATCTAGAATCAATCCGCCTTTATCATCGGGATAATCTCTAAAATATGCAGAGTCTATTACCTGCCGATCTTGAGTGTTTGTATCTTTAACCGCCATATTCATCACTCCAACCCATATACTATGCCTAAAAACATAGCTTTTTGTCAAAATTAGGAGGAAATTATTATGAAATAAATCCTGCCCGACCCTAAATTACGGATACCACAGACAGATTTACTGGAGCTGTAGCGCTTTAGCATTGATAACGCGGTGCAAGCTGATCCTTCAAATCCCGCGAATAATCTGATTTATATCCCCTTTCACAATAATTCGTCAAGAAAATTAACCTTTATGTATATAGCAATTTACGGAATATCTTCATATTTTGCGTAAAAAGCCCTTTATCTTCTTTTGTCCCTATGTTAAATCCATGTTCATAGTTGAAGGGGCTGGTCATATGCTCTTTCGTTCTATATAAGATTTATAGATAAGTTTGAAATTCAAGGTAAGGAATAGACATGAGTGATATCGCCGATCGCGTTAAAAAAATCGTAGTTGAGCATTTGGGTGTAGAAGAAGATAAAGTTGCAGAAGCTGCAAGCTTCATTGATGACCTAGGCGCTGATTCTCTGGACACAGTTGAGCTGGTTATGGCATTTGAAGAGGAATTCAGTATTGAAATTCCAGATGATGCAGCCAAAGATATTCAAACTGTTGGTGATGCTGTTAATTTCATCAAAGAAAATTCCGGCGAATAATTAGAACAATCTAATGTTGTTCTTGTATTTTTAAAGTTTCAGCCCGCCTAGCGGGCTGCGATTGTTTTAGGTATAAATATTTATATATAAAATAGGATTGGATAATCAAAATGAGCGAGCTAAGACGTGTTATAATTACTGGAATGGGTATGGTTTCCCCCCTTGGTTATGGTGTTGAGCATAACTGGAATGCTATTACAAATGGCAAAAGCGGTATTAAAAAGATTGAAGATTTTGACGTATCCGACATTACCTCACGAATTGCGGGTATCATTCCAAAAACAAAAGATGAAAATCCGCAAAATGGAAAATTTAACGCCGATTTATTTATGCACCCCAAAGAGCAGCGTAAAGTTGATGCGTTTATTACCTACGGTATAGCCGCAACGCAAGAAGCGGTTGAAGATGCGGGCTGGACTCCAACAGATGAAGAATCACTTGAGCGTACAGGAGTACTAATTGGCTCAGGTATTGGAGGACTAGACGAAATTTATAAAACCTCAACCCTTTTAAATGAAAGAGGGCCTCGTAGAATATCCCCCTTCTTCGTTCCTGCGGCCTTGATAAATTTAACCTCTGGCCATGTTTCTATTAAATATGGCTTTAAAGGGCCTAACCATTCGGTTGTAACTGCTTGCGCGACTGGTACGCACGCAATTGGTGATGCAGCGCGCTTAATTGCCCTTGATGACGCAGATGTTATGATTGCAGGCGGTGCAGAAGGCGCAGTATGTCGCCTTGGTTTAGCTGGATTTGCCGCAGCCAGAGCATTATCAACAGGATATAATGACGCGCCTCAAGATGCTTCTCGCCCGTGGGACAGTGCGCGTGATGGCTTTGTAATTGGCGAAGGCGCAGGAATAATGGTTCTTGAGGAATATGAGCATGCCAAAGCCAGAGGAGCGAAAATATATGGGGAGATTATAGGTTACGGCCTATCAGGAGATGCCTATCACATAACCTCGCCCGCACCGGGTGGAAATGGCGGTTATCGTGCAATGAAAGCCGCATTGAAACGCGCAAAGATAAACCCCGAAGATATAGATTATATAAACGCTCATGGCACATCTACACCAATGGGAGATGGCATAGAGTTTGGCGCGGTAAAGCGCATGTTTGAAAATGCCTTGGACAGTGTTTCCATGTCCTCCACCAAATCAGCAATAGGACACTTACTGGGCGCAGCAGGAGCAGTAGAAGCAATCTACGCAACCAAAGCCATGCAAACAGAGGTTCTTCCGCCAACGCTAAATCTTGATAATCCATCAGAAGATTGCCAAGGCATGGATTTAGTGCCTAAAGTCGCAAAAGAAAAAACCGTAAAAACTGTCCTATCAAATTCCTTTGGCTTTGGCGGAACAAATGCCTCATTGGTAATTCGCAGCGTTTAAATAAACGGAGTAATCTTTATGAGATTTTTGCGGTTTTGCGCTGGTCTTTTTATCTACGGGATAACCGCCGCCGCCATATTCATGGCGGTGTTTGCTGCGTATGTTGGTTTTACTTATGAGAAAAAAGGAACGTTCAACGAAGCCGTTCTTATAGAGATTCCCCGCGGCGCAAATATCCGCTCTATATCAGAGATACTCCTATATAACGGTGTGTTAGAAAGCTACAATGACGCGCTTTTATTTCATATAAGCGCTCGCATTTCAGGCGATGCCTCCAAGGTAAAAGCGGGAGAATATGAGATTCCGCCCCATGCAACTATGGGCGAGGTCATGAAATTATTGATCGAAGGCAAAACCTTTACCCGCCAAATAACAATCCGTGAGGGGCTTACTAATTATGAGATTCTGGCTCTTTTAAACGCCAATAATGACCTTAAAAAAACTAAGATAGAGATGTTAGGTGAGGGGCGTTATTTACCCGAAACTTATAGCTACGCCCTTAGTGACAGTAATGCTGATATTATCAATCGTATGGCAATGGCGATGGATAAGATTTTAAACGAGGCATGGGAAAAACGCGCAGATAACTTGCCGATTAAAACCAAGGAAGAAGCTCTTATCCTTGCCTCTATCATTGAAAAGGAAACTGCCGTCCCGTCCGAGCGTAAGCGCGTTGCGGGTGTGTTTATCAACCGCCTGCGTAAGGGAATGTTGCTCCAAACTGATCCGACAGTTATTTACGCTCTTACTAAGGGAAAACATGAAAATGGCGGGCAAGGGCCGCTTGGTCGTAGATTGCTGAAAAAAGATCTAAAATATGATTCCCCCTATAATACCTATAAATATGCTGGGCTTCCCCCTGCTCCGATTTGTAACCCTGGAAAGGCATCTATTGAGGCCGCCCTTAACCCCGAAAAGCATAAATATATTTACTTCGTTGCCGATGGATCAGGCGGACATGCCTTCGCCAAAACCCTGTCAGAGCATAATTCCAATGTCGCAAAATGGCGGAAGATTAGACGCGGGAAGTAGATATGAAATATTTAGACTCTAATGAAAACAATATATCAAACGTAAAAAATTATTTTGAATACATAGATAGTATAAAAGAAAACTTACCAAAGTCAGTTTATGATTTTGCCAGTAACAACGATCACTACAACCTTACGTCACATGATAGTTTGCATGATTCTTGGCTTAACTTTATAAAAATTAGAGAAGAAGCTTCAAGTGAAAGATCAGAAGAACGAAAAACTGTAGTTGAAATTGAGTTTTTAGGTGGGTTTCACGATAAGAAAATACATTTAATATATAAAAATATAATAAACATTAATATTAACCAAAAAAATTACAATGTTATAGACGGTCATGGGGATTTATTAATGCATGAATTCAGGTTAGATAAAAACTATTCTATCATTCATGAATTGGTGTTTGATAAAGGGGGCATATATATAATTCAGTTTCAAGAGTTTGAATATTTTTATGAAGATATATAACGTCTAATCCTCCCCCTTCTTATCATCATCAGATTTCCTAGTGTATTTCTTCTGATAATAAGTGCCGCCTGAAGAAGAGCTATTAGAGCTACTCCCACCCAACCCCATAGACGGTGTATTGAGCTGATTAGCGGCTTTTTCATGACCAACTTCCATACCGTGACGGCGTGCAAGGTGGTGGGCAAATTCCAGTGAAGCAGGCGCCATATTACCTAAAATACAGCCCAAGCTATCTTCATTGCCCGCATCAAGGCGATGAACAGGCTGCCCCAATACACAATTTTTTACAAAATAATAAAAAGCGGCTAGTGGCTTAGACGGCTCTTGCACATTCTCAAATGCTTCGGCGCGGTAAGGATCATCTAAAAACATTAGCGGCACTTGATATGCTTGCGCAATTCTACCCTCATGAACCGAACCAATATGGATTTGTGGGTTAGTATCAAGAACTGCGAAGAATTCCTCTTCCACAGGGATATTCAAATCAAGATGATCCATATCGGCAAATTCCAACGATAAAACTCCACTATCCGTATCAAAAATAATACCTACAGCTTTTTTAACCAGATTTTTGTTGCTCAAAAGTCCAGCTTGCCCCTGCGGTGTTATCAATAGATCAATATCCATAAATAGGCGATCCTTCCTGCGGTTTATATTTTATAACCCCACAATAGCAGAGAATTTTGTTTTACAACAATGGCGTTATAATAAAAAAGGGAGCAATCACGCCCCCTTTAGAAAATTAGATATAATAAGACATTTAGGCTTTCATTGTTGCTGGCTCTGCCACCACGGCCTTTAATTCGCTTTCAAGATTATGCGCTGCTCCTGCCTCCTCGGCGGCTGCAGCAACAAGTTTTATCTCCTGCTCAACTCCAGCTTGCGTACGGTTTTCTACTTCCTCTATTGAAAAAGTTGCCCTAGTCATCTCCTCTTGAACAGCTCTAGTTATTGACGCTGTTTGCTCCAAAGAAGCAGCTTTTGCGCCAGATTCCTCCGCAGTTATACTTGCGCTATTTGCCAAAACTTCATTTCTTTGTGCCTCTACAATATTATTCTCTGCAACAGCAACATAAGCCTGAGATACGTCCTCATCAACAGTTTGATCTGCCGTGGCTATATTTTCATCGGCGCGTTGCTCATGCGTGACCTGCTCCGCTATAAATTCTCCGACATTATTGATTGCATTAACACTTTCAGTAGCTAAAGACTGCGCGGTTTGCACCAAAGCTGATACCTCTTCTTCAACATTAACTGATTGAACAACTGTTTCTGTTCCTGTTACAACCTGAGCAACAAGCTCTGCTGGATTTTCCGGTAGAGCGGTGGCTGGTTCTGGAATTACTTCTGATGCTGACATTTTCTATCTTCCTTATTTCAATTATTTATCACGAGCGACACATAAAGCGCACATATTCACTAGCGACTAATTTTTTACCCTTGTAATACCCTATTGCACAGAATAGTTGATTCTGTATCTTTTTGCAAAGTTCTGGGGCTAATGTGCAATTAGGCTTCCATATCTGAAGGTCAGGTTTAAAAATAAACATAATCTCACCATTTATTGTATTAACAACAATCTGGCTAATTTGTTTTTTAAACTCTCCATGACAAGTAAAAACAACTTGCCCCTTTTTTGATATAAAAACCTCAATATCCATAGATAAGATTTCCTAATTAGTAACTTCACCCTTTTGATATACAGATATATGTTTTATCAATGAAGGTAAAGCAATTCAAAGGATCATTCTATGTGCGGAATAGCCGGACTATATACATTTGAGTTAAATCCTGACCGTGGATTATTACATAGCGTTATTAACAATATGACCGATAGGCTGGTTTCGCGCGGTCCTGATAGCGGTGATGTCTGGCAAGATCCCGACATGCCCTTGGCACTTGGTCATAGACGCTTATCAATTATTGATCTATCACCTGCCGGCGCACAGCCTATGGAATCCACCTCAGGTCGTTATATGATTGTTTTTAATGGCGAGATTTATAATTTTAAGAGCTTAAAAACAGAGCTGGAAAATAATCATAATGCTAAATTCAAAGGAAGCAGTGATACGGAAGTATTATTAGCGGCAATAGAGCAATGGGGATTTAAGCCTACATTAAAGAAAATTAACGGCATGTTTGCTTTTGCGCTATGGGATCGTAAGCGTAAAGCATTATTTATGGCGCGTGACCCTATGGGCAAAAAACCGCTTTATATTGGCTGGAGTGGCTCTACATTGGTTTTTGGATCAGAGCTTAAAGCCCTGCATGCCCACCCAGATTTTAGACCTGACGTAGCGCGCCCTTCTATTACATCTTATATGCGCTTTGGCTATGTCCCTGCTCCACTTTGTATATATAAAGAAGTATGGAAGCTACCCGCTGGAAATATGATAGCTATTGACCTTACGATGCTGCGCTCTGGACAAGATTTACTGCCATTGATGGAAAGTTATTGGAGCCATAAAGATTCGCTTATAAAGGCGCGGGAAAACCCGATAGAAAATACTGATAATATTGTTCAGGAATTTGAAGAACTGCTCTCAACTTGTGTAAAAGATCGCATGATTTCCGATGTACCTTTAGGGGCATTTTTATCAGGCGGCATTGATAGCTCTACTATTGTTGCGCTGATGCAAAAACATTCAGATAACCCAGTAAAAACCTACTCTATCGGGTTTGAAGAGGCGGGCTATAACGAAGCCCAGCAAGCAAAAGCTGTGGCGGAACATTTAAGCACCGATCATCATGAGCTTTATATCAAGCCTAAAGATGCTATGGAAGTGGTTGAACTGTTACCGCAGATTTATGATGAACCCTTTGCAGATGCCTCAGCTATTCCAACTTACCTAGTATCTAAATTTGCACATGAAAGCGTAAGCGTTGCCCTATCGGGTGATGGAGGTGATGAAATGCTCGGCGGATATAATCGCCATATATCAGGGCCAAAAGCATGGGATATATCCGAATCTATCCCGCCAAGGCTGCGCACACCGCTTGCAAAAGTAATACGCTCTATATCCCCTAAAATATGGCAAAAAATGCGCCCTAACCGCCCGCAATTTGGATCTCATATGCATAAGCTTGCAGACATAATGGAAAAACAAACTCAAGGCGATGCTTACCTATCACTGGTTAGTAAGTGGGCAAAACCACGCGCTTGCGTTACTGATGGCTATGAGGACATAATCCCCCTTGTCGATCCTGATATGCAAATTGATGGCTTAACCTTTGCTGAAGAAATGATGTATTGGGATAATATGTCATATCTTAACGGAGATATATTAACCAAAGTTGATCGGGCAAGCATGGCAGTAAGCCTTGAAGCGCGCGCACCCTTATTGGATACCCGTATATATGATTATGTCTGGCGCTTGCCACTTGAGGTTAAGATCAAAGATAAAACTGGTAAATGGTTATTGCGGCAGGTTTTGAATAATCATATACCTGAATCATTGTATAAGCGCCCAAAACAGGGCTTTTGCGTTCCTATTGATGAATGGCTGCGCGGTGATTTAAAAGATTGGGCAGAGGATTTGCTTGATGAGCATGAGTTGCGCTCTCAGGGGTTTTTAGATTATATACATATCAACGAGCTTTGGAGCGCACATCAAAAAAATAAGGGAAATCATGCAGACAAGCTATGGAATGTGCTAATGTTCCAATCGTGGTACAGGCAATGGGTTTCAGGATAGTTGGACGTGAAAAATAGAAAAATTCTATATTTATTCGATGCTTGCGATTGGAATAGCCGTATAGCCGTAGCTCATGGCGCAAAAGTCAAGGGGCTTGATGTCGTAATCGGCCTAATTAACGGTGGCAGTGATGCACAAAACAAATCAAACGACTTTAAAATCACTCCTATAGAGAAAAAAGGTGGTAATGCTAACCCCTTTGGAGCAGTGGGGCTAATTCGTGATATAAACCGCCTGATAAAACAAGAAAATCCTGATATAATTCATACAGTAACGCTAAAATATAGTTTTTCGAGCGCTTTTGCCGCGTTTCCCCATAAAAATAAGCAAAAAATCCATACTTTAGCAGGTTTAGGCTATCTTTTCCGCAGCGAAGAAACAAAGTCCAAAGCATTAAGGACGCTTTTATCTCCATTTTTACGAATTGCCTTTCTCCGCTACAAAACAAATCTAATCTTTCAAAATCAGGATGATTTAGATTTATTATTAGATAAGAAGATAGCAACGCCCAATAACTCTGTTTTAATCAAGGGTTCGGGTGTTCACCTTAATAAATTCAATAAATTTAGCGATAGCAGGGATAGTGATAAGCCAATAATCCTTATGCCAACTCGCCTTGTCCACGAAAAAGGGGTAGGAATATTTATTGAGGCTGCGCGCATATTAAAACAACGTGGTATAAACGCAAAATTTCAAATTGCGGGCGGTTTAACCGATAATCCCAAAGCTATTTCAAAGGAAGAAATGCTTGAGATGGTAAAAGATGGTGCAGTAGAATGGCTTGGCAAGGTTGATGATATTCCAGAGCGTTTGGCAGAGGCCTCTTTAATTGTATATCCATCATATTATGGCGAAGGAATCCCTCGCGTATTACTAGAAGCTTGTGCAGCAGGCAGAGCGATTGTTACCACTGATAATGCGGGTTGCCGTGAGGCCGTAGATCATAATGAAAATGGGCTACTCGTTCCCGTAAAAAATCCTATTGCCACTGCAGATGCCATTGAAACCATAATCACAAATCCTAAGTTACAACAATCTATGGAGCAACAAAGCAATAAAAAGGCTCAACTAGAATTCGATATAAATTCAATAGTAGATCAAACCGTAAGTGTTTACATAGATAACCACATATAAAAAATAACTTACAAACTTGATAAAAATCCTGATTCTATGGCATTATGAGGTGAATAAATAAAACTAGGGCGTTTATCGTGGGCATGAAACAAAATCACTATTTAACAGGTAAATTATTGATCGCAATGCCATCAATGGGTGATCCGCGTTTTCATCGCGCGGTGATATTCATCTGCGCCCATGATGAAGAAGGCGCAATGGGTCTGGTTATTAACCACACCATGCCGGGCATTGAATTTAATGATCTTATAGGTCAGCTAAAACTGGAATCTGATATTAAAGTAAATTTTGAGAAACTAAATCTACCAGTTATGTATGGTGGGCCAGTGGAAACTGCGCGCGGTTTTTTGCTCCACTCCAATGATTTTGCTCGTGATGATACAATGAAAATTGATAAATCTTATGGTGTAACCGGCACTGTTGATGCTCTGAAAGATATTGCCAAAGGTGATAAGCCTGAAAATTTATTATTTATACTTGGATATGCTGGCTGGGAAGCAGGACAGCTAGAAGTAGAGATACAGCAAAATGCGTGGCTGGTGGTTGATCCTGACCCTTCTATTATCTTTGATGGAGAACCTGAAGATAAGTGGCTGCAAGCAGTAAATAAACTTGGCATTGATCCAGCAATGCTCTCTAGCGTAGCAGGCAGTGCATAGGTTTATTCTTCGTTACGCTTTATTTTCTGCATCTAAAGCCTTATAGATCAAACTAATAAAGGCGCAATCAATAGCGATACAAATATAAAAAATTAGATTATAAACAATAATATAAACATCAGACGTTAAATCCAAGACCGCCCCTTGCATGTGTGACATAAAATACATAATCAACTTATAAAACTGCCCTATTAAAAACACTGGCAGAAATATGAGTTGCCCAATAATAAAAATTCTTATGATATTTCCCTTAGCCTTTAAGAATAAAGCTCTTATATCCGAAAATCTAAAATTCTTGGCAGTTGCTATGGCTGGGGAAACAAAAACTAAAGACGAGAAAACCAAGCCTTCGATCAACCAAATGCAATATTTTAGAGCAAAAAATATATATGAATCATATGCGCCTAATTGAAACTTTTCCATCTGATTCAAATTATATATAAAAACTGCAACATTTACTTGCCTTATGGCGCAAAAAACAATGCCGACGATTAGATAAACAATAATAAGATATAGCTCTTTTTTACCCAATCGAAAATACCACGGAATAGAAAGTATTTTTCTTTCTTCGTAAATACCCCTCTTAAATGTCCAAACATAAAATTGTTGTTTCTCATTCATAATAAACAGCCGATATAAAGCAATTATAAATGCAGAACTTAAAATTAAATCAATTAGATAGTAAGAAAAGTCATAAAATACACCATAAGAAAGATTCCAAAATGGTTGTAATAAAAAGTCCCAAAAGTTATCCAAAAATGGGAAATAACTATCAAATAAACCAAAAATAGTGAAAATTAGAAAAGGCAACCAGCCAAGAATAATTAACTCCCTCTTAGCCTTTAAAACTAATGAAAAACTTTGCTTTAAAGCAGTTATTATACTAACCTTATAAGACTTTTCATTTACCATGTTGCAATTTCTCTAAGACCAAGTACAACAACTATACATTGCCTAAGAGAAACTACATACTAAGAGCATTGGGCTGCTGAACCTCTGCTTGCAAAGTGGCGTCTTGATTAAGCTCATTTGAAAGAGTTGGTGTATTATCACCATTCATTGCACTCCATGCTTGATCCATCTTTTGCTTTATTTCAGGGTCAAGATCTCCATGATCAGAGTTTGCAACATTTAACCCAGCAAGCTCTCCAGCGTAGGCATGCATTGCCAATTGCTCGGGATCATCACCGCCGACCATCATTAATTCTTTATCTCCTAAGGCAGCTTTTGCAACAGAGGCCATCTCCAATACTCCATTGATATTCTCTATACTGTCATTAGCCGTGCCTTCTTTGAAAACATCTCCACCAACGAAACCATCTCCAATACTATAATTACCATACTTACCCTTAAAAGCATCATCATCGGGATCATCATCTTCTTCTAAGATATCTAGTAAAATTAATAAATCGTTATCGTCCCCTTTATCATTAGGATCTTTATGCAATAACTCACTAAGATTAGCCTTCATTTTTTCTGCTACTGTGGCATTTTCATCAAGCTCAATCGGATCTATTGGCGGATCTAATAACCTTTGTTCTTCAATTCTATCTTGCTCTTCTGCATCTACCATGTACATGGCATTCCCCTTTTGATATAATTAAATATATACTCGTTACTTAGCAATATAACTTAATTATATATTATTTTGCAATAAAATAACATAAGACAAACCTCTACCAAAATTTATAGTGCGAAAGGAATGAACTCTCTTTTTCCTTGTAAGTAATATCATCTAGGAAAATATCCTCATAGAATGGATCGGGCAATATAGATTGAGCCATCTTTAACTCGGCATTTTCCGCAGCAGTTCCGACTGATGCTTGTTCAAAATTAGCCCTAAAATCATTCATAGTTTCAGCCGTAGCCAAATGACCAAAACTCACCTGTATTCTTTCAATAGGTTGTCCTACCTGACTGGCACTGTTTTCTACTTGGCGTAATATATTGTTTACTTTATTTTGCAGGCTCATTTTTAACCTTATTATATGCGTTTATATGGTGGCTTTATCTTATGTTTTATTAGTACACCCTGATAATGATTTAGCTTGTCCCATAAATTATTTCTTATATCATTGGCCATATCTTCTGCATCCGAATTATTACCTTTAAGTTCAGAGCATAATCTATCTAGCTTTTGACAAAATACAAACAAACTATCCCCTTGCACTAATAGTCCTGGATAATTTCTGCTCGGGTGCTTCATAATTTCACTATTGACCGTGTCATCATAAATTTAAACCTCAACTTTATACAAACTATTTTCCTTCCAATTTATATCTAAAAGCCGTCATCTTCTACATTAGGGTTTGCGCCTAGTATTTCAGCGAGTTTGCGGATATGAGTAATTTCATTAACGGCTATCGCTGTATTTTTATTCGCGGCCTTTTTCTTCTGTAAAACAGGTATGGTTGCTCTTTCAAAACCGAGCTTTGAAGATTCCTTTAACCGTAAATCAGCTTGTGCAACTTGGCGCACTTCCCCTGCTAGTCCGATCTCGCCAAAAAACACTGTATCTGCTGGCAAGGGTTGGTTACTAATTGCACTTATAAGAGCCGCAGCAACTGCCAAATCGGCGGCAGGCTCATTAATACGGATACCTCCCGCTATATTCAAAAATATATCATAGTTAGAGAGCTTTATACCGCAGCGCGTTTCCAATACGGCAACAATCATTGCCAAACGGTTATGATCCCACCCTAAAACTGCGCGGCGCGGCGAAGCAAGCGAGGAGGGCGCGACCAATGCCTGAACCTCTACCAATAAGGGGCGCGTACCTTCTAATGCAGCTAAAACTGCGCTGCCTGCTGCGTCTTCGTGACGTTGAGAGAGAAACAGAGCAGATGGGTTTGCAACCTCTATCAAGCCTTGCTCTGCCATTTCAAATACGCCGATCTCATCAGTGGGGCCGAAACGATTTTTAACCGCGCGCAAAATACGGAAATGATGGCTGCGATCACCTTCGAAATATAAAACTGTATCAACAAGATGTTCTAAAACCCTTGGCCCTGCGATTTGCCCATCTTTTGTGACATGACCAACAAAAACCACTGATATTCCCTTGGTTTTTGCCATACGGATAATCTCTTGAGCAGAGGTGCGAACCTGCGTTACCGTACCGGGCGCACTGTCGATGCTGTCCACATACATGGTTTGGATTGAATCGATAATCAGGAGCTGTATTTTATCTTTCGAAGTTTTAACAGATTCTAATATATCGCGAACATTTGTTGCGGCGGCAAGCTTAACTGGCGTATCACCAAGCCCCAGACGATTGGCACGCATACGTATTTGATCGGTTGATTCCTCACCAGAGATGTAAACACAAGAAACATTATTTTTTGTTAGTGCGCATACTGATTGCAAAAGAAGCGTAGATTTACCAATTCCTGGATCACCGCCAATAAGTATAGCCGCACCTGGAACTATGCCTCCACCTGTAACACGGTCAAATTCTGAAATTCTGGTAAGCAACCGTGGGTATGTACGGCTTGTATCGGTAGGTAGCTCAACAAATTCTATCAGACGGCCTTTTTGTTTGCCGCTTAACCCTTTTGGAACGCTTGCTTCAGATATTTCCTCTGTAATAGTGTTCCATTCATTGCAGGCATCGCATTTTCCCGCCCAGCGCGTGGAAATAGATCCGCAATTATTACAAACATAAGATTTTTGAGCTTTAGCCATGACAATATGCTTTCTAAAGCATTTTACTATAAGGTTAGATTATGCTCGTTATTGTCACATGCAGCTACTTGATTTGCAAGAGCCATGGCTTCAGTAGTATAATGGAAAAATTCTGGCTTTAAATCTCGCCCTTGCACTCCATCAAAACCCATATCAAAAAGCTTTTGAGCCTCCTCTGCGCTGCGCACGCGCTCGGCAATAAGCATTACATCAGGGAATCTAGCCTTAATATCATCAAAAACTTCTCTAAATTTTTCAGCGCTATGACCTTTAACTTCATCACCTAGCCCAGCGCGTACTAAAGGACCATCAATTTTTATGTAATCAACCAATTCACCAAAAACAGCTAAACGCCTTAAATCAATTTTATTGCCGCAATAATCATCAAGAGCAAAACGATACCCCATATCTTTTAGCTCATGTAGATGCGAAATATCGGCTTTTGTATCAACATCATGCTCTAATATCTCAAAAATAAAATTCTTAGCATCAACACCTTTAACATGATCATCAATCTTTTCCCAAAAAGAAACTGATAATACAGACTCAACGGCTATATTCAAGGTTGCAGGAAAATGCGTTGCATGATCTATGCCGACAGAACAAGTTAATGCATCAAATTTTTCTGCCAAGCCCCTTTTGTAAAACTCCTCTGACAATACACCGATTGAATAGCTTCCATTTATCTTATCTTTAGGACGCGCAAGAGATTCCGATGCTATAATTTCGTTCACACCATATATAGGTTCTTGTATGGCGCCGTTCTTATAAGCATCATTTATCACTGACTGCGTAATATCTAAGCCAAATTCATGCAACGCTATACCCCTATCGGGCACGATCTCCTTACGGACAGCATCAAAACTATGTTTTGGTTCATCTTTATTTGACATTACCTTTACTAACCCGCCTAAAATTCATTATTATCAGCAATTATAAGCTAATGATATTTTTTGTGCCAGAAAATAAAGCGGGCTTTACTAACCCTCGCGTTTCAACGACCATTTAACACAGGCGTTATCCGCACTCATATTGCCATAAATTGCAATTTGTTTGGTTTTGCGCGGAGTTATGCCAGAGCCGAAATACACGCTATCCTCTAACTTTAACGCCCCACAATCATGCTTAAAACGCCAACCAATACCACCATGCATACGTAGTAATACTTCTTTACTCTCATTTATAAGAGAAGCCGTTACAGATGGGTGGATATGAAAACGTATGGCAGTTTCAACAGGCTTCACAAGAGAAAATGCGCTATTAAAATCGTCCTCTCCTCGCAGATCATGCCCCTCATCACCAAGATATATTTTGCGAGTATGGGTAATTCCATTAAGCGCAACGTAACCATTATGAGAAGCAACAATCAGCGCGGCCTCTTTTGTTTCTTCGCGATGACAACTAGCCTCGGTTACTTTCCGTCCAAAATTCCCATCTTTACGAAGCTCACAAGCATTGCGATAATCAATGCACGCTGTATTATGTGCCGCTGTAAAACGCAAAGCCTCCTGCCATTGTTCACTAGTCGGGTGAGAACCACATGCCACTAATAACCGTTCTTTACCATATGAAAATTCAAAAGAAAGCGGCGAAGCATGAGCTTGCCTATCATAGGGATATTTAGGGGCAACCCCTGTATCCATAACCAGCAATCCGCGGCCAATTTCAGCGCGCTCAAAACCCGTATCAGGTAAGCTCTGCTTAGCTTTTTTATGTGTACCTGCCTGCGCTAAAATTGAATCTATTTCCTCAACTTCGCCTTCCTGCGCACCATGAAATAACCCTAATTTTCGGTCACGGTAGCGTAGTGTACGCAACGCGGAGCTTAAATCTTCTATTTTGACATTTAGATAATCAGGCGCGGGGTAATCACCAGCTTTAAGCGCTGAGCGAATATCAACTAGAATTTCAAGCACATCTAGCATTATTGCAGGGGAGCGCGATATATGCCCGCCATCTGCCAAAAGCTGCTCTTCCAAAGACTTAGATAAAGCCCTCAAAGCTTGATCTATCCATTTATCATATCCTTCTAATGCAACACCGACATATAGTAATCCCTTAATCGCATGTAAGTGAGCCACGCCATCACCAGAGCCTAATGCATTGCTTAAATGCTTGGCCTGCTTAACAAGGCTAGATAGAAATTTTTCATCAAACTCGATAGAAGAATTTGCACAGAAATAATCATAATGACAAACCCACATCGAAAGTCTGCGCCCCAAAATATCCGTGCGCCAGCTCTGGGCATTCCAATGGTTATAGTTTTCAATCCAACTATCAATCATCAGCCGCCCTTGTTCCTTTGTCCGCGCACCGCCAAGAGTGCGTAAATCGCGCAACCAGCCAAAACTGTGAATATGGGTAAGCCATAAATCATCAGCATCATCAGGACTCCACCACTCAGCGTACCATTGAGGCCCCATGCGGTCTATAACACCAGCAGCATCTAATAACTCTTGCGCTCGCTCTGCATTGCCGCGCCAAGGATCAGACGGTTTTACAACCATACGATCAGGAACGTTTCCTTTTAAACTCCAATCATAAATCAAAGTATTATAGGCCATGTGGCCTGCTTTATCTTTAAGGCTACTTAACATCTGCAAGGGCATCGTTATATCCTTCCTATCCTCTCAAAGACGCAATATTCTGTGCGTATCCATCTGAACCATCTTTAAATACGGCAGTGCCAGCAACCAAAACATTTGCACCAGCGGCAATAACTTGGCGCGCAGTTTCGGAATTAACACCGCCATCAACCTCAAGATCAATATCTCTTCCACAATCGTTAATCATGCGCCTTGCCTCGGCAATCTTATCAAGCAGAGGAATAAAACTCTGACCACCAAAACCAGGATTTACCGTCATAATTAAAATCAAATCAACCATATCCATTACATGCTTTATGGATTCTATTGGCGTATGCGGATTTAAAGATACTCCCGCCTTAACCCCTTTAGCTTTGATATGTTGCAATGTACGGTGAAGATGCGGCCCCGCCTCTACATGAGCGGTAATAATGTCTGATCCAGCATTTACAAAATCATCAATCAGTGGATCAACAGGGGAAATCATCAAATGAACATCAAAGACCTTATCAGTGGATTTGCGAATTGCTTTAACTACAGGCGCGCCAAAAGTAAGGTTAGGAACGAAATGCCCGTCCATAACATCGATATGAATATAATCAGCCCCAGCCTTATCAATGGCTGCAACTTCCTCTCCTAATTTTGAGAAATCAGCAGATAATATAGATGGAGCGATGCGAATATCAGACATATAGAAACTCTTTAATCAGTAAAAGCGTGAGGAACACGCGTATAAGGCAAGGTGTGACCTTTGTCACATACCTATAAACCTATCAGAAAAGCTATTAAATATCTACAGAGATTATTTTTGTATTTTCGTCAATCTTGACACAAAAAATCCGTCCAGTCCGCCTTGATTGGAAAGATGATATGGTAGCATACGAAGATCACCATTATCATTTATCAGCTCTTCATAATCACCGATTTCATGTGCCTCAATAGGAATGCGTTTAAAATTTGCATTACTATTCAGAAATTTTTCAATTTGGTGTTCACCTTCGCTTTTTTGCAAAGAGCATGTGCAGTAAATCAGCACTCCACCAATTTCCAGCATTTCACCTGCATGGTTTAACAATCTCTCCTGAACGCTCATGAGACTGGTTATATCCTGCACAGATTTTAAATATCCCGTATCAGGGTGGCGACGAATTGTTCCCGTGGCAGAGCAGGGGGCATCAAGTAAAATGCGCGCTGGTTTTTGAACATTTTTCCATGACACCGCATCTGCTATTTCTACGATTACTTTATCCTTTAAACCAATACGCTCTAGATTTTCTTCTAGGCGTTTCAGGCGTTTGGCAGAGCGATCAACCGCTGTTACATTTGCGCCCATAGAAGCAAGCTGCAAAGTTTTCCCGCCAGGTGCGGCGCATAAATCAACTACATGCTCACCGTCCACGTTACCGAATAAAAGCGCAGGAATAGCTGCGGCGGCATCTTGTATCCACCATTTACCATCATCAAAACCGTCCATATCACGAATATTTCCACCAATCACGCGGCGCAATGTTCCCGTAGATAGCTCCGAAGCTTGCAAGACATTCCCCCAATAAGGGCGATCTGCAATATCTTTTACCGTTATATCTAGCGGGGCTTCACTCATATTGGCCTGTGCAATCTTAGCCGCGACATTGAGGCCGTAATCTTCAATCCATATTTTTAAAAGCCAATCAGGAGTATTTAAACGTGGCGCATCTTGCTTTTCTATACGCACCTCTCCCTTTTTTATTAAGGTGCGGAGCATGGCATTGATGAAGCCCTTTTGACGCGGCATATTTTTCTCTTCTGCCAAACGTACGCACGTATCAACGGCGGCATGGTCTGCAACCTCCATAAAGAAAATCTGCGTTACCCCAAGGCGCAATATATTACGCACCGCGTCTGTTTTAAGGGCATCGGGTCGCTCTTGAGCGTAAGTAATAAGATCATCTATCTGCCCTAATCTGCGAATAGTTGTAGTAAGCAACATACGTGCAAAAGCTCTATCACGGGGTGGCAACCCTACAAATTCTGACGAGCTGTCCAAAGCAACATCAAGTGCATTGCGCTTATTTAGAACTCTACTAAGCAAATTTAGGGCGCAAATTCTAGCGGCTAAATCATCGCTCGGTTTTTCATTGCTAGATTCTATTTCATTATTTTGCGTTGAATTCATTTGCTCGTTTTGCCTGTTTCATTCTAATATGAGATATGGATACAGCAAAATCGAACATTGATACACAAGAAAAGCCAAAATCACCTGACAAAATCAGCGATGAAAAAGAAATAGGTGGATTTGAAAACAGGGTAGAACCAACACGTTATGGTGATTGGGAAGTAAATGGACGCTGTTCCGATTTTTAAAAAGTGAGTATGTAATATGGTTATATTTAAAAATTTAAAAAACTTATTTTCGATAAGCGCTGTTATAGCTATCTCACTCTCCAACATCGCCTATGCTAACTCTCCAACAGTTGTTGAAATATATGGTAAAAATGGCTGTGACGCTGATACAAAAGTTCAAGACAAAATTTTTGAGATACTACAAAAAAATGATGATATTATATTGATAAATTGCCGAAGATATTTCAACCAAGAAAATGAAGACCACCGATACACCTTAGATTTTTGCAATGATCGCGCTAAACAATATAATCTTAAGTTTGGTTATTCTGGCATTAAAACTCCATTGATTGTCATTAACGGTAAATGGGACGCATTTAGAAAAAATTTAAAGCCAGCAGTAAAAATGGGTAAGACTGATAAGGTTTTACCAATTGACCTATCTGTACATAACCAAGCTATAAACATCAACATGCCGGATATTAAATCTACGATTAAACAGGGAAGTATATTTTTATATGCATATTTACCTACACAGGGGAAAAAAACATATATCGCCGATCCTGATTTAGAAATAACAGAAGAAATAAAGGAAAAGCTTCGCAAAAATAAAAAAGTCCCCTTTGTTCAAAAAGTCCACTTAACAAATTTTTACCTAAGACCAATATTTAAACATGAAAAAATTGGAAATTGGGCAGGTGAGAAAATAAGCATAACCTATCCTTTAGGGGATATGGTGGCTATGGCAGGCAATAGAGTCAAAGATATGAGCTATGTTGTTGTGCTGCATGAAGGCAGTGACTATGGGCCAATTATTGCCGCAGGAGAGGTTATGTCAGATCAAGAAATGATACAATCATTGCCTAAAAGTGAACCATTAAAGATAAAGTTTATATCACGCCCAACGCCAGCTGCTCCAGCTATTCCAATTCAATAGTAATAGGAACATGATCGCTAGGTTTTCCCCAATCGCGCACATGAGTTAGTATTTCATGGCATTTAAGATTATTTTTTAATGGCGGAGTTACCCAGATATGATCAAGCCTGCGCCCTCGGTTTGATTTTTTCCAATCACGATTGCGATATGACCACCAGCTATAACATTTTTCTTCATCAGGCACGAAATGGCGAGAACAATCTGTCCAATCCAAAGAGCCTTGCATATTATCTAATTTTTCAACTTCTATAGGAGTATGAGACACAACCTTCAAAAGTTGCTTATGCGACCAAACATCATGTTCAAGAGGGGCAATATTAAAATCACCGACAACAACTAGCGGATCATCTATCTTATAATTTTCACCAAAGAAATCACTCATCTCATCAATAAAATCCAGCTTATGGCCAAACTTTTCATTTACGTCACGATCTGGTTCATCACCGCCTGCTGGAATATATATATTATGCAATTCCAGCTTAGGAAACTTAACAGATATATGACGGCAATCATCACGCCCCACGCGTTCATATATTTGCGGATTATCAAATGGGATACGAGAAATTATTGCAACCCCGTTATAGCTTTTCATACCCTTGAAATGGATATGCTCAAACCCTTTCTCTTTAAAGGCATCAAGAGGAAAATGCTCATCAGGAGTTTTGGTTTCCTGCAAACAAATAACATCGGGACTTGCTTGCTCCATCAAATCAAGAACAAGCCCCGCACGCAAACGCACAGAATTTATATTCCACGTCATAATGCGCATGGGGTAAATCCTTTAATATTATTTGATAGCAAAAAATTAGATTGGCAAACCACCGCCTGCACCAAAACCCTCAGGCAATCCCATGCCCTCCATCATAGCTTGAGTTTCTTCTTTGATACGCTGATCTTTTACTTCATTAGCAGTATTCATAGCAGCAGTAAGAAGGTCTTCTAAAGTTTCTTTATCGCTTGTCATCAAGCTTTCATCAAGTTCAACACCAACAACCTTGCCAGAACAATTCATTCTAACCTTTATTAAACCACCACCCGATTCAGCGTCGATTTCTATATCGGCTAGCTTTTCTTGCACTTCTTGCAACTTCATTTGCATTTCTTGTGCTTGTTTCATCATTTTTTGCATATTAAACATCTATGATTTTCCTTTGATAGTTTAAATTTTTAAGTAATTTCCTACAGCTCTAAATCGTCTTTTCTAAGAACTTTTTCAAGTCGCGCTTCTGGAAAAAGTTCCAATATATTTTTAACTAGCGGTATTTGTGCCACTTCTTCAAGCTCTTGTAAACGTTTTGCTTCGGCAATATTTGCAATGGTTTCCTTACCACCCTCATTAACCATTACAACGAGCCAATGCTGATTAGTAATTACCTTAAGAGTTTTAGTTAAATTCTGCGACAAATCAGGCATTGCCTCTTTTTCAAGCCTAAACTCTAACAACCCAGAAGGGTTTTCGCCGTAATTCTTATGCTCAATCTCGGTTAAATGTGCAAAGTGAAAAAGCTGCTCTGCTAATAAAAACTCATCATTTTTACGCAATATCTCTATTACATCTTCAAGCTTTTCAAGAGTTGGAATAGCCTCGGGAGTAGCGACAATAGACAATTCTGGCGTGGCTCTCGCCACTTCCTGACCACCATTATTTACAGCGCCGGCAATAGATTGTGGGGGCTGCGTAAAATCCTGAGCATGAACTTGCCCCCCTGCTGTTTGAGGGCTTACCTGAGCAGAGCTATTACTAGAATTATTTTGCGTATCTTTGAGTTTTTTAATCAAATCAGTTGGGTCAGGTAAGTTGGCTGCATAAGACAAGCGTATAATTATCATTTCAGCCGCATTTTGCGGGTTAGGCGCACTATTAACTTCATCAAGACCTTTTAGCAAAATTTGCCAAGCCTTGCTTAATGAGGGCATTGACAGTTTCCCAGCCATTTCTTTTGCTCTTTCAAGCTGATCTCCGGAGAGAACAAAATTAACACCATCAATATTAGGTGCTACTCGCAACTTGGTAAGCAAATGAGTTAGCGCAAGCAAATCTTGGATAACTACTGAAGGCGCACCGCCGCTTTTATAAATATTTTCCATTATATCTAAGGCTTCAGGAGTTTTCCCCTCAAGAGATTTCTCCAACAAATCCAGATTTTGCGCTCTGTCGGTAAGACCCAACATATTTTGCACTTGCTCGGCAGTTATTTTTCCTTCCGATAAAGCCATAGCCTGATCAAGCAAACTTAGCCCATCACGCACCGAGCCGTCAGCCGCTCTTGCAATCATTGCAATAGCTTCATCTTCGGCCTTAAAATTTTCCTTTTCACAGATTGATTTAAAATGAGAACTTAGTAAATCAACGCCTACGCGCTGTAGATCAAATCTTTGACAACGCGAAAGAACGGTAATTGGAACTTTACGAATTTCCGTTGTTGCAAAAATAAACTTCACATGCTCCGGAGGTTCTTCCAATGTTTTTAGTAATGCGTTAAAAGCATTTTTTGAAAGCATGTGAACTTCGTCAATCACGTATATCTTATAACGAGCCTCAGTAGGAGCATAGCGCACACCGTCTAAAATCTCGCGAATATCATCTACGCCTGTACGGCTTGCTGCGTCCATCTCTATAACATCGGGGTGACGATCCTCTGATATTGCCTTACATAGCGGGCAATCTGATGTATCACCTGTTGTTGCCTCGCTTTTGCCATCAGGGCCAATATAGTTTAGAGCTTTAGCAATAATGCGGGCGGTAGTGGTTTTACCAACACCGCGTACACCTGTAAGCATAAAGGCATGAGCCACACGCCCTGATGTAATAGCATTTTTAAGCGTACGAACAAGGGCATCTTGCCCGATCAACTCGTCAAAATTCTGGGGGCGATATTTACGCGCAAGAACACGGTACACTTCTTCTTTTTCAGACATAAGATATATTTAGAGCGATTCCACACTTCGCGCAAGAGTATGTATATTAAAAAAACACTCATATAGGCATGCCCCTTAGTTAATACATAACCTTTAGCGCAATATAAGGCGTAATATTAAACATAATAATCAATATTTTATACTGCCCAAGATATTCAAAATAGGCACGCAAAACATTTTCCTCTTTTAAAGAAAACATTTTTGCATGAAGGGGCGCTACTTTGCCTTTAAACAGAATCAATATAATAGCACTCAGCGTAAGTATGATCAGATTTATAACACTTGACCATCCTAAAAAAGTTGTAAGCTCTTCTATACTCATAACTTATCCTCCTGATGATGTTTTGTACATACTATCACATACAAATATTCAGATCACATGAAATAACTACACGGCTATAATTTAAGTTTGATCTAAGTCATTCGTTATCAGGGGTGTTTGAAAGTTCGGGGTGTTTTTTGCGGTGATCTCGCCAACCCATAAGGCTAAATAAAGATAACCCAGCCATTCCAAAAGATAGCTGTCCAAAGAATGAGCTTAGGGTAGATTTTTCAGGCATGCTGTTTATGGATTTAGTGCAGCTATCGACATAATCGCTTTTATTCTCAAAGGATTTACCGTTCTGATCTTTTAGCTGTTTTTCGTAATTTTTATCATAATAATTGGCGCACGTCCCTTCGGGATCTTTTTGCAGATCTTCCCTTATATCATCATGGTAGCTCTGCATACTTAAATTACAGTAGAGTAAAAAAGTTGCTAACCCTGCCTTAATATTGAAGGCGCGTTTATAACTTTTATCAACTTCCTGCGGTGTCTTTGCTTTTTTCATACTGCAATTATATATGACATAACGCTTAATATTGCAAATAGCGTAAAACCATGCTCCCTTGCCCCATTTACGCGATCACTAACATCTGATAGATAATATCCCTAACATTATCCAGCAGCAAAGATTTTGATACAACAATGATTAAATCAAAAATAGAGCAAGCAAGAGCCTATAGCCACGGAATAGCGGTATGCTTGGTCGTGACCATAGCGGCAAAATTTATAGCCGTAAATTACGGCGTTCCTGTCATGCTTATGTGTTTATTACTCGGCATGATATTCAATTATATGTCACGCGAAGAACCAACAAAGGCGGGCGTTCAATTTACCTCTAAAACCATATTGCGCCTTGGCGTTATCTTGATTGGGGCGCGCATCGTTTTCTCCGACTTTATGGGGCTGGGCATTAACGGAATTGCTATAGTAATTTTTGCCACTGGATTTGTAATTATCGGCAGTATGTTTTTTGCCAGATTGCTGGGACTGGATAAAGAGCAAGGATTACTGCTTGGAGGGGCGACGTCAATTTGCGGGGCTTCGGCAGCTCTGGCGATTTCCTCGGTTATGCCTAACTCCAAAAGCTTAGAGCAAAATACACTTATCGCGGTTTTAGGGGTTACGGCGATGGGGACAATCGCGATGATTACCTACCCTGTGATTATCGGGTTTTTGGGCTATAATGATTATCAGGCGGGCATATTGATCGGCGGAGCAATCCACGACGTTGCCCAAGTGGTCGGCGCAGGATACAGCGTTTCAACCGAGGCAGGCGATACCGCGATACTAATCAAATTGATGCGGGTTTTCTTGCTAATCCCTGTTTTATTCGTATTTGTTTATATGTTTAAAAACAGCAATAAAGACGATGGCTCGCCTAAGAAATTCCCATTCCCAATGTTTTTGGTCGGGTTTTTCATTCTTATGGTTTTAAATTCATTGAGCTTAATACCGCATGATATTTTAAAAATATTAGAATATTCAAGCAAATGGTTCTTGATGATGTCGCTTGTTGCGGTGGGTATGAAGACCTCTCCCAAGGCATTGGTAGGGGTTGGTGTACGCCCGTTTATTCTGGTACTTCTTAACACCGCTCTTTTGAGCGCTCTTTATATATTTGTGATTTATGAGCAAATTATATAAAGAGCTATTGAGAAGATGTTTTCTTCAATACCGCAGTGAAAAACCCATCTGTTTCATGGCGATGGGGGGTAAGGCGCATATAAGGCGAACCAATCCCTAGCTTTTCATCAATCGCTTCTACTTCGAATTCAGGGTGATTTTTCAAGAATTTTTCAATTTGCTCTTCATTTTCACTTTGGAATAAAGAGCAAGTAGCATAGATAAGATAGCCGCCCACTTTAACATTTTTTGCTGCTTTATCAATGATTTCGGCTTGAATCTCAGTTAGCTCGTCAAGTGAAGGGCCAAAATTTTGCCATCTTGTATCGGGGTTACGACGCCATGTTCCACTACCGCTACATGGTACATCGGTTAGTACAATATCAAATTTTTCCTTCTGACGTTTTAACCATTTTTTATGGCGTTCATCAGATAGTGCTCGCACCTCTATAATATCAGCAAGCCCCGCCTTTTTATAACGCTTACGACCATTTTCAAGGCGCTTTGCATCATTATCCATGGCAACAATGCGCCCTTTACGTTCCATCGCCGCGGCAAGGGCAAGGGTTTTACCACCGCCCCCAGCGCAATAATCCAATATTTGCATAGATGGCTGCGCTCCGCATAACCATGCGATAAGTTGAGAGCCTTCGTCCTGAATTTCAATCCAGCCCTTTTTAAAGGCCTTACTGTGAGATAAGAAAGCCTTATTCTCACAGCGCAAAGCCCAAGGAGAAAGTTTTCCAAGCACTGTTTTAATACCGTCTTTCTCCAAAGAACGCTTGGCATTTTCACGATCAATCAAGAAAGTATTAACCCGCAGATCAAGCGTGGCAGGTTTTAGCATTGCGCGCATTTCGGCTTCGAAATCATCACCGAAAAATGCTTTTAGGGATTGCTCATGCTGCGCTGGGCATTCTACTCGCACAGCGTCGGGCATATCCTCATGCTCTAATTCGCTACCAAGAGCCAAGAGCTTTTTAACAATATCTGTTTCTTCATAGGTCAGCATTTCAGGCGCATAGTTAGAGCCATCAAGTAAATCTTTTAAGCGGCGCTCATCTGCTCCTTCACCAAGTACTAACCATATTATAACGCGGTTGCGGGGGTTATCTTCTATGCCTAATTTTTCCAACCACCAACCGATGCGAGCATGAGCGCGGGTCATATCATAGATACGCTCGGCAACATTACTACGGTCTTTTGCGCCAATATAACGGCGCGGGCGCATATAATCACCAACACATTTATTTAAAGGAACGCGGGCGCGCTGCGTGCTTTCAAGAATTTCAATAGTCGCGTTTATTCGTGAGGCAGGCTTCATTTTAGTGGCTTTCTTGGTATATATAGCCGTCATTAACTATATGAAAACCCACACTTACGCAAGAGTTGTGCTATTACTAACAACATAAAAGGCCTGATCGTATATCATCAGACCTTCTAAGTTCATGTATGTTTTACCTATTATTTAGGATTAATTACTTCTTGTAATTGAACAGGGTCCTCACAGCATGGCTGCGGTGAAACAATTGATCTTTGGTAATAGTTAGTGCTGTTATCTTCTGCTGTTTCCTTGAAATCAAAAGTTATACTTCCAATATTACAAGCTACCTCACGCACAATGGTGTCACCATTAGATATGGCAGGATCGTCAGCCATTGGTGTATAAAGATATAAAGTTTTTCCACTATTGTTAATGAATGTAACTGTGGCTCCTTTTTCTCCTGCATGATTGTTTGAACAACGACTATCATAGCCTTCTAGAGCTTCAGATTTGTCATCATCACAAATCTCTAAACATACTTTTTCTTGGTTAATAATAGGATCAGCACGTTCTTGACATTCATTATATGCTGTAAGCTCTTCTGTACATTTGGCATTATATTGGTTGTTACAAACGTCTCTACAAGTACGCCCTAAAGATTCTGCCGCTACAATACAGGATTCTTTTTCTGCTTTTGCATTGCTTTTACAATCTTTCTTATCTGTACGGGCCTCTTTTTTGCATATTTTCTTTGTTTCTCGAGCTTGTTTTTTACAGTCCTTTTTATTTTGACTTGCTTGTTTCTTACAGTCGCGTTTTGCACTTCCAGATAATTCCTTACAAGCCTCTTTTTCATCTATTTTATTTTGCTTGCACATTGATTTTTCAGATTTTTTGGCCTCTTTGCACTCTTTAGTATCTTCTTGCTTTTCCTCACGGCACTCTTTTTTTGCATCTCGGTAAGAATCATTACAGTTATTAATTGTATTATCCTCTGTTGCACTACACGTACTTATACAACTACGCCTTACATTACTAGCCTCTCTTTCACAGTTTCTATATGTAGATCTTGTTGCACTCAGATTACAACCTATCCCCTCTAAGGCTTGATCTTTCATATCTTCACAGTACCCTTGGCATTGTGCATATGTTTCGTTTATTTGACCAATATTATAGTGTTCGGCATGAAGTGATTGCAATGGCAGTATAAGCATTCCTATAAATAGTATAAGAAATTTCTTTGTCATTTTGAGTTCCTTTCATATGACAATTTTAAAAAAGCACCATAATACAAATTAGCGAGTCATGAAAGACTCTTGCCCTTATTGGAGTCTCAGATTCTAAGTGCAACACCGTTAGTAATTTGGATCGTAGTGTTTAAATTCTTTCATGTAAACCTCTCTTGGTGTTTGAAAATCCAGTGATTTTCTTGGTCTTGTGTTGAGCATATGTGATATTTCGTCGAGCCTGTCTTGCGACACATCAGATAAATCGGAGCCTTTGGGCAAAAACT
>Ga0316209_1000563_pt1 | contig 61440 bp, 56 predicted proteins | sample 6monopyrite_MG_FD_204945 | JGI IMG/M metagenome (GOLD analysis project Ga0316209, IMG submission 204945) | Microbial mat bacterial communities from mineral coupon in-situ incubated in ocean water Damariscotta River, Maine, United States -... | ecosystem: Environmental > Aquatic > Marine >... | reverse complement strand
TATTCTTTTAGGGATAAAAGAACCATTTGAGTTAATAGGTAGGGACCCTTATCAAATGTATAGTGACCTTTGCAATGTCACATGCAAACGACATGATCCCTGTGTTATTGATGTGTTTATTTCAGCTGTAAGATATATGGAAGGCGGGCCACCTAAAAAATGGTGGGAGTTCACCAAAGAGCGTAAGGAAAAATTGGGTAATAAGTAATACACCATACAAGCAAATTAAGGCCTTATTTAAGTCGTTGACGCTGTAGAAAAACCTTAAGTTGGCATGCTGTTAAATTGTGGGGAGATATAAGCGGTTAAAATTATTTTTATTTATACGAATATAATTTTTATTGTTTGTTTCGTATTCACAACGTCATTTGATTTAAGCAATACTTTTACATACGGGTAGATGTTTTTTTAAAATTTCAACTTAAGTTCTATAAAGTAATTGTTATGGGTTTTTCTACGGTCTCGTTAGGCTAAGGAGAAAAAAATGAAAAAGAATATTCTTGTCATTTTAGGCCATCCCGACAAAGATAGTTTTTGCGGCGCACTGGCCAGCACATATATCGAAAGTGCCAGGGCTACGGATTCTGAAGTACGTGAACTTCAACTTGGTGAGTTAAAGTTCGACCCGACGCTTTGGAAAGGGTACAACAAAATTCAGGAACTCGAACCCGATCTCGTTAAAGCCCAGGAGCTTATTCAATGGTCAAATCACATGGTTTTTGTTTATCCGAATTGGTGGGGGACGATGCCAGCTTTGATGAAGGGTTTTTTTGACCGGGTATTTTTACCAGGCTTCGCTTTTAAATATCGTGATAGTTCTGGACTCCCGGACAAGTTGTTATCTGGACGCACCGCCCACTTGATTGTAACAATGGATACTCCAGCCTGGTATTACCGTTGGATATTCCACAGACCAGGGCACAACGAAATGAAAAGAACAATTCTTGAATTTTGTGGTATCAAAGTCACACAGATTACTGAGCTTGCTCCCGTCAAGGAATCTACGCTTCAACAAAGAGACAAATGGATTAATATCGTCAAAGCTTATGGGGCGAATGTCTAGCCGTGCCGTCAGCACGACTAGCAAAATGCGCAGCTCCTTCGCCGTGTCACTTTTTGCTGCCGGTTAAGAAGAGCGTTAGTTAGGTTGATAAAAAAAGGAAAAGGCTATATGAAAACAATTGTATTTGCAGTAGCTGGATATAATCTTGCCGAAACAGGCAGGCACATCGAAATTGCTCGCGCCTGTAAAGAGCTGTTCAATGTCATATTCATTAGTTATGGCGGAAAATTTGAGCACTTAATAGTAGAAGCCGGCTTTACTCTCAAAAAAATGGAGCCACGTTTAACGGATAAACAGTTACGACATGTGAGAAAAGCACTCAGCGGTGAAACAATAAATACTGTGGGTTATTTTACCGCCGATGAAATGCAGCCCAGGGTTGATAATGAAATACAATTATTTAATGAGATAAACCCCGCCTGTGTACTAACCGGCTGGTGTCAGAGTGTCATGATTTCTACTCGAGTCGCTGGCGTGCCCTTTGTAAATGTACTCCACTCCACCAGCATTACAGAATACTATGAGGCTGGTCTTCAATCCTGGCCGGATAGGCGAACATTCGCTTTGCTGAGCTGGTTATTTACTGAGGAACAACTGAGTAAATGGGTTAGCAAGCTTATCCTCAAAATGAAGTTACCTGCAAAGCCGTTTAATACTTTGGCAAAAAGATACGGGCTGAAAGAATTTAATAATTTTATCGAAGTACTTGAGGGTGACTATACACTTCTGGCCGACATACCCGAATGGGTTGGGTTATCCAAGTTACGTCCGAATCTTCATTATATTGGCCCCCTGCCTCTAAGGTTAGAATCTGAAATTCCGAAACAAGTGGAGGAAATACCCAGAGATAAACCGATAGTTTACTTCGCGATGGGCAGCTCGGGAAAACCCCGGCTTATTGCTGATATCATTGAAGGATTCAGAGACAAGCCTTACCGGGTTATTGCGCCGGTTGAAACTCACATCAAAGATATGCATGTTGATGTACCTTCTAATGTCATCGTAACCGGATTTTTACCTGCACATAAGGTGAATCCTATGGCAGATATCTCAGTTCTTCACGGCGGCCAAAATACCGTTATGAATGCCTGTTTGTCTGGCACCCCCATTGTTGGTATTGGCATGCATCCGGAACAACAGGCCAATCTGGATGCGTGCGTCAGAAAGGGTTTTGCCATTCGCCTCAATAAAAAACGAGTCACAGCTTCTGCTGTGCTTGAGGCAATCGATAAACTGCTTCACGACGCAAAAGCTAAAGAAGAAGTTAAAAAATTTCAACATGAGCTTATGAAGTGGGATGCTCCAAAGAATGTTGCAGAATTCCTTTCTAGAACTTTTATGGAATGAGAAAATAACCTTACAATTTAATTAAGCAGATATACATTTCGCTGGTGCTAGGTCACACTGCTTATTAAGACGTTATGCGGAAAATTTTAGGAAATGGATGTGGATGTTTTTATAATTATTTTAATTCACCAGTTATTGTTTCAAGGAATGTTTTTGATAAAAAATATTTACCTCTCTAGAAAGCTTGGAATTAAAATACGGGGAAATAACCCCGAAGCAATAATATCTGCAATATTTTTTACGTTAACTATTATTACAGCACTCGTTATAAGCTACTTTAATATTACTTTAGGTAAGCTAAGTATTATGGATGATGGTTTAGCGTTGGCAATTAGCTTTGGAGGCATGGTGATTAGCACTTTTGTTTCGGGTGCATCATTAGTTGGGTTAAAGGATTCATGGCGAGTAGGTGTTATCGAGGAACAACAAACAGAATTAGTAACATCAGGCATATACAAATACACCAGGAACCCATACTTCTCATCGTATTTATTAATGTTTCTGTCTTATACTATTCTATTACAAAATACAGTTCTTCTAGCTTGCTTCATAGTTGCGCTAATCATGGTGCATAAAATGATATTGAAAGAGGAAAAATATCTGTATTCGGTCCATGGCGAATCATTCCTGGCGTACAAAAAGATAGCACCAAGGTATTTAATACTATAAATCGCATAACCATTACGATCACCTGGATGAGAAATTCATTAAAAGCCTTCCAAATAAAAAAACATACAGGTATTCGTTCCTCTTAAACTAAAAAGTTTTTTACAGAACGTGGTTATCATAATGTTCACGAACTTGATTGGTACGATACGTATTCAATATATAACTTTCAATTAACAGCATTACCAACCGTTCATTATTCAAGTAGAGACGTGGGCGACAAGAATAAATCACAATGGTGCTCCTGGGCTATTACCACTTCATTTGGTAGATACTTTTTTAGTGGTGATTCCGCATATTCTCCAAATCTCTTTAAGGAGATAGCAAAAAAATTCGATTCTTTTGATCTTGCAATGGTAACGATTGGTACCTATGGAAACAGAAAATATGGTGTTAATAACCACACTACCCCAGAAGAAGCTGTTGATATAGGAAAATAAATTAAAGCAAAAAATCTTTTAGGGATACACTGGGGAACAATTGATCTTTCGGATGAGAATCCTTGGGAACCACCAAAACGTTTTAAAGAGTCTGCTCAAAAAGCGGGATTTTATCCGAAAATGTTTGGTTAATGAAGATTGGAGAAACCCGTATACTGCCGAGTAAATAATTATACCAAATGGGAGGATAGGTTAGTTTTTAGAGGTAGTTGTTAACAAGTAATATTTCTTTAAGTTATAAATCACAATTTATTCAATCCCACTTTATTGATTCGTCATTGTGGATAAAAACATATTGTGATTATGTAAGACAGTTATTCATTCTTCATATTATTTTAGGTATATTTAAGTTTGATTTAGCCAACAAAGATATTTCTTGTAGTGTTCTTTTGGAATAGAACTAATGAATATTTGGGGTAAGAGTAAAAACTAATAAAATTCGTTGAGTCTAAATTTAACTTGTTTTTCTTCGTTATAAAAATACCACCCGAAGGTGGTTTTCATTTATTTGGGGCGGGGGGGGAATCGAACCCGATTGCATATTAATATATAAGCTGTTGATAAATACTGGAAATTTAGTTCAGTATGTGTGTCGGTGTATCACTATATTGTGACACCTTAATCACTTCACGATTCGTTCAATACCTACATTTAGTATACTGGATTAATAATATTGTACAAACGTAATTTGTAATACTTTGAAAGAGAGTAAAGCTTTCCATAATTTAGGCTGGAATCTAACATTTAAATTTGACATTAATGTCAAACATCTAAGCAATAGTCGTGTCGGTTACCGACCCGAAGCTGACCTTTGTTGAGCTTTTAGTCATATTCCTAAGCAGGCATTGGCTTGCTCAGCCTATCTCGGTTTACACAAAAGAGAAAACGGGCTAAAAGTCGCTATGCTATTGTTCTAATGGTACTATTTATAGAATATCGAGATCTTGTTAAAAAAGGAATAATGAGACATGGGGTCTCGTTAATACAACTGTTAGAGAAAATTAATTCAAATAGGACTGATATCTATAATGGAAAAAGTATGTATATATTGTGACAAATCAAAACCGATAAATCAGTTTTCATTAGAACATATTTTTCCTGATGCATTAGGTGGCGCAATTTGTTCAGATACATTTAAAACAAGAAATGTATGCCAACGTTGTAATTCTATTTCAGGTCTATTCGTAGATGGAGCATTCATAAAAAACTTTTTTAGTCAAAATGATCGAGCTGAGTCAGCTCTACACTACATTGACATAGAAAAGCCACAGGCTTTGCCTTTGAAATATATAGGAGATTTCAGCAATCTGGTTGCAAACCATGATCTTACATGTGATTTTTGGATGGGACCTCATGGAGGCTTAATATACCACCGGCGAAAAAAAGCTGATTCAAAATATGACACTATTGTTGGTGGAAACCCAATTGACAATAAAAAATACTCTGGTGAAGTATATGTCTTTGCACAAAGTACAGATGAATATTGGAATGCAGTATTGCTTTTATCGGTAAGTTCTCGCTTTAGAGGTGCCCGAAGAATTTCAGGTAATATAGGACTCCCTCCAACGCCTAATGGTGAAAGTCCTTACTTTGATGACCCTACAGAAGATGAAAATGCTTTTTTGAACTCTCTTAAAACTATCCAAGGTAAGCAGCATAAAGGGAATATTACTGTACAGATAGGGTTTGAACAACGATTTCTTTGCAAGTTTGCTCTGGGATTTGGGGCTAATAAATTTGGTACTGATTTTCTTAATACCGACCACGCTAAAAAACTTCGCAATGCATTTTGGGAGAAGGATGTAAAGCGAGGCGAGATTCATGGTATTGACTTTACGAATTATTTTTCAAAGCAAAATTATGATCTAAATAAATTGCTATCATGGGATGGTGTACATACTATTTTAATTTACCCAAACAATGACACCCTTCTGGGTATCATATTTCTTTTTGGAAGAAAAATGATGATAATTCCAATATCAAAAGATCCTGAGATATGGAGTGGTAAAATAAGCCTCGGCGAAGTGTATATAATTTGCCAGTCATTAGATAAATTTATCGGGCCTATTCAACTCGAAGACTTCATTGCTCATAGAACCGGCGATAAAATCATAGAGGAGCTTAACGAAATTGAAAAAAATAAGTTCGACCCTAGCACGCTACCTAAGATCACAGATCTCTAACAATTAGCTCAACATTGACCATTTTATATGCAACTTCGTTTCACTACGTCGCATATAAAATGTCAAGTTAGCATAGCGTTATGTTTCAGAATAAAGTCATGTCTCTAAAATATAGAGATACTAAGAATTGGCTGCAAATGTAAATGGGGAAATAAATACTGACATCTTGTTTGCGTTGGAATCCCAAGTGACGGAGCTGATTGAAACTATCAACGATGGCGTAAAGAAAGTAAAGGAGCTTGTTATGAAAATATCAAACGTTAAATCATGTGTGTGGTGCGGAGTGGCGTTCTTGCGAGGCCATGGTGGGACATTCCAACCCAAACGAGAGATGGTGTATTTATTGAAGCATTTACTAGTCAATAGGGACGTAGCGGGGTTCGAATCCCTGCCCTCGCACCAATAACCAATGCTGAATTGTGCAAAGCAATACAATATAACTCAGCGTTACACAATATAAATATCACTCATCATACATGGAAGATAATTGCGCAGTTACAAAAGACATCACTACGTACCACAATGGTACCAATATCGCTTTCTGTTAAGCGACCAGAAAGAGAATAAATTCTTTTATCTTGATCAAAAGCCAGATGTTATCACGCTGCCAAACGGAAATCGTTATGCAAGAAACAACCTATTAAGATGGGGACCACCCAAATGCTTCTATGAAACTGACTTATATACAACGAAATATAGAGATTGGGAATCTACAGAAATAGAAGAAATGTTTTTTGGAAAAATTGATGACTCTGGTAGAAAGGCCGTTGATTATTTTACTAATTTTGAACACCCTAGTGCAAATGGACAATCTTTTAATGCTCTACTCCCTTATATGAGTGCTCAAAAACTTAGAACACAAAAGGGTATTCCATACCTAGCATCACTAATTCAACTAGATAACAAAAATGAACTGTTAATGGAAATGCAAAGATTGCACAGAATGCACTGTGCTTTATGGACGGAATGTGTGTGGAGTATTGTAGATGCTACTGACTCAGAAACTAAGTTTATTTGTTCGGACCATCCCATTACTGTTTATAATCAAAAATGCTTTCCTGAATCTAAATGGTGCAGAGAAACTAACGATCCAGGAATCTGGCTCGATGGTACCTATACCATTTTTCCATTAACTCTAAATAAAGCTTTAATCTTAACAAACCTATCTTGGGTAAGAAATCCATATGGAAATCCTTTAAAGGAAAGACCGAATCCCAAATTATTTAGGCCAGCTATGTTCAAGTTTACAGATATACAAACTGGACGCAAACTTGAAGAAAAAGAAGTCATTGCTATTAATTACATCATTAAAAAAAGGTCGTATCGCTATATTGCCGCAGCAAAAGAAGAATGGCTATACCCAGAAAAATATTTCACATCTAAACGTTGGGATAAAATTGGTGAATCATATTTACTGATGCCTGACCCTAGATCAGTATCATTTTCATCTGAAATTATCATGGGGTATAAAGATGGAACATCTGATTCATTTGATGAATATGGAAGAAAGCCGTGGGACAGAAATTTCAGAGACAAACAAAGACATGCAAAAGAATGGGATTCTTTTCATGCCTTCCAAGGAGAATATGCAAGATTGAATGGTCCTAAAAGAAAGGGTTTAACTTACTCTTTTGGCGACATTGATAAAGAAATTGATTCTGACGATTTTCATGCATACCATCTGAGTCTAGAAAGTAAGTTAAAACATAAATTTAAAAAAAGAAAAAGAAAATGAATGTGTAACAAGTCGTCCAAAAATGACCGTCAAAAAGTTGCTGCCTTTTAAATAGACATTAAATGCCCGTTTTAAATAAAACTTCCAGATTATTAATTTCAGTCGAATGACTGCTTCTGGCTCTTAGTTTCTATCGCTATCTGTCATATTAAATAATTACTGCTGCCTTCAAGTTTCAATAAAGATTATTTGTACTTCCATGTGACACAATGTAAAAATAGATTAGAAGTAAACAAATATGTACGTAATATCCCAGAATTCACGTAATAGGCGTGCCGTCCAAACCACTGTTAGCTTATGAAAAACATACCAGTATATCTAGATAGCAATGTGATCATCGATATATGCGATGGGCGTGAAGTTGGCTTAGATGAGCTATTATTTGGTTCTGTTAAAAGCGGTGATTATTGTTACCCATTTTCGGCAGAGCAAATTTCAGAAATCACATTTGGCAATGACTACGAAAGAAACGAACAACGGCTAGCATTTGTGGAGAGATTGAGTAATAACTTATATTTTGTTCATAGCGTGTATGAGCTTGGGTTTAAATATGAAAGCCCATTTAAAATTTATGAAACCATCAATGAAGTCGCGCCAATTCAAGAGGAAAAAGACTTAGCCAATTTTATTACCTATGAACAACAGATGGAAGCTCGAAACGTATATGGTATCGACGTTAATAGGTTGAATAACTTAAATCCAAAAGAGGCAATTGAGTATCTAAATTCGATATTCAGAGATTTTAAATACCCTGACTCTACTGATATTAGTCAGGTTCCCAGATCACTCGACGATTTTATTGAGTTTAATAGAAGAAATACTATTGAGCACTTTTCAACACTGTGGGACAGTATGGGAGCAAATCATGACCTTATGCTCAGAGATAATACGATTGTAACTCTGTTTTCTTTGCTTGATATGTTGGGATTTTGGGGGGATTTAAAGAAAACCCATAAAAAGGGTTCTCGGTTTGGTGATAGTAGCCATACATTTAATGCCTCACATTTTGGGGGCCTCGTTTCGAAGGATAAGCGCCTTATTATGAAGTCAGGAGTTGTTTTTCATAGCGTAGGAATTAAAGCCTCTACTTATCTCACAAGCGAGTTTAGACGGCACTTAGAGGAAAAAATAAGATAAGCGCGTTCGAGAGGGATATATCTCCGCGGCGTTCAATTTGTGCTAAGTTAGCACAAATATGTTCACCATTACGGAACGCCCCTCAACGCGAACGCTAACTGTAAACTATGTATTTACGAACCGATGAAGAATTAGAAGCAGCAGAAGCTATATGTATGGCTTCAAGAACTGCGGATAATTTAGAAAGAGATATAAGTTCATGGCGTTGGGCTGTAATCGCACTACATAATGCCGTACAGGGCTTCATGGTTCTTTCGCTTCGTCATGGTAATGGTCTATTGGCTCTTTCAGATAAATCATATAAAGAATGGATGGAAGCGTATGAAAAGAACGAATCATATCCAATAAAAGAAAAACTAGATGATTATCTAAATCTTTATAAAAAAGTAAAAAGTAGTGAATTAGGCACCATCGGTGGGAATACAAATTTCACTCCAAAAGAAACGCAAGGAACAAGCATTAAAAAACTGAATGAAATTCGAAATGAATTTATACATTTTACGCCTAAGGGATGGAGCCTAGAAGTTGATGGCCTCCCACAAATATGTATTGATTGCGCAGCATTGATCGAATTCTTAGGTTGGAAAACAGATAATATTTACTGGCACAACCCTAGTTATAAAGAACAAGCACAACTCTGTTGTAAAAAATTAATAACTCAAATGGAGGATCTAAATAGTGTTTACTCAAGTATCAGCAGCTAACAATGCACTTGTTTGGACGCTTCTTACGTCGCGCCGCACAGCTTAAACGTTACACCCCCAACTATATAGAGTATCTTCATGGAAAATGAATTTTACAGGTTCAGACGCATTAGTAGTTTGATAGGTGAGTTTAAAGAGTTAGAAAATCAAAGTATTTATTTTGCTGAGCCTGACTCATTAAATGATCCTATGGAAGGATTCCGAGACATGTACTGGAGTGGCGATTATATAGTCTGGAAAAATCTATTTCGGCATTATCTATTATGTCTAGAAAGGCTGTGCTCGTTATTGTTGAACTCAGGCGAAGAACACCCCATATCAAAAGATGACATGCCAGTATTTTCTGGCGAAGATGATTTTCCAACCCCAATGTACAAGGAGCTATTCAACGATATAACGATTAGCTTCTTTCGAAATAAAAGCCTTTCAGCCCTTATCAAGTCTATATCTGAACGAACAACGCCAGTCAGGAGAGATGAACTCTTTTTCTATCTCAGTAATATTCATGGCTTAGCACTTGAAACTATCTACGATGCATATGAAGTAAAGGGGCTAATACCAACAAGAGAAAGCAAAAATATTGATGCCGACAAGCCCATAGCTGACTTAATTGCCAGAGATTTCGTTAAGGTTCTTGAAAAAGGTTTAAGTGAGAATAATGGTGATGAGAAACTAGTCAGCGTATTGTTTTCAGCACAAAAACATACTCATTCCCAGATGGACTTAATTTCTCGTTATAATGGGAACTTTGATAAAGATAAGAAGAATAGAAACTTGGTAATTATTGAGTTTGCTGAAAAATATATATCTCAACTCGAAAAGCTGGTTTTTCCTGAGTGGTACACAGCCTGTTTTATGTCAGAGTGTAAAGGTTCATCTGTGTGGGGACATTATGGAGACAATCACTATGGTGCATGTTTGATTTTTAATGCTGAGTCGATAGATGAAAAACCTTTTTTAAAATTAAAAGGTAGGAATGGATACAGCCCAACATCAGGGCCAGCATATGGATTCGGTAACAGAATGCTCTATCCAATTGATTATATAAAAGGCTATGGCCAAATCGATTTCTTTCGCATGCTCGGTCGCCTTCCTGTCCCAATACTTAATTCTATGTGGTATTCACTAGATGGCGTAATGAGTGAATGCTCAGACGATATGATTAGCTGTGAAGATACATGGAGAGATTATTATTGGAAAAATTTCTATCGTGATATAACCATAAAATCCAAAGATTGGTCTTATGAAAATGAATACAGGCTGATTCTTTCTAGTTCGCTAAATAGCTTTTCTGATCCTAAAGACAGGTCTCTAAACTATGAGTTCAAGTCTCTAAAAGGTATTATCTTTGGGATTAAAACAAAAACCGAAGATAAACTAAAAGTTATTGAAATAATAGAAAATAAATGTAAAGAAACTGGTAGAAATGACTTTAAGTTTTATCAAGCTCATTACTCGCCAGATGAAAAATGTATTACATACTCTGAAATGAGTCTGCTCAGATTTTCCAAAAAGGTGTAGCAAGTTTCTGCACTCGGAAAATTAAACGACGCTAACTGTATAAAATGTATATTATTCATTCCCAAAATTATTTTCGATCTAAATATTTGTCTAAAATAATTTATTTTTATTAAGTATAAATAAGGCATTGAAAAACTTAACTGGAGGCTATAGGATATGTGTATGGTCCTAGCATTAAATGCTGGTCAAGTTACAAACCAAATACTGCATCGTCGTCCTACATAAATTGTTAACGGTGTAAGGCTGAATCCTCCTAAAAAGGTCAGTGGGTAACGCTAGAAGAATGGAACTTTTCTTACAGCGCTTATCTCTGACTTTTTTTATTGTCCGCAGATAAGTCATTATCAACCCTTGTTTAGGATAGTACATGACTACACCACAATATCTTTCCCGAAAAACTTTAGCTGAACGCTATGGAACAACATCTGATCACCTCGCAAAGCTTGCAATTAGAGGTCAGGGGCCCCCTTCTTTCATGTTGGGAAAATATTGTCGTTACCCATTAGAAGAATTGATTAAGTGGGAATCGTTAAGTCTTAAGGATATTGCATCTGAATCAAAAAATAGGTGAACATTATGAGTAAGCAAACTTTAGAACCGTTATGTCGGAAGGATAAAAAATCAGAGATATCAATCAGCCTTAGAGGAAGTTTGGCAGAAAGTTACTCTATGTTTACTTCATCTTCCGTTAAAGCCGGAAATGATTTCTTAAATCTCTTGCTGGCCAGTAATGACGAAAATTTGATTAAAGCCTACCATAAAGGCGAAGTTATAATTGGTTGGAAAAATGAGTTAGGGAAATTTAGGCCTGATTGGTGATAAACCATTACTAATAGCATGTTCTATGGATAAGAATAGTAAACAAATGCACGGGGTCAAACCTTACAATTTACATCAAGAAATACACAAATGTGAAATGTAAGGTTTGCCCCCGATAACCGTTTAACAACCGATTGGCTGTTAGCATGTTTTGGTAAACAACAAAAAGATCACAATTACGATACCGAGAGTTTGTGCAAGAAGGTAAAAATCAACCTTCACCTTGGGAGCAACTGAAAAATCAAACCTACCTAGGCTCTGTAGATTTTATAGAAGAGGCGCAATGTAAAATAGAACATGAACGGTCATTAAAGGATGTCCTCAGGTTACAAAAGCAAGTTTCAATTAAACCTATAACGTACTACCAGCAGCGTAATATCAATCGTGATGAAGCAATTTCAAAATCATATTTAGACGGTCATTATACTTTGAAAGGTGTCGGCGCCCACTTTGGTGTAAGTTATGCGATGGTAAGTCAGGCAGTTAAAGCTTTCGAATGTGAAATGTAAGACCTGTCTCCATTTTTTCTGTTTATTTTATGTACATTATTTGTTTGATGCATCATTAAACGAATAAACTCTTTGACTAGCTGTGGCCAATAAATATAATAAGGCTGATTTGATTATAAAAGGACTTATAAACGTCACTTTCAGCGAAAATGGAAGCAGAAAACCGTTATGAAAAATTCAGAGCTTTAGCTCTGGAGGTTGCCCAAAATTCTATAGATAGTAAATTTAGATTAACTAAAATCACGTCAGAAGCCTTAGAAGCTACCCGTTCATGGGATAATTCTGAATTAAGAAGGTATCATTGGGACTGGAAAAAAAATTATAGCGTATATCGAATAAGGTATCCTAAACGTTTTGAGATTGCCGTGTGGGAAAATAACATCATGACAGCAATCTCTCTGGGTAGGCCTACATATCATGCTACGGGTTTGCGATTGGATATTGTAGAAGCTATGCCAAAAGATTTAGGAGACAGATCCAATGTATTTGATACCATTATTCTTGCTTATGAAGTCTATGCAAGAATGATTAATGCGAATCATATACGAATTATGAATCCAGTTAACGATACAGTGAAAGCTTTTTATGAAAAATATGGTTATAAATATATTACAAAAGGCGATTACCTTACTAGGGATATACTCTAATGACTGATGATGTTAAACGATTAGCTGAAGCTAAACAAAAAAAAGGTTGGACTCAAAAAGAAATTGAAGAGTATGCCAAACGTCGAAGTGCTGAGCTTAAAGATATTGTTGAAAATGTTGACGAGCCAGATTACCTTGCATCCGGCACACAGAAAACAATAGAGGAAATTTGTAAAGATGATAAAAAAGAAGACGAATAGAATCTTGGAACGTGATAAGCAGTTATTACCATTAAAAGGGGAGGTAACACTCAATAATGCACGGGCAAAAGCAGCTCTGTTTGCCTCTCAAGTTAAATTAAGATTAAAACGCCAGGGAGCTAAACTGTAATCATTTAAAGAATATCACGATGCACTCAGCATCGATTAAATATTAGGGTGGCCTTTTCAAGTTCAAGCGTAATATTTGGAGTCAGAATAAAAACTTATAAAATTCGTTGTTATAAAAAAACCACCCGAAGGTGGTTTTATTTATTTGGTGGAGGCGGGGGGAATCGAACCCCCGTCCGCAAGACCTCCGCCCTCGGCTCTACATGCTTATCCATACCTATTAAAGTTTAGCTCCTAGCAACCCGGTAGGCGGGGCAGTCTAACAGCGATTTCGGTTAAGTTTTAGCGCTTCCATCCCGAACATATTTCCACGCGATCTTATATAGGGTGACTCCGATTATCTGAGCGTATAAGCACACATCAGGTCGAAGGCTCTAAGGCTGGTTATTAAGCAGCTAGAGCGTAGTTGTCGTCGTTGGCAACTATAAGTTTTGCAAACAGATTAACGAGGAATTTGCACCTCGACATGCACCTCCGGTTTTGTGACCCACGTCGAATCCAGGTCGCCCCCAAGAGATTGTGTAGCTTTTTTCGATTCGCTACAGATTCATTCTAAACTATAAATGAATCAGTTATTAGTCTGTTTTAAGCTAAATAAGTTCTAATTTTATTGGTAATTTTAACTATTTTTCATTATGCGACGTTTATCGCGTTGCCAATCCCGTGTTTTTTCAGTTGCACGTTTATCATGGTCTTGCTTACCTTTTGCGAGTGCTACTTCCAGCTTAACTCGGTGATGTTTCCAATACATAGCTGTTGGAATAATTGAGTAACCTTTACGTTCGACAGCACCAATTAACTTGGATAATTCTTGTTGGTGAAGTAATAACTTGCGTAGGCGAGTTGGGTCGGTCTTTTTATGTGTTGATGCAGTATGCAAAGGTGTAATTAAACAGCCAATTAAGTAAGCTTCACCTTTCATAATCATTACATAGCTATCTTGCATTTGAACGCGATTTTCTCGAAGCGATTTTACTTCCCAGCCCTCTAACACTAGACCCGCTTCAAAGCGTTCTCCCAATGAATACTCATGCCGAGACTTTTTATTAAGCGCAATGGTATTGCTGCTTTGTGTTTTTTTCTTTTTACCTGCCATGGGCGTAATTATAACGGAGAGTAGCGCTTAAATGACACATATATAAGGTACAAGTATTGAGCTTATTAGGTATTTCACGCAAAATGCTCAGTATATTTATAAGAATATCGCTCTGGAGAATATGAATGATTCGCAAACGCACCTCAATGCATGGTCAATGGACTTCGCGCTGGTCTTTTATATTGGCGGCAACGGGTTCGGCGGTTGGATTAGGTAATATTTGGAAGTTCCCATACATTACAGGCGAAAATGGTGGTGGTGCCTTTGTTTTAGTCTATCTACTTTGTATTGTCTTGATTGGTGTTCCTATCATGATGGCAGAAGTAATGATTGGTCGTCGTGGTCGCCAAAGCCCTGTAAACACAATGCATAGCTTAGGTATCGAGGCCGGAAGTTCACCACATTGGAAATGGCTTGGTTGGTTAGGCGTTGCGGCGGGTTTTTTAATTTTATCGTATTACTCAGTAATTGCAGGCTGGGCACTCGATTATGTTTTTAAAACAGCGTCGGGTACATTCTCTGGTGCGGACAGTGATTTGGTAAGTAGTACGTTTGGAAGTTTAGTTAATAGTCCCTCGTCGTTAATTTTTTGGCATAGTATCTTTATGTTAATGACAATGATTGTTGTTGCCAAAGGGGTTAACGGTGGTTTAGAAAAAGCGGTACGTTTTTTAATGCCAGGTTTGTTTATTTTACTTATTATTATGGTTGGTTATGCCATGTCTGCGGGAGAGTTTGTTCGTGGATTAGAATTTTTATTTAATCCCGATTTTGATAACTTACTGTATAAGCATGAAGCCGGCGGTAAATTTATTTTAACTGACCAAGGTGAAAAAATATTTACTCTTGAGTATGTGCTTATTGCTATGGGACATGCCTTTTTCACACTAAGCTTAGGTATGGGCGCAATCATGATTTATGGTTCTTACTTACCTGATAATGTGTCGATTGCAAAAACATCTTTTATGATTGCTGGTGCGGATACATTAGTCGCACTTCTTGCCGGTATGGCGATTTTCCCGATTGTATTTGCTAACCAACTTGACCCAAGTGCAGGTCCAGGTTTGATATTTAAAACCTTGCCTCTTGCCTTTGGTAATATGCCAGGAGGTATCTTCTTTGGAACCTTGTTTTTTGTGTTGTTGGTGTTTGCTGCATGGTCTTCCAGTATCTCGTTAATTGAACCAGCTGTGGCGTGGTTGGTTGAAAATAAAGGAATGAAACGATTAAGAGCGTCTATTCTGATGGGCGTTAGTTGTTATTTGGTGGGTATGTTAACTGTCGTATCATTTAATAAATGGGAAAAGGTCTACCCATTAGACTTTTGGGTTTTCAAAAATAAAACATTCTTCGACGTCTTAGATTATTTAACTGCAAACATTATGTTGCCTCTAGGGGGGCTGTTAATTGCAATATTTAGTGTTTGGATAATGTCACGTGACTCATCGTCAGATGAACTGGAAATGAAACAGTCAACATTGTCCTATAATCTTTGGTATTTTATGACGCGTTATGTCACTCCCATAGCGGTACTTTTCGTATTTGCTAATTTACTTGGTTTTTTATAAGTTAAGAGCAAAATGAAAAAAATATCGAAACATGCATTAGTTCCCTTTAGCGCAAAACAAATGTATGCACTGGTAAATGATATTTCATCGTATGATGAGTTTTTACCATGGTGTAGTCAATCCACTGTATTAGAGCAAACCGAAACTGAAATTAAAGCAAGCTTAGAAATTTCTTATGGTAGTTTAAATAAATCGTTCACTACGGTAAATAAATTAACCGCAGACTCTAAAATGGAAATGCAGTTAATAGAAGGGCCATTTAAGAAATTACATGGTGTATGGTTATTTACTCAACTCGGTGAAGATGGTTGTAAAGTGAGTTTAGATTTAGAGTTTGAATTTAAGAGTAAAATAGTTGATATGACAATGGGCCCAGTGTTTAGTCAAATTGCGAATACACTCGTTGATTCTTTTTCTGAGCGTGCGACGAAAGTTTATTCGTAATATTTAATAGGTAATTCAAGTGATAGTAGAAGTTGCATACGCAATACCCGCAAAACAAGTCATCATCGCTCTCGATGTCGATGAATCTTGTACTGTGGAAGAGGCTGTTAATCTTTCAAAAATTAAAGAGCAGTTTCCTGAAATTAATTTACAAGAAAACAAAGTGGGCATTTTTGGTAAGGCGGTAAAACTTAGCGATAACTTACGAGAAAAAGATCGAGTAGAAATTTACAGGCCATTAATTGCCGATCCGAAAGAATCTCGACGAGCACGTGCAGCGAAAAAAGAACGTCTAAGTAAGTAAGGGCTTAATTAAATATTTCTTCTTTAAACTGGCTCTTATCTATCTTAGACAGAATGCCATCTTCAAATGTTAACGTCACACGTTTGCGTTTCATATCTTCACCACCTTTACGGAAGCTATAAACATACTCCCAGCGTTGAGGATGAAACGGATCAATTAACATTGCTGTGCCCATGAGGAACTGAACTTGTTTCTTGTTCATACCGGGTTTGAGCTGGCTGAGTTTATCGTTATCAATCGTATTACCTTGCTGTATATCAATTTTGTAAGCACAGGCCGAAAGGGTTAAGAAAGAAATTAGAATGAGAATACTTCGCATTTGGACATCAACTTCGCATATAATATAACTGGTCGTAAATTATACTTAATATGCAGTCTAAACTCCACTCATCGGAATATATTATGAAAGAAGCTAATGAATCCAATGACTTACAGAAAGCCGGTCTAAAGGCAACCTTACCACGGCTGAAAATTCTCAAATTCCTAGAATCAACAAGCGTTCGTCATTTAAGTGCAGAAGATGTGTATAAATCTATGTTGGAAAGTGGTGAAGAAGTGGGTCTTGCCACCATTTATCGTGTCTTAACGCAATTTGAATCTGCTGGCTTAGTTACACGTCACCATTTTGAAGGTGGTCATTCGGTCTTTGAGCTTAACGAAGGGAAACATCACGATCATATAGTTTGCGTAAAGTGCGGTCTTGTAGAAGAGTTTTACGACGAAACAATCGAACAACGTCAACATGCCATAGCCGAGAATAATGGTTTTAGTATGACCGACCATGCTTTAACTATTTATGGTGTATGTGCAGCCTGCAAGTAAAGCCTTGTAGAAAAAATCAGGCTTAACCCCTTTTTTATAAGAAATATTAAGCTCATTGACAATCTAAATAACAGAGCTATTTAAATAGCCTGTGTAGCTGTTTCAAAACCATACTATTCATAATAATTATTACAATAAATACCATGGAAAAGAATAATGTCGGCAACACCACTCGATACCTCCAAACAACCTGACCCCGTCTCTTTTAAAGAAGCTTTTTTTTATTGGCTAAAACTAGGCTTTATTAGTTTTGGTGGCCCCGCAGGGCAAATAAGTATGATGCATCAAGAGCTTGTTGAAAAACGACGTTGGATTTCCGAACATCGCTTTTTACATGCGCTTAATTACACCATGGTATTACCGGGGCCCGAAGCACAACAGCTTGCAACCTATATTGGTTGGTTAATGCATGGTGTATGGGGCGGCATAATGGCGGGTGTTTTGTTTGTGCTTCCCTCACTTTTTATTCTTATTGGTCTTACATGGGTTTATTTAGAATTTGGTGATGTAACTGCAGTAGCCGGTATTTTGTATGGCATTAAACCAGCGGTTACCGCCATCGTTGTGTTTGCTGCGTACCGAATAGGTTCGCGTGCATTAAATAATAATGTACTTCGTGCAATGGCCGTTTTAGCGTTTATTGCCATTTTTGTTTTTGACATTGCTTTTCCTTATATTGTATTAATGGCCGGTATTATTGCTTTTGTTGGTTCACGTTTTGCGCCAGAAAAATTTAAAGCCGGTGGCCATCATGGCAGCGACAATAAAAGTTACGGCGCAGCTATTATTGATGACGATACTCCTATCCCTAGCCATGCTTTATTTAAATGGAGCCGCTTTATTACGTTCGCGTTCATTGGTTTAGCGATTGGCGCAGCGGTTATGGCTGCATTATTTTTCAACTATGGTTGGGAAGGAACGTTAACGCAAATGGGGGTGTTCTTTACTAAAGCAGCATTAGTAACCTTTGGTGGAGCCTATGCGGTATTGCCTTATGTATACCAAGGTGGTGTAGAACAATACGCTTGGTTAAACGGAACACAAATGATCGACGGTCTCGCCCTCGGTGAAACAACGCCAGGCCCACTTATTATGGTTGTGGCTTTTGTTGGTTTTGTAGGGGGGTGGACAAAAGAACTTTTTGGGCCCGACATGCAACTATTAGCCGGTGCAGCAGGAGCGAGTATTGCTACGTTATATACTTTCCTACCTTCATTTCTATTTATTCTTTTGGGCGCGCCTGCAATAGAAGCCACTCGACATGATATAAAATTTACAGCACCACTTACCGGTATAACCGCCGCAGTCGTCGGCGTTATTCTTAACTTAGCGGTGTTCTTTGCTTACCATGTTCTTTGGCCGCAAGGGTTTGATGCAACGTTTGAATGGTTCTCAGCTCTAATTGGTGCGGTGGCGTTTGTTGCTCTGTTTAAATATAAAGTCGACGTTGTGATTGTAATTGTTGCAAGTGCGGTGATTGGCTTGGGATATTCTTTATTACTTTAGGGAAAAAGTCTGCCTCATTTTGGAAGCGGTCAAAGTGCTCAGCTTGAAGATCTATTTGTATTTCTAATAATGGACTTCAGGAAAATAGTTGGTCTTCAGGTTTACTTGATTGCAACACAAATCGTGCCAAGTTGTGAGGTTACCTGCTTAGTAACGTTTCGCCTAAGCGTATACTTTTGCATCTAGACCATTTATCTTGAAAATTATAGTAAGTAAAACAAAGATTTATAAAAGTGGCCTATAAGCAGGTAAGTTGATTTCAGTAATTTTTAAGTTCTGATTCCATTGCCGAAAATTTAGACTACACTTACCTCTCTAAGTGCTTAAATATTAATCGATTTACACTATTATAAAATATTTGTCTAATGTATCTTTGTGTTCTCTCAGGTGAAAAGTAGGCTTAAGGATTATTGTGAAATCTTTTAGAGGGACTCTCAATCTAACTATTCTACTTATACCGATCTTAGTATTTGTTCCGCAATTGGTGCAGGCTAAGAGTGGCGAGAAAGTACTCCGATTATCTGTTTCAAATACTGCAGCCAGCAGTGGTCTATTCCAATCTCTTATTAAACAATATGTGTCAAAAAATCCAAATACAGATATAAAATTGCATATCGATGGTGGTTTAGCCATTTTAGACCAAGCGAGGTCGGGAAATGCAGATCTGATAATTACTCATTTACCAGAAAGTGAAAAATTATTTATCTATGAAGGATATGGTCTATCTCGTACATTAATTATGTATAACGAGTTTATGCTCGTTGGTCCTGTAAATAATACTTTGAATCTTAAGGGGGAGCGTAATTTAAAAGTAGTGTTAAACAAAATTGCTGCAGCTGAAGTTGATTTTCTCGTCCCCAGTAAACGATCAGGTACGTATAAAAAAATTGACAGCTTATGGCTAATGACAGGTGTGGAAGCGGGTTGGATAGGTTATGAATCAACAGGTTCCAGTTCATCAGCAACACTTAGAATGGCTGCGGAGTTTAATACGTTTGCTTTTGTCGATATGGGGACTTATTACACTCATCAGAAATTGTTAGAAAATAAAATTGTTCCAATATATCGAGATCATTCCGCATTGCGTAATTACTATTCTGCAGTTTTAGTTTCAAATACTGCATTTCAAAATATTAATCAAAATAGCGCTAAAGATTTTTTGAGATTTCTTATCTCTGACGCAACACAATCCTATATTCGAAGTTTTGGAGAATCAAAATTTGGTGTGCCGATTTTTGTCCCGGCTGCTCATCTAGATGAAGGCCTGAAACAGAAAAAAGTAGAATTAGAATTAAGTGAAAATATTGAAAAGATCCGAATCATGGGTGCATTACTTGCCTTAATGATAACGTTAGTGATTGTAACAATTTTTCTTTATCGACGAGCTCGAAAAGATGAAAAGCGAAGGAAGGTAAGCGAAGAACGTTTTCAATTGGCTGTGTCAGGTAGCAGTGATGGTATTTGGGATTGGCACTTAGAAGAAGATGTCGTTTACTTTTCGCCGCGTTTAAATTCGGTGCTTGGTCGAGAGGTAGGTGATGAAAAATTTAGTAATCCGCTGGCTGAGCTACACAAGTTAATTAACTCAGCAGATGCAGAAAATCTTCTATACGAATTAAAAGATCATATTGATAGACGTTGTACTAGTGTTTTTAAAAAGGAATTTAGAGTGAAAAATTTTTCTGTTCCTGAACGTTGGGTCATGATGAGGGGTAAAATTTCGTATAACAAGAGTAATGAGCCGGTTCGTATGAGTGGATCAATGACTGACATTTCTGAATCAGTGCAACAGAAATCGGAAATTCAGTATCAAGCATTACATGATTCGTTAACTAAATTACCTAACCGAAATTTATTGCTTGACCGTATGGATCAAGCCATAAATTTATCTGTGCGCCATAGACAAACTTTTGCTGTCATTATAATGGATTTAGATAGATTTAAAGAAATTAACGATACATTAGGTCATCCTGCTGGAGATAAAGTATTAATAGAAGTCGCAAATAGACTAAGGCTAATTTTACGTAAGTCAGACACCGTTGCACGATTAGGTGGAGATGAGTTTGCAATATTGTTACCTGATGCGAATGAAGTGTATGCAAATCATGCTGCTAATAAAATATTGCTTACTTTAAAACGGGTATTCGAATTAGGTCATCATAATATGTATATCCATTCAAGTTTAGGCATTAGTATCTTTCCTGAACATGGTGAAGACAGCCATACCCTTATACAACACGCGGATGTCGCTATGTATAATGCAAAACGAGATACTGTTAGTTGTGCAATATACGATTCACATCAGGATCAACATAGCCTTCGCCGGTTGAGGTTAGAAAAAGATTTGCATGAAGTAATACAACAAAATGACTTAACCCTTCACTATCAGCCAAAAATTGATTTACAGACTAAAAGAATTTCGGGTGTCGAAGTGCTTGTGCGTTGGTATCATAAAGACTTGGGCATGATTATGCCTAACGAATTAATTGATATTGCAGAGCGCACAGGTTTAATCCAGCCGCTAACGTATAAAATACTTGATGGCGCGATTCAAACACAAGCAGACTGGTTAAGTCAGGGGATTCATTTGAATATGGCCGTTAATTTATCGGTACTTAATTTAAAGGATCCAAAACTGGTATCTCAAATACGGCGAAGCTTGCGCGAAATGCAAGTACCCACAAGTGCTATTGAATTTGAAATTACTGAAAGCGCAATGATGTTGGATCTAGATAAATCTATAGAAGTACTTAAACAGTTTGACAGGATGGGAATAAAAATTTCTATAGATGATTTTGGTACAGGCTTCTCGTCATTAGCTTATTTAAAACGTTTGCCTGTTAATTGTATTAAAATTGACCGTACATTTATTAGTGGAATGAATATAGATAAAAACGATGCATCAATTGTAAGATCAACCATTGAACTCGCACATAATCTAGAAATGGAAGTAATAGCCGAAGGCGTTGAAGATAAGGATACACTTATTAAACTGACTGATTTAGGGTGTGAGTTAGCTCAAGGATTCTACTTTTCCGAACCATTGCCATTAGATGAATTTATGAGCTGGTTACGAACTTCACCCTGGGGATTGGCACTAAGTAAAAATATTGATACTACTAAAAAATCACTTCCATCAAACACATCTTCTTCAGCTAAAAAACCACCAACTGCACAACTTCATTAATCATTATAAATACTTCAGTTATTTAATTTAGCCTTATAAAAATTGTGTTATAGCAATTGAATTATTATATTTTAAATATTATTAACTGATTCAATAGATTTAAATCACTCATTAAATTTTTTTCTTTTTCTGAGAAATCGGGATGCAAAAAATTTGTATCTTTTAGGTTAGAGTGTTACAAAGATAAAACTAAAACTACTTTTACGTTTTTCTACAATTACGTAACTGTATTAAATAATAATAAAAGTGGAGGAACATAGGATGGAATTCGATGAACTGCATAGCTTAAAAGAAAAGCCTAATAAAAAGAAAAGAGATAAAAGTTCAAAAGGCTCAAAACGACTAACCGAATTATCTCATGGCGGAGGTTGTGGTTGTAAGATTGACCCTGCAGCGTTGGATGAGATTCTTGCGCATGTACCTAAAACGGCTAGTACCGCTGACTTATTAGTTGGAATTGAACACAGCGATGATGCTGCTGTTTATCGTGTAAGCGACGATTATGCATTAGTGTTTACTAATGACTTTTTCACCCCGATGGTAGACGACCCCTATTTATACGGACGTATTGCAGCAGCAAACGCACTAAGCGATATTTATGCAATGGGCGGCGAACCCATGCTTGCAAATGCCATTGTGGGTTTCCCTGTTAATGAATTATCTGTGAATACCATGCAACAAATCATGCAGGGTGGTGTGGATGTTTGTGTTGATGCAGGTATCCCACTATCAGGTGGTCATAGTATTGATAATCCACAACCTATTTTTGGACTCGCAGCAATAGGTAAAGTTAATCCACAACAAATTAAGACAAATTCAAATTCTAAAGTTGGCGATGTTTTATTATTAACAAAACCGATAGGCATTGGCGTATTAGCTAGCGCTTTTAAAATTGATGAAATTAGTAGCGAGGGTTACAAGGCCTTTGTCGAAAATATTACCATGTTGAATAAGTCTGGTGCGTGGTTAGGCCAACAAGATAGCGTTCATGCTATGACCGATATTACAGGCTTTGGACTCGCTGGGCACTTAATTGAAATGGCACATGGTGCAAATGTATCAATGGAAGTGCATATAGGTGCGGTACCAATAATACCAGAAGCACTCGCACATGTTGTAGAGGGAATCGTGCCAGGCGGAGCGTATCGTAATATGGAAAATTATTCAGCCGATCTAAAGTTTCCAGATGACTGGGATATCGATAAGCAATTATTATTCACTGACCCACAAACCAACGGTGGCTTATTAGTTTCGATTGATCCTGTGGACGTAGAGAGAGTTATCAAAGAGCTCAAAAAGCAGGGTAGTCAACAAGTTACAGTCGTCGGAGAAGTTACAGAAGCAAGGAAAGACAATATAGCTGTTAATTTTATTTCATAATTAAAGCTAAGTTGTTTCCATGGATATATACATCATTCTGTTTTTTTTGGGTGTATTTGGCGGATTTATTTCCGGCTTGCTTGGTATTGGCGGAGGCATAATAATGGTGCCACTGTTGTTGTATGTTCCACCGTATTTAGGTGCTCTGGCAATAGGAATGAAAACCATTGCGGGGATAACGGCTCTACAAAGTTTTGTCGGGGCTTTATCTGGCGCAGTTGGCCACCATCGCTTTAAGCGAATAAATAAAAAATTAGTTTTATCGCTGGGCGGGAGCATGTCTGTCGGCGCGTTATTTGGTTCTTTTTATTCAGTTTATGTTAGTGCAAATACAATCTTGTTTATATTTGCGGCAATGGCAGTTGTTGCCGCGATATTGATGTTTATACCAAAAGCAGAGCAGGAAGATGAGTCAGTTGAAAATAATGTTACTTTTGATACTAATCGTGCAATAATTATTGGTCTTTTCCTTGGCGTTCTTTCTGGCATTATTGGTCAAGGTGGGGCATTTTTATTTATCCCCGTTATGTTATATCTTCTGCATATCCCTACGCGCATCGCGATAGGTAGTGCGCTGCTTATTGGTATATTATCTTCAACAGCAGTGTTGATTGGCAGAATAGGGACAAACCAGTTGCCATATATTCTGGCAATTGTTATAACAATTGGTGTTGTCATTGGTGCGCAAGTTGGAAGCGTTGTTAGTCAATATACACCTAAGTTAGTATTGCGACGTATTTTGGCAGTCATTATTTCAATTACAGCAATAAAGATTTGGTATGAAATTTTAGTTGTTGGTGTGTGATATCAGGGAGTGTTACTTTGAACATATTTTTTAAGTCTTTGTCGAAATTATTTTTTCTCATTTTATTAATTACCCCTGCCACGAGCTTTAGTGATCCACCTAAAGGGTATACTTTTGTTGGTTATAATGAAGGCATTAAATTAGCCAAGGCTAGTGGAAAGAAAATTTTCTTATATTATGGTCGTTATGGTTGCGGTTTTTGTGATAAGACCAATATAGACTCGTTTAGTGACCCTGAAGTCGCACAAATTTATAAATCTAAATATATCCTCGTTTATGTTGATGCTGAGGGGGGGGATCGAATAACTTTACCAAGTGGTGAGCAAATCACAGAGCAACAATTTGGTTCACGTTTAAAATCATTAGTAACGCCTTACTTCATGTTTTTGAATCAGGACGGTAAACCTATTTCCAGAGTGCCAGGGTTTAAGACAGTAGACCAGTTGTTGCTAATGGATGAGTTTATTTCTAAAGGCTTATACAAAATAATGACCTATGCAAATTACAGCAGCTAGTCAGTGAAATATATACGCGTTTTATTTATTCTAATATTTCTGGCACCTGCTTTAGCTAACGCGGAGTTATGGGCGTTTCAGGAAAAAACATTTGTTACTTCTGCTGTGGGCGAAAAAATATTTCATCATCTTGATTCAACAGGACGAAATAATCTTGCAGCTTCTGATTCTACGTTAGCTGCTGTATGGGAAGATAATCATCTAAGTAGTCCACAAGTTTTTGTTGCTGTAAAAGATATTTCTGCAATATCTTTTAATAAGGTAATTAAAGTAAGTACAGGTGGGTCGGCTTATTCACCTGTTATTCGGCCGTACAATAAAAATTCATTTCTAATATCCTGGGAACAGGATAATCAAATATATATCGCAACATTATCCTACCTCAATTCTAAAGCTATTCTTTCAAAACCATTAAAAATAAGTCAGGATAAAATTGCTAAGCACGCTACCGTAGTAAAACTGGCAGATGGTCTGGCTTTAGCAGCATGGAGTAGAAAAAAAGGTCGACGTATGCAGGTGGTTACTACGACGGTAGAAATTAATACGCAAGGTGTCCCTGTAAAAGCCGCATCACCCGCACCAATCGATAGGGCTCCGCCTCGGGAAGACCAGCTCTATCCAACAACTTCAATTAATAATGGTTTGGTTACAGTTGCATGGGAAGACCGACGTACGGGCCATACTGCCTTGTACTATAGCCAGACAAAAAATGGCCAAATCTTTACGCCTTATCGCTTACTTAATGACATCGTGCAAAAATCACCAGACTATGGTCGTGGTAATGGTATAACACGTGTTGCTATTGCCTCTGCTGGCAAAGGTAAAGTCGTTGTAACGTGGATGGATAAACGTGAATTCATCACAGGGTATGATATCTACGCTGCAGAATCTAATTCTAAAACAAATTTATTTGGAAAAAACCAGATTGTTCAGGATACATTGGGTAATGATATTTCACAGTGGAATCCCACAATCACGGCAAATAAAATGGGTGATGTAATTATTGCCTGGGATGACAACCGAGATGACACTTCTGACATATGGTTTTCATGGAAAACAAAAGAAGGTTGGAGTGATGATTTTTTGATAGATCCTGCCTCAGGTGAAGGCCAGCAATCGGCACCATCAATTGCTATCGATAAAAATCGAAGCTTGCATGCCATTTGGATAGATCAATCTACAGAGTTTGGAGCGACTAAATTGTTATATACCAGCGGCAAATATATAAAACCTAAATAACCATCTCCTTTTATAATAATACCAAGCGAATTTCACCAAGAGTAATTTACTCTTGCTTGGATAGTTCATGTCTGGCTAGAGCAGAGGCCTTCTTCTTAGTTGGGTGAGTCTAGCCTGTTAATACTTAAACCAACTCTACTTCTTTTGTTGATGATGTCGTAGCTTGCTCAATCATTTCTTTAGCATGCGAACGTGTTTGCTCTGTAATATTTACGCCACCCAACATTCTGGCAATTTCTTCAATGCGTTGTTCTTTTGATAGATTTGTTATTTGTGTTGTCGTTATATTTTTATTAGAGCTTTTATTTACTTGTAAGTGATGATGCCCAAGCGCTGCTACTTGCGGTAAGTGAGTGACACAAAGTACTTGGCTATGTGACGATAAAGCGCGAAGTTCTAAGCCAACAATTTCTGCAACACGGCCACCAATACCCACATCGACTTCATCGAAAACTAAGGTTGGTATACGGGTATCTTTTGCAGTAATAACGTTTATCGCCAAACTGATTCGTGACAATTCACCACCTGAAGCAACTTTCGCTAAAGGTTTCAGCGATTGGCCAGGGTTCGCGCTAACTAAGAATTCTATGTTATCTAATCCAAGTGCGGTAAAGGTTGCATCTGTTTGTGTTGTTACAGAAGCTTCAAATTTACCACCTTCCATACCAAGTGTTTGCATGCTTGCTGTCACTAGCTTCGATAATTTTTTAGCCGCTGTTTGGCGTTTTTTACTTAACTCTTTTGCGCTTGCTAAGTAGGTAGTTGCGGCTTGTTGTATTTCAGATTCTAAGTTACCTAAGCGTACATCGGCATTTTCTAAGTTATCGAGTTCTTCTGATAGCTTTGGAAGTAATGTATATAACGTATCACTGCTTATATTATGTTTGCGTGATAAATTTTGAATGTCAGCTAAGCGTTGTTCTAAAATGTCTAACCGCTGCGGATCAATTTCAAGTGTTGATGTGTAGTTACGTAATTCACTAGTCGCTTCGTCAATATTTATTAATGCATTGTTTAACAATTCGTTGGCTGGCTTAATAGATTCATCAAGCTTACTTAAGGCATCTAGTTCTACGATAGAACGATTTAAAATATTGGAAATGTTAGTATTTTCATTGTCGGCTAAACTTTGTAGAACAGCGTCGCTACTACTTAAAAGTTGGTTGGCATTGGCCAGGCGTTTATGCTCTAAATCAATTTCTTTAACCTCACCTTCTTGTAAATTAAGAGTGTCTAATTCATTCACTTGATAGCGCAGTAACTCTAATTGTGCGGTTCTATCTTTGCTTGCTTGAGTAAGACGTTGATATTCGTTATTTAATTGTTGCCATGCTTTATAATTTTGTTTTACTTTTTCTAAACTGGTTTGGTTTTTCGCATAGTCATCAAGCAGTAAACGTTGTAAATCGTTTTTTAGTAAAGATTGGTGTTCATGCTGGCCATGTAGATCAACAAGCTTTTCACCGAGTTCGCGTAATAATTTTATTGGGCTTGGAATTCCATTTATAAATGCTTTTGATGTGCCATTAGTATTAATCGAGCGACGAATGATACATTCGTTTTCGCTATTCATTTCATGCTCAACTAACCAGGCTTCAGCATCGGGGGTATCAGCGGTGCTAAAGCTCACGCTTATTTCTGCTTTGTCACAGCCATGGCGTACGATTGAACTATCTGCACGATCGCCTAATGACAAACCAAGTGCATCCAGCATAATGGATTTACCCGCACCGGTTTCACCCGTAACGATGGTTAGGCCGTCATTGATTTCAATATCGAGTTTTTCGACAACGGCAAAATTCCAAATGTGTATATAAGTCAGCATAATATTTTAATCATAACCTACAGGTTTTCACCCCAGTGAAGTTTTGCACGCAGTATTTCAAAATAGTCGTGCTTACAAGGGTGAATTATACGGACAATCGCTTTTTTCTTGAAGATATGAATTTTATCACCGGCTGCAATAGGTAAGTTTATTTGTCCATCACAACTAATTTGAGTCTTTGTGTTGTTGTTTTCTTTGACGATAATTTCGATTTCGCTGTCGCCATCAATAACAATCGGTCGGTAACTCATACTATGTGGGCAGATGGGCACAATAATCATTGCATCCATATCGGGTTCGAGTATTGGGCCACCGCCGGATAAAGCATATGCGGTTGAACCAGTTGGGCTTGATACGATTAAACCATCAGAACGCATGCTATTGAGCCAGCGCCCGTTAATATAGGTTTCGGTCTCGATCATTCGAGCCATTTCCCACTTATGCACCACGACATCATTAAAGGCGTCAGCTTCAGTAAAGGTGCCATCAGCATGCTCGATTTTTGCAGTAAGCATAATACGGTGTTCTTCTTCGAATTTTCCATCGAGAATCTCGCCCATACGTTGAGTCATTTCATAGGGGGATACATCCACTAAAAATCCCAGTCGGCCGAGGTTAATGCCTAAAACGGGTACTTTATAATCAACTAAATTTCGAACGGCATTAAGAAGAGTACCATCGCCACCAACCGTTATGGTTAAATCAGAATGCTTGCCGATTTCATCCAGTGTTGCGGTGGCAATATTAGTATCTTTGAGCGAATCAGCGGTTTGTTGGTCAATAACGACCTCACAACCCCGTTTAAGTAAGAAGTTGTACAAGCTTAAAAGGGTGACTTCAACGCTAGGATCACCAAATTTGCCGAATAAGCCGATTTTTGTAAATTCATTTTTCATAACGTCAGACGTTATCATAGCGGCGCTTTACGGGCTATAAAACAATTTGCATTTGGATAATTGCACGTAATTTTACTTCTAGAAAAGACTCTTTTGTGAGCCTGGATTATCCGAATAATATTTCACCAACGAATTAGCACACTTGCCATTCGAGTGCTAAAATAAGTGCCAGATTGTCTTGTTACATCATCATTTTGTTTGAAATAACCGCGGGTTAGCTTTTGTATGTCTGAATCATCCGATCTTACTGAAACAGGGTTGTCTGAAAGGGCTCAGTGCTTGCTGAAATCGCTTGTTGAACGCTATATTGCGGACGGCCAACCTGTAGGCTCACGTGTACTAGCAGAAGATAGTGGCATTAAATTGAGCCCAGCAACGGTTCGAAATGTGATGTCAGATTTAGAAGATTTAGGTTTAATTACCTCACCACATACATCGGCTGGTCGAATTCCAACGGTTCAAGGTTATCGACTTTTTATTGATAGCTTGCTTACCGTTAAACCCCTTGCTGAATCACAGGTTGAACAATTTAAATCTCAACTGGAGCAACAAGCGCGTTCAAACATATCAAGTTCTGATGGCTTGATTGAAAATGCATCAGGAATGTTGTCTGCCGTGACCAGAATGGCAGGTGTAGTAATGCTGCCAAAGCATGAGAAAGTCATTCTTAAACATATTGAATTCCTTATTTTATCCACCAAAAGCGTCTTAGTTATATTGGTGGTCAATAACGACGAAGTTATTAATAAGGTTATTGATACTCAGCGCGAGTATTCTTCGATTGAATTACAGCAAACTGCTAACTTCCTGAATCAGGAATATTCTGGTCATGAGCTATCGAGTATTCGCGCCAATCTGTATAAAAGCATGCAAGACGTACGAGAAAATATGCATCGTATTATGCAAACAGCCGTTGAAATGGCCGACCAAGTTATTGATAAGAATAAAGATTCTGATTTTATTATGGCCGGTGAAACCAATCTAATGCAGTACAACGAAATGGGCGATGTGGAAAAACTTCGTCAACTTTTTGAAGCTTTCGATACTAAACAAGATGTTTTGCACCTACTCGATAACTCAATTCATGCCAATGGCATGCATATTTTTATTGGTGAAGAGTCGGGATATTCGGCTTTTGGTGAGTGCTCGGTAGTCACTTCCCCCTATAAAGTTGACGACCAGATTGTAGGCGTTCTGGGCGTGATTGGCCCAACTCGCATGGCATATGACAAAGTTATCCCAATTGTGGATGTAACTGCAAAATTATTGGGTTCGGTCTTGACCTCAGAATAAATGACCCCATATAACCTAACAGAATTCAACGAGAGCTAGCTAAGGCCTCAAAGATAAACTTAACAAGAACACCGTATTTTGGAGTAGTGATGACAGATACAGAAAATCCCGTTTCGGAAGAAGAAATGGAACAGCAAAATGCTGAAACAGAAGCTCAAGTAGATGAGTCAGCAGATAATGCTAGCCTTGCCGATTTAGAAAAACGCTTAGAAGCAGCAGAAGCAAAAGCGAAAAACGCTGAAGATAAAGTATTACGCGCACACGCTGAAATGGAAAATATTCGTCGTCGAAGTGAGCGTGAGTTAGAAAATGCGCATAAATATGGCATGGAAAAGTTTGCTACTGAGTTATTACCTGTTTTTGACAGCCTTGAACTAGGTTTAATTGCTGCAAATAAAGAAGAAGCCGATCTCGCTAAAGTAGCAGAAGGCACGGAATTAACATTAAAAATGTTTACAGCCGCTTTTGATAAGTTTGGTATTAACCAACTTCATCCGATAGGTGAAGCGTTTAATCCTGAATTTCATCAAGCAATGACAATGATTGAGCATCCAGAAAAGGATCCCAACACCGTTATTGATGTGATGCAAAAGGGGTATACCATCAATGAGCGGCTTATTCGCCCAGCGATGGTTGTAGTGTCTAAGACACCTGCTGCCGATGCAGCAGAAGATGACGAATAAAGTAGTAAAAAAATTAACAGAGTACTTGATATAGGAAACTAAAAACCCTATTAAATAGTCAGGTTAAAATTTAACAAAATTTTTAAAACATTTAGAATTTTTTTGGAGATAAACGGTAATGGGTAAAATAATTGGTATTGATTTAGGTACAACAAATTCATGTGTAGCTGTAATGGAAGGCGGCAGCCCTAAGGTTATTGAAAATGCCGAAGGCGATCGCACAACACCATCTATTGTAGCTTTTACAGGCGATGAAGTTATTGTTGGTCAATCAGCAAAACGTCAAGCGGTAACAAATCCAGCGAATACTTTATTTGCGATTAAACGCTTAATCGGTCGCCGTTTTAAAGATGACGAAGTTCAAAAAGACATCTCAATGGTCCCTTACAAAATTATTGAAGCGGATAATGGTGACGCATGGGTTGAAGCCGAAGGTAAAAAAATGGCGCCGCCTGAAGTAGCTGCGCGCATTCTGCAAAAAATGAAAAAAACAGCTGAAGATTATCTTGGCGAAGAAGTAACCGAAGCGGTTGTAACGGTTCCAGCTTATTTTAATGATTCACAACGCCAAGCAACAAAAGATGCCGGTAAAATTGCAGGTTTAGAAGTTAAACGTATTATTAACGAACCAACAGCAGCTGCTTTAGCATTTGGTATCGATAAAAAAGAAGGTGACCGTAAAGTTGCAGTATACGATTTAGGTGGTGGTACATTCGATGTATCCATTATTGAAATTGCTGATATCGATGGTGAGCACCAGATAGAAGTTCTTTCTACCAATGGTGATACATTCCTAGGTGGTGAAGATTTTGATATGCGCCTAATCGATTATCTTGTTGAAGAATTTAAAAAAGAACAAGGTATGGATTTACGTAATGACCCACTTGCATTACAACGTTTAAAAGAAGCGGCAGAGAAAGCTAAAATTGAACTTTCTTCAACGCAACAAACGGATATTAACTTACCGTATGTAACGGCTGATGCATCTGGTCCTAAACATTTAAATATTAAAGTAACACGCGCTAAGCTTGAATCATTAGTTGAAGACTTAGTTGCACGTACAATCGACCCATGTAAAAAAGCATTAGCCGATGCGGATTTATCAGCTTCTGATATCGATGATGTTATCTTGGTTGGTGGTCAGTCACGTATGCCTAAAGTACAAGAAGAAGTAGAAGCTTTCTTCGGTAAGGCACCACGCAAAGACGTTAACCCAGATGAAGCAGTTGCAGTCGGAGCAGCGATTCAAGGTGGTGTATTAGGCGGCGATGTTAAAGACGTTTTATTACTAGACGTAACACCATTATCTCTTGGTATTGAAACAATGGGTGGCGTTATGACCAAACTCATTGAGAAAAACACAACCATTCCTACGAAAGCACAACAAGTGTTCTCAACAGCTGAAGATAATCAAGGTGCTGTAACGGTACATGTTATTCAAGGTGAACGTGAACGTGCTGATGCGAATAAATCATTAGGTCGTTTTGACTTGCAAGATATTCCACCGGCACCACGCGGTACACCACAAATTGAAGTGTCGTTTGATATTGATGCGAATGGTATTTTAAATGTATCAGCTAAAGATAAAGCAACAGGCAAAGAACAATCTATTGTGATTAAAGCCTCTAGTGGTTTATCTGATGAAGAAGTGGAAGCGATGGTTCATGATGCTGAAGCGCATGCTGATGAAGATAAGAAATTCCAGGAGTTAGTGACTACACGTAACACTGCAGAATCAATGATTAATGCTACAAAAAAATCAATGGCAGAACTTGGTGATGACAAACTTGAAGCCGGCGAGAAAGAAAGTATTGAAGCAGCGATTACTGATTTAGAAAGCGTTTTAAAAGGCGAAGATAAAGATGAAATCGAAGCGAAAACAAAAGCATTAACGGATGCATCTGGCAAAATGGCTGAACGCCTTTATGCAGAAAAAGGTGCTGAAGGTACACAAGGCGCAGAAGGTGCTGCTTCTGGTGGTGATGCTGGCGCAGAAGCCGGTGCAGGTGCAAATGATGATGTTGTTGATGCTGAGTTTGAGGAAGTAAAAGATAACAAATAGCATGAATAACTAGAAGCGAGATAACGGTGTTAAAAACTAACTCAAAATGCTCATTTACTAAATGTAAACTCCGCTTTTTCGTTAATTTTTGCCTTGTTATCTAACTTCTAGTTATCCATGTGAATTCCTTGATAAGTTGGTTTGTAAAATAGCAAGGCCAAAAGGCGTGAATATTTCACGCCTTTTGGCCGTTTTAAGAAAAGGTAAATTGAAGTATGTCTAAGCGTGATTACTATGCAGTTCTCGAACTTGAAAAGTCTGCGAGCAAAGCCGAAATAAAAAAAGCTTTTAAACGTAAAGCGATGAAGTTTCATCCCGATCGAAATCCGGATAGTAAAGATGCTGAAGGAAAATTTAAAGAAGCTAAAGAAGCGCATGATATTTTAACTGATGATCAAAAACGTTCCGCTTACGACCAATTTGGTCATGCGGGTGTTGATGGTTCTGCTGGAATGGGTGGCGCAGGCGCGGGGCAAGGTAATTTTAGTGATGTTTTTGGTGATGTATTCGGCGATATTTTTGGTGGCGGCGGTGGACGCGGAGGAGGTCAACAAGTTTTTCGTGGTTCTGATTTAAGATATAACTTAGAACTTGAGCTAGAAGATGCAGTAAAAGGTACAGAAGTTAAAATTCGTGTACCTACACAAGTGTCATGTGGAACCTGTGGTGGTAGTGGAGCCAAAAAAGGAACCAAGCCAACAACCTGTACAACGTGTGGCGGTCATGGCCAAGTGCGTATGCAGCAAGGTTTCTTTTCATTACAACAAACTTGTCCACGCTGTCATGGCAATGGCAAAATGATTTCAGACCCTTGTGGAAAATGTAATGGTCATGGTCGTATTGAAAAACATAAAACACTTTCGGTAAAAGTACCGCCAGGTGTAGATACTGGTGATCGTATTCGCTTATCCGGTGAAGGCGAAGCAGGAGAAAATGGCGGACCATCTGGAGACTTGTACGTACACATGAACGTTCGTCCTCACAAAATTTTCGAACGTGATGGCGTAGACTTACACTGTGAAGTTCCGGTTAGTTTTGTTGCAGCAAGTCTAGGTGGTGAGTTAGAAGTACCGACTTTAGATGGACGAGTTAAATTAAAAATACCACCCGAAACTCAAACAGGTAAATCATTCCGTTTACGAAGTAAGGGCGTAAAAGCTGTCCGTGGTTCAGGTGTCGGTGATTTAATTTGCCGTATTACCATAGAAACGCCAGTTAATTTAACCAATGAACAAAAAGAAATTCTTAAGCAACTTGAAAGTTCATTGAAGGGTGATAGCGTTAACCATAGCCCGCAGGCTTCTTCCTGGGTTGATGGAGTCAAGAAATTCTTCAAAGACATGAAAAACTAAGCTATTGAAGCGGCGCTAACGGCGTTGAAAACAAAATCGAAAATGCTCATTTACTAACGTAAACTCCGCTTTTCGATTTTATTTTCGCCTTGTTATCATCCGCTTGAATAGCTTAGTTAGCTTCCTGGTAATAAATTCAACTTCCGACACTTCTTCTATTTATGTTATGGTTTCCATAATTAAAAATATCCGAGTTTAAAAATGACAAGAATAGCCATTACAGGTGCCGCCGGTAGAATGGGGCGTGTTTTAATCGAAGCGACTTTGCAAAATGATAGCACGAACTTAAAAGCAGCAATTGACCGACCAGGCAGTAATTTTATCGGTCTTGATGCTGGCGAATTAGCAAATCAGGATATTCAAAACGTTAAAATTGTTGATGATCTGAGTTCAGTTATTGATGATTTTGACGTATTGATTGATTTTACCCATCCAGATGTAAGCGTTAACAATATTGAATTTTGTCGTGTTAACAAAAAACGCTTAGTGATCGGTACCACCGGTTTTACTGACGAACAAAAACAACTTATTGCGAATGCGGCAAAAGAGACAGCTATTGTTTTCGCGCCAAATATGAGTGTGGGTGTGAACTTATGTTTTAAATTACTCGATATTGCTGCACGAGTAATGGGTGATTATACCGATATAGAAATTGTTGAAGCGCACCATCGCCATAAAGTCGATGCCCCTTCTGGTACCGCTTTAAAGATGGGTGAAGTGGTTGCCGATGCACTTGGTCGAGATTTAAAAGATTGTGCTGTGTATGGTCGTGAAGGCCAAACCGGCGAAAGAGACCGAAACACCATCGGTTTTGAGACAATTCGTGCGGGTGATATTGTTGGCGAACATACGGTTATGTTTGCCGATATTGGTGAACGTGTTGAAATTACGCATAAAGCATCAAGTCGTATGACCTTTGCAAATGGTGCAGTTCGTGCTGCAAATTGGTTGATGGACTTTGAAAATGGTCAATTTGATATGCAAGACGTACTCGGCCTACGAGATTAATATTCTTTCGTAATTGCCTGATAATTATTTAATAATCTTCAGACGGCCACTAGAAAATAACCCCATCTTAAAGTACAATCCCTTCGGTCGAAATACAACATCTCGGCCACACTGAATTCTTATATAAGCGGGAGTCCTTCGAGCCAAATTGAGCTTGGGGGCACTTCCGTTTTGTGCATCTACGCGGAGGTTTCATTGCGGCAATCAGCCCTTTTAGTACTTGAAGATGGCACCATTTTCCATGGTGAATCCATTGGCGTTTCTGGTGAATCTGTTGGTGAAGTGGTTTTTAATACTTCAATGACCGGCTATCAGGAAATTCTTACCGATCCTTCTTATGCAAAACAGCATGTTACCTTAACCTATCCACATATCGGCAATGTCGGGACTAATTCGGAAGATGACGAATCGTCTGAAATATTTGCTTCTGGACTCATAGTGCGGGATGTACCTCTTCTTGCGAGTAACTGGCGAAATCAAGAAAGTTTGAGTGACTACCTCGTTAAAAATAAAGTTGTTGCGATTGCCGGTATTGATACTCGAAAACTGACACGTATCTTAAGAGAAAAAGGTGCGCAAGGTGGTTGTATCGTCGCTGCTAAAGACGGTGAAACATTAGATGAAGCGAAAGCGTTAACATTGGCTAAAGCCTTCCCTGGTTTGAAAGGCATGGACTTAGCAAAGGAAGTTACTACTAAAAAACAATATACATGGCAGCAGGGTAGTTGGAGTTTAGATGCTGGCTTACCAGCAGACTCAACGGACTTTAAATTTCATGTAGTGGCTTTCGACTTTGGTGTAAAACGAAATATTTTACGTATGATGGTTGACCGTGGTTGTAAAGTTACTGTATTACCTGCTCAAGCAACGGCTGAACAAGTTTTAGAATTAAAACCTGATGGTATCTTTTTATCGAATGGGCCAGGTGATCCAGAGCCTTGTGATTATGCAATAAAATCGATTCAAGATTTATCAGCGTCAAATATCCCTATGTTCGGTATTTGTTTGGGGCATCAGTTGTTATCACTTGCCAGTGGTGCGAAAACGATGAAGATGAAATTTGGTCATCATGGCGCAAACCATCCTGTACAAGATGCAGAAACGAAACAAGTTTTTATAACCAGTCAGAATCACGGTTTCGCTGTTGATGAAAGTTGTTTGCCGGATAATTTAAGCGTTACGCATCGGTCATTATTTGATAATTCATTGCAAGGCGTTAAACGTAACGATATTCCTGCATTTAGTTTTCAAGGGCATCCTGAAGCAAGCCCTGGTCCACATGATGTAGCACATCTGTTTGATCAATTTATAGATTCTATGAATGCCAAATTATCGTAACAGGTCACGAAATTAATTCGAGTTAAAGCAAAAAAATATGCCAAAAAGAACCGACATAAAAAGTATTTTAATCATAGGTGCAGGCCCCATTGTTATTGGCCAGGCTTGTGAGTTTGATTATTCTGGTGCGCAAGCTTGTAAAGCGTTAAAAGAAGAGGGATACCGCGTTATATTGGTAAACTCGAATCCAGCAACGATTATGACCGACCCTGAACTAGCGGATGCAACGTACATTGAACCAATTCATTGGACAGTGCTTGAACGCATTATTGAAAAAGAAAAACCAGATGCAATTCTGCCAACGATGGGCGGCCAAACCGCATTAAATTGCGCCTTAGATTTACATCGAGAAGGTGTGTTAACAAAACACGGTATAGAAATGATTGGTGCCGATCGTGAAGCGATTGATAAAGCAGAAGATCGTGATAAATTCCGTACTGCTATGCAAAAAATTGGTTTAGATATGCCGCGTGCAGCTGTTGCGCATAGCATTGAAGAGTCACTTCAAGTTCAAGCGCAAGTGGGTTTCCCTACGATCATTCGTCCTTCGTTCACAATGGGTGGTAGTGGCGGTGGTATAGCGTATAACAAAGAAGAATTTTTGGAGATTTGCGAACGTGGTCTAGATCTTTCACCAACGAATGAATTACTCATTGAAGAATCTATTCTTGGTTGGAAAGAGTATGAAATGGAAGTGGTGCGTGACTGTAAAGATAATGTCATCATTATTTGTTCGATAGAAAATTTAGATCCTATGGGTGTACACACTGGTGATTCTATTACCGTTGCCCCTGCACAAACATTAACGGATAAAGAATATCAAATCATGCGTAACGCATCGATTGATGTGTTACGAGAAATTGGTGTTGATACCGGTGGTTCAAACGTACAGTTTGCAATTAACCCGGAAAATGGTCGTATGATCATTATTGAAATGAATCCACGTGTTTCCCGTTCGTCTGCTCTAGCATCTAAAGCAACCGGTTTCCCTATTGCTAAAATTGCAGCAAAACTGGCTGTTGGTTATAGCCTCGATGAATTAAATAACGACATCACAGGTGGTGCGACACCGGCTTCGTTTGAACCAACGATTGATTATGTCGTAACAAAAATTCCACGTTTTACTTTTGAAAAATTTCCAACCGCTGATTCTAGATTAACAACACAGATGAAATCGGTTGGTGAAGTGATGGCTATGGGTCGAACCCAACAAGAGTCATTGCAAAAAGCAATTCGAGGCTTAGAAATTAGCAAAGATGGTTTTGATGAAATTGTTGATCTTACAGCTGAAAATGCAAAAGATATAATTACTCAAGAATGTCGTACTGTTAGACCTGAACGTTTGTGGTATTTAGCAGATGCTTTCCGTTTTGGAATGAGTGTTGATGATGTATATGACATAACTAAAGTCGATAAATGGTTCCTTGTTCAAATCGAAGATATTGTTTTAGAAGAGAATGCGATACGTGAAAAATCTGTAGCGGATATTTCTAAACAAGAAATGTTTAATTTAAAACGTAAAGGTTTTTCAGACCGACGCTTAGCTAAAGTTTTGGGTTGTAGTGAAACTGAACTGCGTGCACAACGACATAAACTTGAAGTACGTCCTGTTTATAAACGGGTTGATACTTGCGCTGCTGAATTCTCAACGGATACTGCCTACATGTATTCAACCTATGAAGAAGAGTGCGAAGCAAAGCCAACTAATAAAGAAAAAATAATGGTATTAGGTGGCGGGCCAAATCGTATTGGTCAAGGTATCGAGTTTGATTACTGTTGTGTGCATGCTGCTTTTGCAATGCGCGATGATGGTTATGAAACCATTATGGTTAACTGTAATCCTGAAACGGTTTCAACGGATTACGATACATCTGACCGTTTATATTTTGAGCCATTAACATTGGAAGATGTTTTAGAATTAATCGACCTCGAAAAACCGAAAGGCGTTATTGTTCAATATGGTGGTCAAACACCTTTAAAACTAGCACGTGATTTAGAAGCGGCAGGTGCACCTATTATAGGTACGTCTCCAGATTCAATCGATTTAGCAGAAGATAGAGAACGTTTCCAACAGTTAATTGAAGAGTTAAATTTAAAACAACCCGATAATAGAACGGCACGTGATATAGAAACCGCTGTTATTCAAGCAGATGAAATTGGTTATCCGTTAGTTGTGCGTCCATCTTATGTATTGGGTGGTCGAGGTATGGAAATAGTTTATAACGAAACTGAGTTACGTCGTTATATGAATGAAGCGGTTGAAGTGTCAAATGATTCACCGGTATTGCTTGACCGGTTCTTAGACGATGCTGTTGAAGTAGATGTTGATGCAATCTGTGACGGCAAAGACGTACTTATTGGCGGCATTATGGAACATATTGAGCAAGCAGGGATTCACTCTGGTGATTCAGCATGTTCGTTACCGCCCTATACGTTATCAAAAGAGATTCAAGATAGACTACGTGAACAAATAGTTGCAATGGCGCATGGTTTAAAGGTAGTTGGTTTGATGAATACTCAATTTGCGATTAAAGGTGAAGATATTTATATATTAGAAGTGAACCCTCGTGCTTCACGTACCGTTCCTTTTGTTTCTAAAGCCATTGGTCAACCGTTAGCAAAAATTGCAGCACGCTGTATGGCGGGTACTTCTTTAAAAGAACAAAATGCGCTTACTGAAATGATTCCAAAATATTACTCTGTAAAAGAAGCTGTATTTCCATTTAATAAATTCCCAGGAGTGGATCCTGCGTTAGGTCCCGAAATGAAATCTACTGGTGAAGTGATGGGAGTGGGTTATACTTTTGCAGAAGCATTCGCTAAGTCTCAGTTAGGCGCTAGCGTCTTTTTACCCACTTCGGGTAAAGCTTTTTTAAGTGTGCGAAATACAGATAAGCATAGTATTGTAGAGGTAGGACAGTCGCTTATTAATATAGGTTTTAGCTTAGTTGCAACGAATGGTACGGCACGGGCATTAGAAGATGCAGGTATGGAATGTGAGCGAGTTAACAAAGTTATGCAAGGTCGACCACATATTGTCGATATGATAAAAAATGATGAAATAACTTTAATTATTAATACAACTGAAGACACGCAAGCCATTGCAGATTCTGCAACGATTCGCAGTAATGCGTTACAACATAAGGTAACGTATACCACTACTATTTCAGGTGGACGTGCTTTTTGTACTGCTATGAATCAAGATTGCACGAAAAATGTTTATAGTATTCAGAAATTACATAAAGATATAGCTTGATTATATTAGTGTTAGATTTAGGATAAAGGGATAAATTATGAACCGACCTCCAATGACCGCGAAAGGCGCTAAAATACTACGTGAAGAATTAAAAGATTTGAAGCAAGTTCAACGCCCAAAAATTGTACAAGCGATTGCTACGGCACGTGAGCATGGTGATTTAAAAGAGAATGCGGAATATCACGCTGCTCGTGAACAACAAAGTTTTTTAGAAGGCCGTGTAAAGCAAATAGAATCAGAAGTTTCAAATGCTGAAATTCTTGATGTTGCTGAGCTAGGTGCAAATGCTGGTGATAAAGTTGTATTTGGTGCAACCGTTGAGCTTTATGGTGTCGAAGATGAAAGCGAAGTGACTTACACTATTGTTGGTGAGTTAGAAGCCGATATCAAAAGAAATCTTATTTCTATTACCTCACCGATTGCTCGTGCTTTAATTGGTAAGCGTGTTGATGATGTTGCCGCTGTGCAAGCACCCGGTGGCATTAAAGAATTCGAAATCGTTTCAGTTAATTATAGCTATGTTTAAATCTGCCGTACTCATATGAAATCCCTACTTATTGGCGAGCGCATTCTACTAACTCTCTGGGTGGGTGGCATGTGGGCGGTCGGTTATATCGTTGCACCTACTTTATTTAGTATGTTAGAAAAAACCACTGCTGGAAATGTAGCAGGGCAGCTATTTACTATTACGAGTTACCTCGGTTTAGTTTGTGGTGGATTATTACTTATTGGTGTGATTAATCGATTCGGTTATCAAGTTACCCAAAACTGGATGTTTTGGGTGCTTGTTGTCATGCTGGTTATTATTATAGTGGGTCAATTTATCATACAGCCGATGATGGCTGAACTTAAAGCAAGTGGTATAACTGATTTAAATCGGTCAGAATTTGGCAAATTACACGGAATTGCATCGGTACTATTTTTAATAAATAGTTTGCTTGGCTTGGCTCTTATTATAAATACAGCCAAGATGGATTGAGTTTTGTTGAGTGATTTTATTTGGGTAATATAATTTTAGGTTCGTCTGCTTTTTTATAAAGCCCAACGATATGCCCAACGGAAATTACTTTTTCAGCTTTACAGTTTTCTGTAATTTTATCAATCATTTGAGTTCGTTCTGCTTTGTCGCTGGCGTTAATTCGAACTTTTATAAGTTCATGATGATCTAAGGCAATATTAATTTCTTCCATTACATTGTCTGTTAACCCTTTGTTGCCAATAATAACAATAGGTTTCACATCGTGCGCCAATTGGCGTAAATGATGAAGTTGTTTTTTGCCTAATTTAGCTTTGGACATGATTGATTTGGCTCGATAGTAAAGTTTAGTTTTGAAGGTATATTTAGTCGGCTATTATACTTTAGTTTTAGATAAAAGGGGCACAAGAGATGGCACGTACCAAAGGTGGTCGGCATTGGATGCAAGAGCATTTAAATGACGAGTATGTCATACGCGCACAAAAAGAAGGTCATCGAGCCCGTGCTATTTATAAGCTAATGGAGCTTGATGAACGAGATCGCTTAATTAAGCCAGGTCATTGTATTGTGGACTTGGGCGCTGCTCCGGGTAGTTGGTCTGAATATGCTGCAACCAAGGTCGGTAAAAAGGGAAAAGTATTTGCTTTGGATTTATTAGATATTACCCCCATTGCGGGGGTTGATTTCATTCAGGGCGATTTTCGTGAAGAATCGGTGCTGAATCAACTAATGAAATCCATAGAAAGTCACCCCGTTGACCTTGTAATGTCGGATATGGCACCCAATATAAGTGGTATGAAGGCTGTAGATCAGCCCAAGTCTATGTATCTGTGTGAATTGAGCCATGAATTAGCCAAAAGTGTGCTTAAACCGGGTGGAGACTTGCTAATGAAAGTATTCAACGGTGCAGGGTTAGATGAATTTAAAAAGGATTTACGGAAAGATTTTAACAAGCTAATCATCCGTAAACCTAAGGCTTCCCGCGCTCGTTCTAGTGAGAACTATTTGCTGGCACGGGGCTATAATGTGTAGTACCTTCTACTAATATTTGATTGATTTTGAGGTAATAAATTGAACGATCTAACCAAGAATATTTTACTTTGGGTTGTTGTCGCCGTTATTTTAATGATGGTGTTCCAGCAAATGGGTGTTAATAAAGAGAGTGATAAACTCAGCTACTCTGAATTTATGCAGTCTGTTGAGCGTAATCAGGTATCAGACGTTTTGATTCAGAATCAAAATATTAGTGGGAAGCTTGCCGATGGCCGTAAATTTACAACATATAGTCCTGAAACTAGCAATAGTGCAATGGTTGGCGAGTTACTCAAAAACAATGTGAAAATCGATTCTAAACCGATTGAAAACAGCTTTTTAATGCAAATCTTTATTTCTTGGTTCCCGTTCATTCTAATTATTGGTTTATGGGTTTTCTTTATGCGCCAAATGCAAGGCGGCGGTGGTCGTGGCGCAATGTCATTTGGTAAGAGCAAAGCCCGTATGTTGGGTGAAGATCAGGTCAAGATAAATTTTGGTGATGTTGCTGGCGTTGATGAAGCTAAAGAAGAAGTGGGTGAGTTAGTAGAATTTTTACGTGACCCTTCTAAGTTCCAAAAGCTTGGCGGTAAGATCCCTAGCGGTGTTTTAATGGTCGGTTCACCAGGTACAGGTAAAACACTTTTAGCCAAAGCCATTGCTGGCGAAGCTAAAGTTCCTTTCTTTACCATTTCAGGTTCCGATTTTGTTGAAATGTTTGTCGGTGTTGGTGCATCTCGTGTACGAGATATGTTCGAACAAGCGAAAAAACATGCGCCTTGTATTATATTTATTGATGAAATTGATGCGGTCGGTCGACATCGTGGAGCCGGTTTAGGTGGTGGTCATGATGAACGTGAACAAACTTTAAACCAACTGCTCGTTGAGATGGATGGTTTTGAAGGTAATGAAGGTGTCATTGTTATTGCTGCAACGAATAGACCTGATGTTTTAGATCCCGCGCTTTTACGACCTGGTCGTTTTGATCGTCAAGTTGTTGTACCTCTACCTGACATGCGTGGTCGCGAACAAATTCTTAAAGTACACATGCGAAAAGTTCCTGCTGGGGATGATGTTAATGCTAAAACCATTGCACGTGGTACCCCTGGTTTCTCAGGTGCAGATTTAGCGAATCTTGTTAATGAAGCAGCTTTATTTGCAGCACGTTCAAACAAACGTCTTGTTGATATGAACGAGTTTGATAAAGCCAAAGATAAAATCATGATGGGTGCTGAACGTAAATCAATGGCGATGAGTGAAACTGAAAAACGTAATACCGCTTTTCATGAATCAGGTCATGCAATTGTTGGTTTAACGGTTCCTTCACATGATCCCGTTTATAAAGTAACAATTATCCCACGTGGTCGAGCACTTGGTGTCACCATGTTTTTACCTGAAGAAGATCGTTACTCTTATAGTAAAGAACGTTTAGAAAGTTCTATTTGTAGCTTATTCGGTGGTCGTATTGCAGAGGAACTTATTTTTGGTGCTGATGCTGTAACAACGGGTGCATCAAACGATATTCAACGCACGACTGAAATTGCCCGCAACATGGTCACTAAATGGGGTTTATCCGATAAACTTGGTCCAATGACTTATGGGGAAGATGATGGTGAAGTTTTTCTAGGTCATCAAGTTGCCCAACATAAAAATGTTTCGGGTGCGACAATGAAGTTAATTGACGAAGAAATTCGTTCAATTCTTGATACGCAATATGCACGTGCAGAAAAAATATTAAAAGATAATATTGATAAACTTCATGCGATGACTGATGCATTAATGAAGTATGAAACGATCGATAAAGATCAAATTGATGACATTATGAATGGTAAAGCGCCACGTCCACCAGAAGATTGGGATGACAGCGATATTCAAAGCAAATCAAATTCTGATATGGATGGTTCATCAAAAAGCAAAGAAGATAAAACGAATGATGGTTCTATCGGTGGTCCTGCCGGTTCACATTAAGTTTTAATCATATGTTTGTAACTAGAAGCCCCTTTTCATTCGATTAGGGGTTTTTTAGGTTTGGAACTTAATAAATTTAAAGAAATATGAATTTTAAAAATAAAACGCACATCATGGGGATCTTAAACGTTACTCCTGATTCATTTTCTGATGGTGGAAAATTTACGAAAAAAGACCTAGCCATTCAGCAAGTTACAACAATGTTGCATGATGGTGCAGATATTATCGATATTGGTGGTGAATCAACACGACCTGGCGCAAAAGATGTTTCTGTTGATGAAGAATTAAATCGCGTTATTCCTATTATAAAATCGATTAGAGATTTTTCAGATTGCTTAATTTCAATTGATACGAGTAAACCTGTTGTGATGCGTGAGGCAATAACAGCAGGTGCAAACCAAATTAACGATGTTCGTGCATTGCAGGAAGATAACGCACTACAAACTGCTACTGAATTAAATGTTCCAGTTTGTTTAATGCATATGCAAGGTCAGCCACGAAGTATGCAAAGCCAACCTAGTTATAATGATGTTGTTGCCGAAGTAAAAAAATTTTTAGAACAACGTATAAAAGCCTGTAAAATAGCAGGTATAAGAAAAGAAAATATACTCATTGACCCTGGTTTTGGTTTTGGAAAAACACTAGAGCACAACTTAGAATTATTTCGATCAATGAATACTTTTGTGAACATGGGCTATCCCGTTGTAGTCGGTGTTTCACGAAAAACAATGATTGGGCAAATATTAAATAATGCATCGGTTGAAAACAGAATACATGGAAGTGTTGTTATGGCAGCTTTAGCCGCAGAGAAAGGCGCTCAAATACTAAGAGTTCATGATGTGAAAGCAACGGCCGATGCCATTGCTGTCATAAATAGTCTAAAATAAAGATATAGTATTAAAACAAATATAAAAAGAGAAAAAAATGTCACGTAAATATTTTGGTACAGATGGAATTCGTGGAGAAGTTGGGAAATTTCCAATTACACCTGACTTCGTTTTGAAACTCGGTTATGCAGTTGGTAAAGTTTTATGTAAAGAAGGTGGTACGGTTGTTATCGGTAAGGATGCACGAATTTCGGGATATATGTTTGAGTCTGTTCTCGAAGCAGGGTTAACCGCAGCAGGTGTTAATGTTGTTTTGTTAGGCGTAATGCCAACACCGGGTATCGCTTATTTAACAAGAACATTACATGCCGATGCAGGTATTGTGATTAGTGCATCTCATAATCCTTATTACGATAATGGCATTAAGTTTTTCTCGGCTGATGGTACAAAACTACCGGATGATGTTGAGCTAGCCATTGAAAACATGCTTGATGAACCAATGGCTTGTAATGGTTCTTCTCACTTAGGTAAGGCGGTAAGAATGTCTGATGCGGATGGTCGTTATATCGAATTCTGTAAGCACACTATTCCTACCAGCATGAATCTTTCCAGTTTAAAAATTGTTATTGATTGTGCTAATGGTGCCACTTATGACGTTGCACCTAAAATATTTAGAGAGCTTCGTGCAGATGTTATTGCTATTGGCAATAAACCCAATGGAATAAATATCAATGATGATTGTGGCTCGACTCAACCGGCTCAACTACAGCAAGCGGTAAAAACGCATCAAGCTGATGTTGGTGTTGCCTTAGATGGTGATGGTGATCGCTTAATTATGGTTGATAGACATGGCAACCTTGTTGATGGCGATGAGTTACTTTATGCCATTGCGATTGCAGCAAAAACTAACGGAACATTGAAAGGTGGCGTTGTTGGCACCTTGATGACCAATTTAGGTTTAGAGCATGCATTTGAACGAGAAGGTATACCTTTTGTTCGGGCTAAAGTGGGTGATCGTTATGTTATGGAACAACTTCTTGCGAATGATTGGGAATTGGGTGGTGAGTCCTCAGGGCACTTAATATGTCTGAAGAAGAACACCACTGGAGATGGCTGTATGGCAGCTCTACAAGTGCTCGCTGCAATGGTTTCACAGGGTAAGCAGTTACATGAACTGGTTGCAGATATGTCGAAATATCCTCAAACCATGATTAACGTGCGTTTAGAAGAAAAACTGGATTTAGATTCTTGCGAGCCAGTGAAACAGGCTGTACTACAGGGCGAGAAAGAGTTAGCGGATACTGGGCGTGTATTATTGCGTGCTTCTGGTACTGAGCCCGTTATTCGAGTAATGGTAGAAGGGCAAGATGCCTCACAAGTTGAACAAATTGCGACAACAATTGCTGATGAAGTTAAATCAAACGTATAACTAAATTGCACTAAATACCTGTAAATTTCAGTATATTAGCACTCCAGATATTGATTTATTGGATGTCGACCGTTATGCTTGCGCGCTATTTTGTGTCGATTGCTCAATCCCTATAAATATATTTTCTAGGTAATGAGGCCGAACATTAAAAGTATTTTAAGTTATTGATATTTAAAGAGGAATTACATGCGTCAACCAATTATCGCCGGCAACTGGAAAATGAATGGCTCTCGCGAGAGCATTAAAGTCTTACTTGATGGCATAAAAGCAGGAATGGGTGACGTTAAATCGGCAGAAGTTGCTGTTTGTGTACCTTCTATCTATATAGCTGATGTTGCTGAGCAACTAAAAGGCACAAATATTGGCTATGGTGGTCAAAATTCTAGCACCGAAGAAAAGGGCGCTTTTACAGGTGAAACGTCAACCTCAATGTTGTTAGATTTTGGCTGTAAATATGTGCTTGTTGGCCATTCAGAACGTCGTAGCTTATACGGTGAAGATGACGCCACTGTTGCAAATAAATTTGCTGTTGCACGAAAAGCTGGTCTAATCCCAGTGTTATGTATTGGCGAAACACTAGACGAACGTGAAAATGGCACAACTGAAGCCGTTTGTGCACGTCAACTTGACGCCGTTATTGATTTAGAAGGCATCGATGCCATTGCTGATTCAATTATTGCTTATGAGCCTGTTTGGGCAATCGGTACTGGCAAAACAGCAACACCTCAACAAGCGCAAGATGTTCACGCATTTATTCGTTCTAAGCTTGCAGAAAAAAGTAAAGATGTTGCCGATAAAGTACGTATTCAATATGGTGGTAGCATGAATGCTGGCAATGCAGCTGAGTTATTATCACAACCCGATATAGATGGTGGCTTAATTGGTGGAGCTTCACTTGTTGCGGAAGATTTCTTAACAATCTGTAAAGCGGCTGGCTAAAATATTATAAGAGTCTGGATTTAAATTTCAGACATTATAAATAATCGAGATTAAAATTATGTTGTTACAAAATATCATTCTAGTTCTACATGTTGTTATTGCGGTTTCTCTAGTTGCTTTGGTTCTATTGCAGCAAGGTAAAGGTGCAGATGCAGGTGCAGCATTTGGAGCTGGCGCATCAGGAACGGTATTTGGTTCAAAAGGATCATCTTCATTCTTAACGCGTACAACAGGTATTTTAGCTGCAATGTTCTTTGCTACGAGCTTAACGCTATTTGTATTAGCAACTGACTCAAAAACAGTGAGTAGTGTTGTCGATCAAGAACAGGCAAAACAAACGATTGAAAAAACTGAAGGTGCCTCTGCTATTTCAACACCTTCGGATGTTCCTGTGTCAGATGTTCCAGTATCTGATGCTGATGTTCCTAAAGTTGACTCAAAGCCTCTAACAACAAAATCGTCACCTTCTTCAGACGTACCCGCTGCCGATTAGGCAAAGCATTAAATAAATATAGCCGATGTGGTGAAATTGGTAGACACGCCATCTTGAGGGGGTGGTAGCGCAAGCTGTGCCGGTTCGACTCCGGCCATCGGCACCAATTACAATACAGTATTTTTTAATATATTGATTCTGCTATTTACTAAGCTTAAATTTAATTTTCGAATAGCAAGTAAAAAATACATATAAATAATTATTTACTTAGATTTAAGCCTTCATTTTTATTTCAATTTGCCGATATTTACATAATGATAAGTATCGTATTAATACATGATCTAAAATATGAATAATATTAGCCCCCATTTTTTAATACCGCCTGTCCTGGAAAGGGAGCTGAGAGATTGTGTAAGTTTGCCCAGCTTACCTTCTATTGCGGTTAAGCTTATTGATGCAAGCAAAGATCCTGATATTAGTCTTAGAGAGGTTTCGAGCATAATTTCCAGCGATCCGGCAATATCCGTCAAGTTATTAAAAATAGCCAATTCATCATTGTATTCACAACGACGCGCTGTAAATAATTTACGTGAGGCTTTAACTTTGTTAGGTTTTAATGCTTCGTTAACTATAGCATTGAGTTTTTCACTATTTCAATCGCTTAAAAGCAGTGATAATAAAAATTTTAAACATGAAAATTACTGGAAGCGGTCTATTTTGTCAGCAGAGATTGCAAGAATGCTTGGTTCTCGTCTGGGTTTATCCAGTCTGGAAGATCTTTTCCTTGCTAGTTTATTACAGGACATTGGCATTCTTGTTCTTGAAAATATCAAACAATCGCCTTATATCTGTGATGAAGGACAGCGTTTAAAGCACACTGAGTGTATTCGACTTGAACAAAAAATTCTGGGGGTTGAACATTCTTTGGTTGGCGCATGGTTGTTAAATTCATGGCACTTTCCAATAAAATTAGTTAATGCTGTATTGTATAGTCATTCTTTAAGTAATAATAAATTCAAGCAAACTAAATCGTCTAGTCGTTTTCACCAATGTTTGTGTTTCTCAGGAAGTCTTGCCGATCTGTGGTTAGAGGATGAGCCTGATGAGCTACAGAAAGCGACACTGAAAGCTACGAAAATATTTCTTAATATTAATGAAGTCGAATGTAATAAATTAATTAACGACATAAATAATGAATTACCTGAATTATCCAGCTTGTTTGAAGTTGGCTTGATGGATGAAATAGAACGGGGACAGTTACTTGATGAAGCTCGAGAGTTATCTTTAGTAAGAAGCCTTTATTTTGTTAAACAGTATGAAGACGCTCATCACCAACTTGAGAATATTGAGGAACAGGTAAAAACTATTGAAAAAGAGAATGAACAGGATCATTTAACTAAAGTATATAATCGCAAACATATCGATCGATTACTGCCGGAGGAATATGAGCTGGCAAATATTAACCGTTGGCCGCTTTCTTTAGCTTTTATTGATATTGATAATTTTAAAGAGATCAATGATAGCTATGGTCATTTGGCTGGTGATCAGGTCATTATTTCAATTGCTGAATTTTTTGTCAAAAATATAAGGCAAACAGATACATTAGCCCGATATGGTGGAGACGAATTTATTTTAGTGTTGCCGGGATCTACGTTAGATATAGGACGAAGAATGTTAGAGCGTCTGGTTAAACTGCTCAGTGACGAATTGAAAATTGAGTTTGAAGGAAAAGTATTAAACCCAAGTGTTTCCGTTGGTCTGGTTTCACATATGGATCAACACGACTTTGACGACATAACAAGTTTTATTAGTGCTGCGGACAATGCGCTGTATAAGGCAAAATCTGCGGGCAGAAACTGTGTTGCTATTTATTAATACTAAAAATACCTTAAAACTGATTAAAAAGTGCGAATTAAATGGATGAAATCGTCATTTAACAGTTTCTCCGGCCCTTTTATAAAATAAACTTGATTCAGTACCCCACCTTAATTACGTATTATAAATTTTAATCTTTTCAGTTTTTATCTAAATATGAGCTTTGTGGAATAAATATACCTCATTATTTAGAACTGAAATTTTTTATACCCCCCAAAATTAACGTAATATCTTGATTTTATTGAATAATATCTCTTTTGGTATGCTTGACACTTAACCACCGTGCGCCTACACTGCTTGGCACTAAAAACTAACATGTAAAAAGTATTTAGAGCTGCTTAAGCGGCCATGCATGTTCATAAGGGGGAGCAACCAATGCTGGAAAATTACTTACCAGTGCTCATTTTTATCATCGTCGGCCTTGCCGTTGGCGGTATCATGATTGCGTTAGGCTTTAGCCTAAGTTTTTTAACGGGTAACGTTAAACCAGACGCAGAAAAAAATTCTCCCTACGAGTGTGGTTTTGAAGCATTTGAAGATTCGCGTGTAAAATTCGATGTTCGCTACTACCTTGTTGCTATTCTGTTTATTATTTTCGATTTAGAAATTGCATTTTTATTCCCCTGGGCTGTTGTGCTCGAAGAAATTGGCGTATTTGGTTACGTCGCTATGGTGATATTCCTTGGTATCCTTGTTATTGGCTTTATCTATGAGTGGATGAAAGGGGCACTTGAATGGGAGTAGGAACGGAAGTGGGAGTCGATTCAAATATGTCAGCTTCAGATAACATTGTTGACGGTACCTTTACCGATGAAACAATTAAACCTTTAGATGCACAAAACCCAGAACCGGGTCGTGTCATTGAAAAGAGCTTAAGCCAACAAGGTTTTTTCACTACTAGCGCCGATGGTTTAATTAACTGGGCAAGAACGGGTTCTTTATGGCCAATGACGTTTGGCTTAGCTTGCTGTGCGGTTGAAATGATGCATGCAGCGGCAGCTCGATACGATATGGATCGCATGGGCGTTATATTTCGCCCAAGTCCCCGTCAATCAGACGTTATGATTGTGGCTGGAACATTAGTAAATAAAATGGCGCCAGCATTACGTAAAGTTTACGACCAAATGGCTGAACCCCGCTGGGTTATTTCAATGGGCTCATGTGCTAACGGTGGTGGTTATTACCATTATTCCTACTCAGTCGTACGAGGTTGTGATCGCATCGTGCCGGTTGATATCTATGTACCGGGTTGCCCACCAACTGCAGAAGCATTGTTGTATGGGATTTTACAATTACAGAATAAAATTCGTCGTACCAATACGATAGCTCGCACTTAATTAACGTTTTTATAAAAGTAACGATAAAAAATGTCAGATTATTACAATAAATTAGCTGAAACACTTCGTAACACCTTAAATGGTAAAGTAACAGACGTTGTCGTTGCATTTAACGAAGTGAACGTTATTGCAAACCATTCAGATATTTTTGAAGTTTGTATGATTCTTCGTGATGATCCTGCATTTCACTGTGAACAAGCCGTTGATGTTTGCGGAGTTGATTACAGTGCATATGATGACTCACAATGGGAAGGCCCGCGTTATGCCGTTGCTTACCAATTATTATCTGTAAAAAACAATCATCGTATTCGGGTTAAAACTTTTGTCGATGGTGAACCACCTGTTGTTGCTTCAGTAATTGATATTTGGAAAGGTGTTGATTGGTTTGAACGTGAAGCATTTGATCTTTACGGTATTGTTTTTGAAGGTCATCCAGATTTACGTCGTATACTGACTGACTATGGTTTTATTGGACATCCATTCAGAAAAGATTTTCCATTATCAGGTAATGTTGAAATGCGTTACTGTGAAGAACAAAAACGTGTTATCTACCAACCTGTTTCAATTGATCCACGTGTAAATCAACCACGTGTTATTCGTCACGATCATCGTTATGCTGAACGTGAAGCGGCTTTAGCGATGAATGCAATTTCAGGAGACAATAAAGATGCCTGAGATTAAAAACTATACGCTTAACTTTGGTCCACAACATCCCGCTGCACATGGTGTATTACGCCTTGTATTAGAAATGGATGGTGAAGTAATAGAACGTGCTGACCCTCATGTTGGTTTATTACATCGTGCGACTGAAAAATTAGCAGAAAGCAAACCGTATAACCATACTATCCCTTATATGGATAGACTCGATTACGTTTCAATGATGTGTAATGAACATGGTTACGTTTTATCGTTAGAAAAATTATTAGGCGTTGAAGCACCTGAACGTGCGCAATATATTCGTGTCATGTTTGATGAAATAACACGAATCTTAAATCACTTAATGTGGATCGGAACGCATGCACTCGATATCGGTGCAATGACCGTTTTTCTTTATGCTTTCCGCGAACGTGAAGATCTTATGGATATGTATGAAGCGGTATCGGGTGCACGTATGCATGCAGCCTATTATCGTCCAGGTGGCGTATACCGTGACTTGCCTGAACGTATGCCACGTTACGAGAAAAAAACAAAATACCGTAACGAAGCACAATCAGAAAGCATGAATAAAGCACGTGATGGTTCATTGCTTGATTTTATCGAAGACTTTACAAATCGTTTTCCAACTTATGTTGATGAATACGAAACATTACTTTCTGACAACCGAATTTGGAAACAACGTACTGTCGGTATTGCGGTTGTGTCGCCTGAGCGTGCACTTAACTTAGGTTTTACAGGGCCAATGCTTCGTGGATCAGGTATTGAATGGGATCTGCGTAAAAAACAACCGTATGAAGTTTACGATAAAATGGACTTCGATATTCCGGTTGGCGTTGAAGGCGATTGTTACGATCGTTACTTGATTCGTGTTGAAGAAATGCGCCAATCCAACAGCATTATAAAACAATGTATTAATTGGTTACGACAAAATCCGGGCCCTGTGATGTTAGAAGATCACAAATTATCACCACCAAGTCGTGAACATATGAAAGGTGATATGGAATCGTTAATCCATCACTTTAAACTCTTCACTGAAGGTTTCACTTTACCTAAGGGTGAAGTTTATACTGCAATTGAACATCCTAAAGGTGAGTTCGCAACCTATTTGGTTTCTGATGGAGCTAATAAACCTTACCGTTTGAAAATTCGTGCACCCGGTTTTGCGCATTTAGCGGCAATGGATGAAATGACAAAAGGTCATATGCTTGCAGATGTGGTCGCGGTTATCGGTACGATGGACATCGTGTTTGGAGAAATTGATCGATGATGTTACGTAAGCAACAAAAAAACAAAATTGAACTCCTAAACGATGCATCAAGAAAAGAAATTGATGAATGGGTAGCTAAATATCCTGAAGATAAAAAACAATCTGCCGTAATGTCAGCCTTACGTATTGCGCAAGATCAAAATGCCGGTTATTTAAATGATGATTTAATTGATGCAGTCGCTGAATATTTAGACATGGAATCAATTGCGGTTTATGAAGTCGCTAGTTTTTATTCTATGTATGAATTAAAGCCGGTTGGTAAATATAAAATTTGTGTCTGTACTAATATTTCATGCATGTTATGTGGTTCTGATGAAATTGTTGGGCACTTAGAAAAAAAACTTGGTATTACCTTTGGTGAAATAACTAAAGATGGAAAGTTTTCGTTAAAAGAAGTGGAATGTTTAGGCGCGTGTGTGAATGCACCAATGATGCAAATTGGTGATACTTACCATGAAAAGCTAACACCTGAATCAATCGATAAGCTAATTGATAGCCTAAATTAATACGTAATAAATAATAGTTTAAGAATAATAATGCAAATATTACAAAATAAAAACAGTCAGGTTAGAACCTATGAGTAACGCGAACTTAGTTGGCGAAACTTGTTTTCGTACTCTGCATTTAGATAATCCTCATACGCTTGAAAGTTATAAGAGTGTTGGCGGTTATTCTGTTTGGCAAAAAATTCTTAAAGAAAAAACACCACCTGAAGAAATAATTGAAGAATTAAAATTATCAGCTTTACGTGGTCGTGGTGGCGCTGGTTTCCCAACAGGTTTGAAGTGGAGCTTTATGCCTCGCACAGCTCCTGGTCAAAAATATATTGTTTGTAACTCAGATGAAGGTGAACCGGGAACTTGTAAAGATAGAGATATTTTACGTTATAACCCGCACCAGCTGATTGAAGGCATGGCAATTGCTGGCTATGTTATTGGTGCAACAAAAGGCTATAACTATATTCGTGGCGAATTCTGGGAACCGTTCACGCGTTGTGAAGAAGCGATACAAGAAGCCTATAAAGCGGGCTTATTAGGTTCAGACATTCAAGGCTCAGGAATTGATTTCGATTTATATAATCATCTCGGTGCTGGTGCGTATATTTGTGGTGAAGAAACGGCATTACTTGAGTCACTAGAAGGCAAAAAAGGTCAACCAAGATTTAAACCTCCATTTCCTGCCGGTTTTGGTTTATATGGTCGACCAACAACCATTAACAATACTGAAAGCTTGGCATCAGTACCGGTTATTTTAGAAAAAGGTGGCAAGTGGTTTCTTGAAAAAGGGAAACCAAATAATGGCGGCACAAAATTATTTTGTGTGTCAGGTCATGTAAATAATCCCGGTAACTTTGAAGTACCAATGGGTACACCTTTTTCTGAATTATTAGAAATGGCTGGCGGTATTCGCGACGGACATACTTTTAAAGCTGTTATCCCCGGTGGTTCATCAGTTCCTGTTCTTCCTGCTGAAATTGCAATGGATATGGATATGGATTATGACTCGATTGCAAAAGCGGGCTCTATGTTAGGTGCTGGTTCAGTCATTGTGATGGATGAAACAACCTGTATGGTTGGTGCGTTAGCACGACTTTCTCATTTTTATCATGAAGAGTCTTGTGGTCAATGTACACCTTGTCGTGAAGGTACAGGTTGGTTGTCTCGTGTTATGCATCGTATTGAGCACGGCCATGGTAAACAGGAAGATTTAGATTTATTAGATAGCGTTGCAACACGTATTGCAGGGCGAACAATTTGTGCATTAGGTGATGCAGCAGCAATGCCAGTGCAAAGTTTCTTAAAACATTATCGTGATGAATTTCAATATCATATTGATCACGGTAAATGTAAGTACGGTAGCAAGGCGTAAGGTACGGAAAACGATATGGCTAATATTGAAATTAATGGTATTCCTCTTCAAGTTGCAGATGGCCAAATGGTTATCGAAGCGGCCGATGAAGCTGGCATTACTATTCCCCGTTTTTGCTATCACAAAAAATTATCTGTCGCGGCTAACTGTCGTATGTGTTTGGTTGAAGTTGAAAAAGCACCTAAACCATTACCTGCATGTGCAACGCCTGTTACTGATGGAATGAAAATTTTCACACAATCGCCACGAGCACTTGAAGCACAACAAAGTGTAATGGAATTCTTGTTAGTGAATCATCCGCTTGATTGCCCAATATGCGATCAAGGTGGCGAGTGTGATCTGCAAGATATTGCGATGGGTTTTGGTAATTCAACTTCACGTTATACAGAACGCAAACGCGTTGTTGCCGATAAAGATATTGGGCCGCTCATCGCGACCGAAATGACACGCTGTATTCATTGCACTCGTTGTGTTCGTTTTGGTCAAGAAATTGCTGGCATTATGGAACTCGGTGCAACTGGCCGTGGTGAAGATACACGTATTGCAACTTATGTTGCACGTACGGTTGATTCAGAAATGTCAGGCAACGTTATTGATCTTTGTCCAGTAGGCGCATTAACATCCAAACCTTATCGTTATAGTAGCCGTCCGTGGGAAAATACAAAATCAGAAAGTATCGCAGCACATGACTGTATTGGCTCTAACGTTATTGTTGAAACACGTCGTAATGAAGTTATGCGTGTATTACCAAAAGAAAATGAATCCATTAATGAAATGTGGTTATCCGATCGGGATCGTTATAGCTACTTAGGCCTTCAAAGTGTCGATCGACTAGAGCAGCCTATGATTAAGCAAGGTGATAGCTGGAAGTTTGTTGATTGGCAAACGGCTTTAAATTATGCCGTTGAAGGTTTGAAAACGGTTATTGAGAAAGATGGTGTTGATAAAGTTGGTGGTTTGATTTCGCCAAATGCAACAACGGAAGAAATGTATTTAATGCAAAAATTACTACGTGGTATGGGCGTTAATAATATCGATCATCGTTTACGTCAATCTGATTTTGCTGATCAAGCAAGTGCCTCATTGTATCCATCGATTAATATGAATATCGCTGATTTAGAAAACGTCAATGCTGCATTACTTATTGGTTCTTATATAAGAAAAGATCAGCCAATTGCAGCACATCGTTTACGCAAAGCAAATCGTAATGGCGCAACAATGATGGCAATCAACCCATTAGATTATGATTTCAACCTTAAGTTAGACACGAATATAATCAGTGCACCATCTAAAATGGTTAATGATTTAGCCGCAGTTGCTAAAGCATTAATAGACTTAGGTGCAAAAGCGGATGACCTATCAGGTATTGAAAAATTAATTAGTAGTGCGTCGGTAACCGATGAGCATAAAGCGATTGCTAAATCGTTGAATGAAGCTGAAAACGTAGCTGTTATTTTAGGTACGCAAGCAAGTTTCCAAAGTAACTTTTCTAATTTGCGTGCATTAAGTTTTGCTATTGCAAATTTGAGTGGTTGTGAATTAAGCGAGTTAACAGATGGAGCCAATTCAGCTGGAGCATGGCTAGCGGGTGCTGTTCCACATAGATCTGCTGCAGGCGCCTCTACGACTGAAGGCTTAGATGCTTATCGTATGACAAGCGAAACACTTAATGCCTATTTACTTTTTAATATAGAACCTGAATTTGATTGCGCTTCTTCTGCCGCAGCAATGCACGCGGTGAATGAATCAGATTTTGTTGTAAACTTTTCATCCTTTGCAACGGATGTAATGAAATCTTATTCCGATGTTTTATTACCGATAACGGCATTTACTGAAACTGCCGGTAGTTTTGTTAATACACAAGGTACATGGCAAAGTTTTAATGCGAATGTGACGCCAGAGGCAGAAATTCGTCCGGGTTGGAAAGTATTACGTGTGCTAGGTAACTTATTTGAAGTTGATGGTTTTGATTTTGTGGATGTAGAAGAAGTACGTTCCGAATTACAAAGCAAAACATCGTCTGCCTCACAAACACCGTATCAATGGAAATGTCCTGAAGCTATATCGGTGTCGACTGATGAAAGTCCAGCGAGTATCGAACGAATTGGTTTTGTACCTATTTACTCAGTTGATAATCTTGTTCGTCGTTCGCAAGCATTACAAGCCACCAATGATATGGCGCAAGCGAGCATTATAGTTAGTCCTGCTTTAGCTAAGAAACAAGGTTTAGAACAAGATGGCATCGCATCGGTTACGCAAAATGGAGTTACAGTCAGTATGCCCGTTATTGTCGATGAAGGTGTAGCAGATAATAGTGCATTAGTTGCTGCGGCAATAAAAGAAACAAATGCTTTAGCTGATAGCTATGGCAATTTAGAAATAACCGCTAGTTAATATTATATAAAGTAAACACGAGTTAATAATATGTTTGATTGGTTAAATACATTTTTCTTAAGCTTTTTACCTGAGCCCATGGTGGTTGTGGTTCTTATCTTAATTAAAATCGTTATTATAATGGTGCCGCTAATGTTAAGCGTTGCCTACTTTACTTATTTCGAACGTAAAATTATTGGTGCGATGCAAGTACGTAAAGGTCCAACTATTGTTGGTTTCTTTGGTTTTAAAATGTGGGGCCTCGGTCAGCCAATTGCTGACGCTGTTAAGCTCATGTTTAAAGAAATTATTTTACCAACAGGGGCTAACAAGTTTTTATTCATTATCGCTCCAATTTTATCACTTGCACCAGCACTTGCTGCATGGGCAGTTATTCCTTTTGATTCAACAAAAGTACTTGCCGATATTGATGCATCCTTACTCTTTATACTAGCCATTACTTCGATTGGTGTTTACGGTGTTATTGTTGCAGGTTGGGCTTCGAATTCTAAGTATGCTTTATTAGGTGCAATGCGCTCAGCAGCACAAATTGTTTCTTATGAAATTGCAATGGGCTTTGCTCTAGTCGGTGTATTAATGGCCGCGCAAAGCATGAATTTCGGTGATATTGTAGAAGCACAAGCAGGTATGGGTTTTATTAGTTGGTTCTGGTTACCGTTGTTCCCATTATTTATTGTGTACTTTATTTCAGGTGTTGCAGAAACAAACCGTGCACCGTTTGATGTTGCAGAAGGTGAGTCAGAAATTGTTGCTGGTTTCCATGTTGAATACTCAGGCATGACCTTTGCGGTATTTTTCTTAGCCGAATATGCCAACATGATTCTAATTTCAGCATTAGCAGCCATTATGTTTATGGGTGGCTGGTTATCTCCATTTGATGGCATTAATTTTAACCTATTAGGAATGTCTTTTAATTTAGAAGCTTGGTTTGCATGGGTTCCGGGTATGGCTTGGTTCTTAGCGAAAACAGCATTCTTTATGTTTTTCTTCTTATGGTTTAGAGCGACATTCCCACGTTATCGTTACGATCAAATTATGCGTTTGGGTTGGAAAGTATTTATTCCTGTTACTATCGTTTGGATTTTAGTTGTTGGTATTTTTATATTGGCGGGTTTACCACCTTGGTGGAATTAAGATAATGAAAGCATTTATAAAAAGTTTATTTTTGGTTGAACTGCTTAAGGGCTTACAGCTTACTGGGCGTTATTTCTTTGCGCGTAAAGTAACGTTGCAATACCCTGAAGAGAAAGCACCTATTTCACCACGTTTTCGCGGTTTGCATGCATTGCGCCGTTATCCAAATGGTGAAGAAAGATGTATTGCATGTAAATTGTGTGAGGCGGTCTGCCCTGCATTAGCTATTACAATTGAATCAGAAGAGCGAGATGATGGGTCTCGACGTACCACACGTTACGATATCGATTTATCTAAATGTATATTTTGTGGTTACTGCGAAGAGTCTTGCCCCGTTGACTCGATTGTTGAAACGCATGTTTATGAATACCACGGTGAAGTTCGCGGTGATTTGTATATGACGAAAGAAAAATTACTAGCGGTTGGCGATAAGTACGAAAGTGATATCGCAATAGCTCGTTCAAATGACTCAGAGTATCGGTAAATAAAATGTCTGTAGAACAAATTATTTTTTATGTTTTTGCTGCACTAACGTTGGCTAGCGCTTTAATGGTTATTACTGCAAAAAATCCAATTCAAGCAGCATTATCATTAGTGCTTACTTTTTTCTTGTGTGCGGGTATTTGGTTATTGCTTGAAGCAGAGTTCTTAGCGATAAGTTTAATACTTGTTTATGTTGGTGCGGTCATGGTGTTGTTCTTGTTTGTTGTAATGATGCTAGATATAAATATTGCACAGTTACGAGCAGGTTTTATTCGTTATTTACCTATCGGTTTACTCGTCGCTATTATATTAGCTGTTTTGTTGGTAATGGCAGTAGGGCCTGCGCATTTTGGTTTGGCGCAATTTGTAGAGCCAGCAAGACATGCAGCAGATTATAGTAATGTGCGTGAACTCGGTCGCGTGATGTATACAGTTTACGTTTATCCATTTGAAATCGCCGCAATTATATTATTAGTAGCAATTATCGCCGCGATTGCGTTAACGCATCGTCGACGACCTGAAACAAAACGACAAGATCCTATTCAGCAAATCGCAGTCAAACGAGAAGATCGTATGCGTGTTGTCGAAATGGATTCTGAAGTAAAGAAATAAACAAGAGATTAAAAGAGAACTAAGATGCCATTATCAGATTACTTAACATTTAGCGCGATACTTTTTAGTATTAGTGTGGCTGGTATTTTCTTAAACAGAAAAAATGTCATTATTATTTTAATGTCGATTGAATTGATGTTGTTAGCGGTTAATACAAACTTTATTGCTTTCTCATACTACTTAGGTGATGTGGCAGGGCAAGTGTTTGTATTTTTTATTTTAACGGTTGCTGCAGCTGAAGCGGCTATTGGTTTGGCAATTTTAGTTGTACTGTTCCGTAATAAACGAACAATCAATGTTGAAGAATTAGATTCCCTCAAAGGGTAAATTAGCAAAGGGCTTTATTGTGTTTGAAGATATGCAAACAGTTTATTTATGGGTAGTACTTGCGCCGTTAGTCGGTTCAATCATTGCTGGTTTATTCGGCAAGGTTGTTGGACGTGCCGGTGCACATGTTGCTGCTATTGCCGGTGTTGCTATTGCCTGTGCTTTATCGATAGTTGTTTTCAAAGATATTGTTATTGATGGAGCCCCAAGTTTTAATGGAACGGTTTACACTTGGCTAGTGAGTGATGGTATTCGTTTTGAAGTGGGTTTCTTAGTTGATAAGTTAACCGCAATGATGATGGTGGTTGTTACGTTCGTATCGTTAATGGTGCATATTTACACTATTGGTTATATGAAAGATGATGACGGCTACCAAAGATTCTTCAGTTACATTGCATTATTTACATTCGCCATGCTTATGTTGGTTATGTCGAATAACTTTATGCAGTTGTTTTTTGGTTGGGAAGCCGTTGGTTTAGTTTCATATTTATTGATTGGCTTCTGGTATAAAAAACCTACAGCGATTTATGCAAACTTAAAAGCATTTTTAGTGAATCGTGTTGGTGACTTTGGTTTCTTATTGGGTATTGCTGCTGTATTGATGTATTTCGGTAGCCTTGATTATGCAACCGTGTTTAACAACGTCGATAAAGTGAATAATTTAACCATGAGTATTATTCCCAACCAAGAATGGTCGGTGATAACGGTTATTTGTATTCTATTGTTTATTGGCGCAATGGGTAAGTCTGCACAAGTACCATTACATGTTTGGTTACCAGATTCAATGGAAGGCCCAACGCCTATCTCTGCATTAATTCATGCTGCGACAATGGTAACAGCTGGGATCTTTATGGTTGCGCGTATGTCGCCACTGTTTGAACTTTCGACAACCGCACTTTCATTTGTGATGATAATTGGTGCAACCACGGCATTGTTTATGGGCTTCTTGGGCCTAGTACAAAATGACATTAAACGTGTCGTTGCTTACTCAACACTCTCACAGCTAGGTTATATGACGGTTGCCTTAGGTGCATCTGCTTACGGTGCAGCTGTGTTCCACCTAATGACCCACGCATTCTTTAAAGCCTTATTATTCTTAGGTGCGGGTTCTGTCATTATTGCGATGCATCATGAGCAAGACATGCGCAAAATGGGTGGTCTTCGTAAGTACCTGCCAATCACTTGGATTACGGCATTAATCGGTTCACTAGCATTAATTGGTACGCCAGGATTCGCAGGCTTCTTCTCGAAAGACTCAATTATTGAAGCGGTTGCTCATTCTTCTACACCTGGTCATACCTATGCATATATTGCTGTATTAGCTGGTGTCTTTATTACCGCGCTATATAGTTTCCGTATGTATTTTATGGTTTTCCATGGTGAGGAACGTATGGATAAACATACTAAATCACATTTACATGAACCTTCATGGGTTGTGACTTTACCGCTCATCTTGTTAGCCATTCCCTCTGTCTTTATCGGTGGTTATTTCGTGGGTGATATGGCATTTGGTAATTTCTTTGGTGATGCTATTTTTGTTTTACCTCAGCATGATGTTTTAGGTGAAGCGGCTAAAATGTTTGAGGGCTCTGATTCTATTGCTTGGGCAATGATAGCTCATTCAATATTCACATGGCCCTTCTGGTTAGCGGCTGCCGGTGTTGGTACAGCTTGGTTCCTCTATATGAAGCGTCCAGATCTTCCTGCTGTCATTCAACAAAAATTCTCATTGGTACATACTGTTTTCATCAACAAGTATGGTTTTGATAAGTTTAATGAAATTGTTTTCGCCGGTGGTAGCCGTGGTTTAGGTAAGATTTTATGGACATACGTTGATACAAAACTTATTGATAGTTTCATCGTTAATGGTTCAGCTAAAACAATTGGCTGGTTCTCTTTGATTTTGCGTCGTATGCAAACGGGGTATCTCTACACGTATGCTTTTGCCATGATTTTAGGTCTATGTGCATTACTAGCAATATTTGTACATAAGTTAATTTAGATAAAGGTTGTTTTAAATGTTTATGGATTGGCCCTTATTAAGCTTAGTTATCTGGACACCAATATTTGGTGGCATCCTTGTGTTGGCAACGGGTGGAGATAAAAATGCGATGGAAGCAAAGGTGCTTACTCTTGTTATTGCCATTGCAACCTTCTTGATTTCATTACCGTTATTTACGGAATTTAATACACAGGTTGCAA
>Ga0316209_1000561_pt1 | contig 61586 bp, 42 predicted proteins | sample 6monopyrite_MG_FD_204945 | JGI IMG/M metagenome (GOLD analysis project Ga0316209, IMG submission 204945) | Microbial mat bacterial communities from mineral coupon in-situ incubated in ocean water Damariscotta River, Maine, United States -... | ecosystem: Environmental > Aquatic > Marine >... | reverse complement strand
GGTGACGACGTCGATTCGCAGCTACCTGGACGGCTGCGGCCCGAGCCAGCACCTGCTCGGGAACTACAGGATTGAACTCGACCTCAAGAGCAAGCCTGACGAAGCCACGAGTGCACACTATTGCCGCAAGATGCACATGGGAAAAGGGGAGCACGAGGGCAAGACCTACGAGACGTGGATCGAATATCGCGATGATCTCGTACGCGATGGTGCGCGATGGCTGAGTCGACGCCGACGGGCCCGCGCGATCATGGACCAGGGCGATCGTTCACTACTCGGGCCAGGCTGACCTCGCCTGCCCCCTCTCCCTGAGCCACCCTCCCCTCAACGACGGAGCGATCCCCCTCGTATGACGCCCTCTGCTTTTAGTGACGTTCGGTATAACCCCTTCGATCAGGTGATCTTCGACGATCCCTACCCGGTCTATGAGCGTCTGCGACGCGAGAGCCCGGTTCACTACGTCGAAGAGTTCGATTGTTGGGCGCTGTCCACGTTCGAAGATGTTTGGCACGCCTGCCAATCCCCCGAGCTCTTTACCGCCGAGAAAGGCACGACCGCGGGCCACGTTCTGCAAAACGTCGTCGAGGTCTTCCCCGCCCTCGACATGATGGACCCGCCCCGACATACGGCCCATCGCGCGCTGATCAGTCAGCGATTCGGTCCCGGTTTTGTGAAGCGGTTCGAACCAGATTTCCGCAAGATCGTGCGCGACCGGCTCGAACGGGTTCGTAGCATCGGCCGCTTCGATGTCATCCAGGATCTCGGCAGCCATCTCTCGACGGGCGCCGTCTGTCGCATCCTCGACTTTCCCGAAGAAGATGGCGAGATGCTCCGTGGCTGGGTCGATGCTGTGTTCTTCCGTGAACCGGGTTCCATCGGAATCACCCAGGCAGGCATAGACGGCTTCGCAAATCTCGACGCCTACTGTCTCGATCTGATCAAGGCGCGTCGCGCCTCGGGCAGCGCCGGCGACGATGTGCTCGGTCGCTATCTCGGATCCGAACTCGACGACGTTCGCATGAGTGACGACAAGGTCGCTTCTCTCATGAAGGAGTTGATCGTTGCGGGAACCGAGACCCTGCCAAAGATGCTCGCGGCGACACTCCGACGACTCGCAGAACATCCCCAGGCCAGACAAGAGGTCATCGCCGAACCCGACCTCATGCTCGAAGCGTTCATGGAAACCGTTCGCTTCGATATGCCCACCCAGTTCATGGCGCGGGTTGCTAAGCAGGACACGGAGATCCGGGGCGTGACGATTCGCAAGGATCGTCCCATCCTGTTGCTCTACACGAGTGCGAGTCGCGATGAAGCGGAGTTTCCCAATGCCGATACTTGGGACCTTCATCGGCGCGCGCCCCGAACCGTCGGATTCGGCCATGGGACGCATGCTTGTCTGGGCCGGCACGTCGCCCGACTCGAGGCACGGGTCGCTCTCGAAGAGATTCTGGCCGCGATGCCCGACTATTCTGTCGATCTCAAAGGGTCCCAACGGTTGTACACTGAGTACGTTCAAGGCTTCGCTTCTCTGCCGATCGAATTTGCGCCGTACTAGCGGGCGACCGAATCGGGAGACAGCCCCGGAACGGGGCTGTCGACGCCACTTCCGCTCTTTCGCCGGCCTGGGAAGTTTCCCGGCCCGCTCCCTATCTCGAAATTTGGAGTTCCTCTTTCGATGTCCACCAACACCTCCGAAGCCCCCGCCCTCCTTTCGTCTGACGAAGCGACCGCTCGCCTCCTTTCCCCGGGAAGCCCCTTCGAGTTGACCGAAGAGGTCGTGCTCGGCGAAACGATGCAAGTCTATAAGAATCGCGCGCGCTCTCTTCGCGACCTGCTCGCGCAGTCCGCGGCCCATGGCAACAAGGACTACATGGTCTTTTCCGACGGAAGGCGGTGGACCTACACGCAGCACCTCGCGGATGTCGCCTCGATCGCCGCGGGATTCCGCGACCGCTACGACATCCAGAAGGGGGATCATGTCGCGATCCTCGCCGCGAATGCGCCGGAGTGGGTCCTCAGCTATTGGGCGATCACGGCCCTCGGCGGTGTCGTCATCTCGATGAATGGATGGTGGGCAGGTGAAGAGATTCGTTACGGCCTCGAGCTCTCGAAGCCCAAGCTCCTGCTCGTCGATGAACGTCGCAAGGAACGCCTGGCCGAAATGGAGGGCGAGCTCGATGTCGCCACCCTGACCTTCGAGACCGAGTTCGAAGCACTCCGAACCCACGCCCCCGGCGCAGAGCTTCCGAACACACCACTTGCAGAAGATGATCCGTGTCTGCTGCTCTTCACGTCGGGAACGACCGGCCGACCCAAGGGCGCCCTCGTGAGTCATCGAACCCTCGTCGCGTTCACCATGTCGAGCTTCTTTATTGGTGCGCGGAGAGCGATGACGGAACCGCCAGCGGGCGAACCCGGCGCGACTCTGGCTCCCTTTCCGCTCTTTCATCTCTCCGGCACGATGGGAAGCACGACGGCGCTGCTGGCCGGCGGCGGGACCTCCGTCTGGCCGATGGGCCGGTTCGATCCGGCGAAGATCATTCAGCTCTCCATCGACGAGAACATCACGAGTTGGAGCGGCGCGACGACCCACGTCTTTCGCCTCATCGATCATCCGGATATCGACAAGCTCGACACGTCGCGGTTCACAAGCGTCGGCGTCGGCGGCTCCGCTTCAACCCCCGAACTCCTGCGTACGATCGCCGAGAAATTCCCGCAGCTCGAAGGCTCCGTCGGATCGGGCTACGGGTCGAGCGAAACCGGCGGCCTCGTGAGTTATGCCGACAACACCATGCTGCGCGAGGCACAGAATTGTGTCGGACCGCCGCTGCCCACGGTTCAGATCCGCATCGTCGACGAAGAGGGAAAGGACGTTCCGGCCGGCGAGGCCGGGCGCGTTTGCGTTCGAAGCCCCCTCGTTATGCTCGAGTACCTGAACAACCCCAAGGCGAACGACGAAAATTTCCTGCCCGGGCGATGGGTGGATACGGGGGACCTGGGCCGCTTGATCGAGGGCCGACTCCATATCGAATCGCGCCTGCGAGACATGATCATTCGCGGCGGGGAAAACATCTATCCCGCCGAAATCGAGAACCGCATCGAGCTTCATCCCGATGTGGCGGAAGTCGCCGTCCATGGCGTCGACGACCGAGAGCTCGGCCAGCGCGTCAAGGCCGTGATCGTTCCGAACGAGGGCGCGCAACCCTCCGAGGATTCCATCCGCGACTTCTGCGCGGAATCCCTCGCCTACTTCAAGATCCCGGAGTTCATCGAAATCCGGCGAGAGCCCCTCCCCCGAAATGCCACGGGCAAGATCATGAAGCACGTGCTCGAGGGGCTGGGCGAAAACACATTCGTTGAGGAATAGGTTGAGAAGCCGGCTAAGGAGTCGCCCTGCGACCCGTCCTCTGACCGATTGACTCCCGGTCCCGCGGACCCGAGTGCTCAAGCAGATCCGGATCGTTACCGTCCGGCCCGCGCAGGCTTCTTCGCGCAACCCACGGAGTCTCGAACATGAGCGACGGCGGAACACGGAACGACGACAGCCAGCAGCCCGGCATGGGGAGCATCCAGGACGCGCCGGACTTCGCCCGCAAGATTCAGCGGCGGGTCGTCAAAGTTGCGCCCCAGGTGCGTCGCCTAAAGCAAGCCGCGACTGAACGGGTGCGAAGACTTCGGCGCGGTCGTCACGTCATCGACTTCTTTCATCAGGTCGATGACCCCTATAGCGAACTCGCGCTCCAAGCGATCGGGGACCTGCGCGATCGCTATGACATCGACTTCCGCTTCCACCTCGTCGGCCAGGCGGACCGCCTCTTCGCGCCGGAGCCGACGATGCTCGCCGACTATGCGCGGATCGATTCCGCCCAGGTCGCCCCTCACTACGACCTCGAATTTCCGAAGAGTCCGGCTCGGCCCGCGGACGAGGATGTGCGGCGTGTGGAAGCAATGCTCGCGCCCCTCCAAAGCGATCCGCGCTTCGTCGACATCGGGATCGAAGCCGGTCGCGCACTCTGGAATCAAGACGCGGAGGCCCTCACCAAGCTCGACGAGCGGGTTCCCTTGGCCTCTGATGACGAAGTCACGCACGCCCTCGAATCGGGCAACAAACTGCGCGCGCGGCGAGGACATTATTCTGGCGGCATGTTCCTCTACGCTGGTGAGTGGTACTGGGGCGTCGATCGGCTTCATCACCTGGAACGACGCTTGATCGCCTACGGCGCGACCCGCGACGGAAAAGGTGGGCCACTTCGCTTCGACCGCCCGCCCCTCGATCCTGGGACGAACACGAACGACGGACGGCTTACGCTTGAGATCTATCCGTCCCTTCGCTCGCCCTACACAGCGATGATCTTCGACCGCTCGATTTCGCTCGCCGCGGAGGTCGGGATCCCCGTCGAGATCAAGCCTGTTATGCCCATGGTCATGCGGGGCGTCCCCGCCCCCGGTGCCAAGGGCATGTACATCATGATGGACGCACTCCGCGAAGCCGAGCACCTCGGCGTTCCCTTCGGCGACATGTACGACCCGATCGGAAAGCCCGTCGAACGCGGCTTCTCCCTCTGGCCCTTCGCGCAGCAGCGCGGACGTGGCGCCGAATACATCTCGTCCTTCTTGCGGGCCGCCTTCGCCGAAGGACTCCCAACCGGCAGCGACGAAGGACTCGAACGCGTCGTCCGCGACGCCGGGCTCGACTGGGCAGAAGCGCGTGAGGTCGTCGACAACTCCGATTGGCGCCAAGTCCTCGAAGCCAATCGCCAGGAGATGTACGACGAGTTGGGCGCTTGGGGTGTGCCCAGCTATCGGCTGCGCGGACCGACCGGCGAGGCCGATCTCTCGGTCTGGGGCCAGGATCGGCTCTGGCTGGTCGCAGCGGAGATCCGCCGGCGCCTCGCCTAAACCATTTCCCGGCGAAGCACCGGAAGCGCCTCTTCCCCAAGCCGCGTGATCTGCGCATCGACCTCCGCTGTCTCGACGCCCTTGATATGCACCCGCAGATTGAAAGCGTCGCAGCCGCCCGCATCGGCGACGGCGCCTAACTTCTCCGCCACTTCGGCACCGGTCTGGCCGACAATCAATTCCTGCCCATCGCCCCAATGCGCCTGAGCGCCCGACGGCGCATAACTTCGGTAGAACTCCATCTGCGACTCGACCGCACTCGCCGGAGGCGGACCGACCCAAGCGCGCCGAATCGCGATGCGCGGTCCCGTTCCTCCCGCGTCGAGATACGTGTCTGTGAGTTCGCGCATTCGCTCGACCGTCTGCATCGAGTCGTACAGCACTCCGACGCCCGCTTTCGCTGCCCGTCGAACCGCCTTCGGCCCCTGTGCCGCGGCAACGAGCGGAAGCGGCGATGACAAGCATGCACCAATTGCCGGGTCCGCCGCGATCGGCCCGGTCGCTTCGCCCCGCAACGCGCCGGCGAGCTCGGGCAAGGCCTCTCGGAAGCGTTGCTGTCTCTCTGCATAGTCGAGGTCGGCCATTTCGAAGTCGAGTGCGAGACCACCGACGGCGACACCCGCGCCCACTCTGTCCGGAAAACGAGCGGCCATCCAGGCAAGCTGCTCCGCGATATGCGTCCAGTGATAGAGCGGGAGCAAGAGCGGGCACGGCGCCGCCCAGATTGATTCCGTCGCATCCAGCAGCCAACCTGCCAGCGGAATCGGGTTCGGCACGTAGTCGGGGAAGCCACCGTGATGCTCGCTGGTCATCAGCCCATCCCACCCTGCCGATTCGGCGAGCTGAGCCTGACGCCGCATCTCCGCCACGCTCTCGATCGGCGGGAGGCGAGCCGGGTACATGCGCAGCGAAATCTGTCCTTGGGCAAGTGCAGTCACACCCCGACGGTACTCCGCCGCCCCGCCGCGAGCGACGGGTCGTCGCCAAACGCTAGGCTCTTTGCGTGATGAAACTCGCTCGCGTAGTCCTTCTCCTCCTGGTGGCCCTCGTCATCGTCGCCGCCGTCCTCCTCTATCCCCAACGCGAGGCCGGCATCGCCGGCTCGGGCTGGGTCGCAAAGCGGGTCTGTTCGGGCGTTTTCGTTGCGGGCCGTGAACCCGGTGCGCTGTCTGAGGCGGAGCTCCCCCTCCCCTTGCCAATCCCCATCCCTGCGGAAATCGACCACGACGCCAAGACCGTCACGGCCTATTTCGCCCACTTTTTCTCCCCGAGTACCGCCAGGTATCGCCCGGGCCTCGGCTGCACCCTCGACGGGGCGGAAGGCACGACGAGTCCCCTCGACGGAAAAACGCTCCCGGAACGAACGCCCGGTCGGGCCTTCCCCGAACGCCTCGGCCTCGCGGGCTTCGCCGACGCGATTGCCCCAGCCTTCGAGCTCCCGGCGAGCGAAGAAGACGAAGGCCGCGCACCGCAGACCCGTGCCGTTGTCGTTCTTCATCATGGGGCCGTCGTGGCGGAGCGTTATGCGCCGGGCTTTTCCCCTGCCACGCCTTTGCCTGGTTGGTCCATGACCAAGAGCATCACCAGCACACTGGTCGGCCTGCTCTCGCAGGAAGGCCGCATCGATGTGATGGCGCCGGTGGGACTCCCGGAATGGAGCGATCCGAACGACCCACGACACGACATCACCTGGGACCAGCTCCTCCGCATGAGCAGCGGTCTCGCATTCAGTGAGGACTACAGCGCGATCGATTCAGACGCGATCCGCATGCTCCTCGGCCGCGACCGTTTCGACCGGGGACGTTATGCCGCACTTCGCCCCCTCGAATTCGAACCCGACACCCATTGGAGTTATTCGAGCGGCACCACAAACCTTTTGCAATACGCCCTGCTCCATCAGGTCTTTGACGGCGACCTCGAGCGCTACCTCCAGTTTCCCGGCGAGGCGCTCTTCGGCCCCGTCGGCATGACGAGTGCCGTCCTCGAACCCGATGCCTCGGGAGTCTTCGTCGGCTCGTCCCATCTCCTCGCCACGGCGCGGGATTGGGCACGCTACGGCCAGCTCTATCTCGACCGCGGTCGAGTCACGGGTCGGCCGCTTCTCGCTGAGGATTGGATCGACTACACCGCACGACCGACCCCGACCAACACCGACGGAACCTACGGCGCACACTGGTGGCTGAATGCCGAACCCGCGAGCGGCTCAAACGAATCTCAGCGCCGCTTCCCTCGACTCGACCCGAATATCTTCATGGCGTCGGGCTTCGAAGGTCAATACGTGGTGGTCGTTCCGAACGATGATCTCGTGGTGGTTCGGCTGGGTCTCGACCGCGGCCAGCGAGTGGATCTCGAAGGGCTTGTGGCGCGCGTGGTCGACGCGGCGCGGCGCAATCAGGGACCGGCTGAGGGTGACGGATGATCCGCTGCGTGCGCTGGAGCGCCGCGCTAGCGTCGCTGCCGTGCATCCCCTCCGACCGACCCCAAAGCAATCCTCCCCCGCTCTCCGTCGCGCAAACTCCCCGCTGATCTCGCTCGTGCTCAGCGTGTTTTTCGCTTTCGGCTGTGGCGACGAGGACGCCGGCCCGACCGGCCCCCCTCAGATTCCGCCGCTGCCGGTCTTCACCGTCGTGCTCGAAGCGACGGAACTGCCGATCACGGTGACCAGCGTCGGAAGTCTCGAGAGTCCCGAGATGACGACCGTTGCGAGTGAGATCGCCGGGACCGTGGTCGAGCTTTCCGCCCAAGAAGGCGAACGTGTCGAAACGGGACATGTCGTGCTGCGCATCGATGACACCGAAGCGCGTGCGCAACTCAAAGTGGCCCGTGCCCGATTGCAGAATGCCCGTGACCTCCTGAACCGCGTCGAACGCCTCCACGAAGACGGCGTGGCCTCGGTTCGCCAGCTGAATAATGCGTCGTCGGATTTCGACGCTGCGGATGGCGCCTATCGCGCGGCAAAGACGCGTCTCTCGAAGCATGTGCTGCGGGCGCCCTACGGCGGCACCCTCGGTCTGAGTCGAGTCGATCTCGGCGACTACATCGATCGCGGAGATCCCCTCGTCGAGATCTCCGACACGAGCGCACTCGAATTGCGCTTCGCCCTTCCCCAGCGCTTCATCGATGACCTCGAAGCGGGTCAGACCGTGCTCGGCCTCGTCGGCCGTTGCGGCCAGCGCTTCGAAGGAACCGTTATCGCCATCGACCCCCGTGTCGATCCCCGCACCCGCATGGTCGGCGTCCGAGCCGCGGTCCCGAACGATGAGGCGGCGCTCCATCCCGGCATGGCCGTCCGTCTGCGCGTGCTGATCGGCCAACACGAGAACGCGATCCTGCTTCCCCAGGAAGCGATCATTCGGCAGGGCACGAAACATCTCGTCCAGATCGTTGACGAAGAGAACAAGGCCCATCCCCAGGAGATTCGGATCGGCGACTACTATCTCGATGGCGCGCATATTCTCGAGGGACTCAGTCCCGGAGATCAAGTGGTTGTCGCCGGTCATCAGAAGCTGCGCCAACCGGGGATGCCGGTCATCCCGAGCCCCGATGAGCGCGCCGGGGAGCGCAATCCCGTTGCCGAAGTCGGTCGCTACGGCCCGCTCGGTTGCGACCCATCATGACGCTCTCCGATCTCTCGATCGGGCGTCCGGTCCTCGCAACGGTTCTGAGTTTGCTGATTGTTGTTGCGGGCGCGTCCGCCTATCTCGCCCTTCCGGTTCGCGAACTTCCCGATGTCGATAAGCCCGTCGTCTCGATTTCGACGGCGTATATGGGCGCGAGCCCCGAGACCGTCGAAGCAACGGTGACCGAGCCAATCGAGGCGGAGCTCAACGGACTCGAGGGCATCGAGACGATCACCTCGACGAGCTACTACGGCTTGAGCTCGATCAATGTCGAGTTTGCAGCCGGCCGTGATCTCGACCTCGCGACGACGGATGTTTCGAACGCGGTTCAGCGCGCGGTCGGCGACCTTCCGGAGAATGCCGAGCGCCCGGTCGTTCGGAAGTCGGGCGCCGACAGCAGTCCGATCATCTGGATCAACGTCTACGCCGACGACTTCTCGCCGGCGGACAAGACCGATATCGCCGATCGTCTCGTGCAATCGCGGATGCAGCTTCTGCCGGGCGTGGCACAAGCCGTCATCGGGGGCGAGCGACGTTATGCCATGCGCATCTGGCTAGACCCGGCGCGCATGACCGCCCACAGCGTCGACGCGCTCGACATTCGCGATGCGATCAAGGCCAGCAACCTCCAGCTGCCAGCGGGCGAACTCGAAGCGACGACGCGGAAATTCACAATCAACGCCGATGCCCAACTGGCGGACGCGTCGGATTTCGGCGCAATCGTGATTCGCGAGACCGACGATATGCCCGTCCGCCTACGGGATGTCGGCTGGGTCGAGCTCGGGTCCGCCAACTACCACACGATCACGCGCTACAGCGCGCGCCCGGTCGTCGGCGTCGGCATCGTCCGCCAATCCCGCGCCAATGAGCTCGAGATCTCAGATGCAGTCCTCGCCGAGATGGCAGACATCGCCCCGAGCCTTCCTCCCGGCGCCGAACTTTCGATTGCGACGGACTCGACGATCTTCGTTCGCGAGGCGATGAAGGAAGTCTGGATCACCCTCGCGATCGCCTTCCTCGTCGTCGTTCTGGTGAACCTCTTCTACCTGCAATCGAGAACGACGACCACGATCGTGAGCATCGTGATCCCCGTCTCGCTAATCGGCACGTTCGCAGCGATGCAGGTGCTTGGGTTCTCGATCAATATCCTGACGCTGCTCGCCCTCGTGCTCTGTATCGGCTTGCTCGTGGATGATGCGATCGTCGTTCTTGAGAATGTCTATCGCCATCAGGAGCGAGGGGAAAAACGCTTGGCGGCCGCGCGCGCGGGAGCACGAGAGGTGATCTTCCCGGTCCTGGCGACGAGCGCCGCAGTCGTCGCGGTCCTTGTCCCCCTCTCACTCATGAGTGGCGATACCGGCCGGCTCTTCCGGGAATTCGCGATCACCGCCGCCGCGGCCGTTGCGATCTCGACCTTCGTGGCCCTCACCCTCGTCCCGATGCTCTGCTCGCGCTTTCTGACGGTCAAGACGCGAGATGGCGCGATCGCCCGTCCGATCAACCGCGCCGTCAACGCGCTGGGACGCGGCTATAGCTCCGTCCTCGACGTCTCCCTTCGCTACCCCTTGCTGATCGTCGGCGTCGTGGTCGCCGTCGGCATCGGCATTTTCGCGCTCTTCAGCAAGCTCGATACCGAATTCCTTCCGCTCGAGGATCGAGGTGAAGGGATGGTCGTGATCCGCGCGCCTCAAGGCGCGACCGCGGCGTATACCGCACGTGCACTCGATCAAGTCGAAGAAGTCCTGCTCAATACAGACGAAATTTCCGGCTTCTTCGAGGCGATCGGGATGGGCTTCGGACGCGGCGAAGACACGGGCCTTGGTACGCTCTTTCTTCAGTTCAAGCATTGGGACGACCGCGAGCGCAAACAGCAAGATGTTGTCGAAGAACTATACCCGAAACTGTTAGGCGGAATCCGAGAAGCCCTGGTCTTCATCCTCAATCGCCCCTCCCTCGGCCAGGAGAGCGATGCCGACATCGAGATCGTTCTGACGAGTTCTTCCGCGACCCTTGAGGAGTTCGGGAACGTCATGGACCAGATCGTGGCTTCCGCCTCGGTCATGGGCACCCTCTACAACGTCGACAGCGACCTGCGCCTCGCGAACCCCCAACTCGACATCGAGTTTGACCGCGAGCGAGCCGCCGACCTCGGCGTTCCGATTCGCTCGGTCGCGGAGAGCCTCAGACTTCTCGTTTCCCAAGGCCCCGCCGACGAGTTCATCCTCCGCAATGAGCAGTACGACGTCGTGATGGCGATCGAGTCCCCCCTGCGCAGCGTTCCGGAACAACTCGGCGAAATCCACGTTCGCTCAGGCGAAGGTGACATGATCCCGCTCAACGCGCTGATCGAGCCGCACGCTGGGATTGGTCCGAGTACGCTTCACCACTACGGCTTACGTCGCTCCGCGACCCTGAGCGGCAACCTCGTCCCCGGCGCGAACCTCGAGACCGCACTGACCCAACTGGAGTCGCTCTTCGACGAGACGCTGCCCCCCGGCTTCACGCGGACGCTGCGCGGGAATGCGCGCGAGTACCGCGAATCGTCACAGCAGGTCTTGATTACCTTCGGCCTCGCACTCGTGATCATCTATCTCGTGCTCGCCGCACAGTTTGAGAGTTTTGCCCATCCGCTGACGGTCTTGTTCAGCGTCCCCCTTGCGACCTTCGGCGCACTCCTCGCGCTCTCGATGGCGGGTCTCAAGATCAACCTCTATAGCCAGATCGGGATGATCCTCCTGATCGGCCTTGTCACGAAAAATGCGATTCTGCTCGTCGACTTTGCGAATCAGGAGCGCGCGAGAGGCGTCGAACTCTACGCGGCCCTTCGCGCGGCGGGAAAAACGCGCTTCCGACCGATCCTGATGACGAGCACGACCTCCATCCTCGGCGGTCTTCCCCTCGTCTACGCGTCGGGTGCAGGCGCCGAGAGTCGTCAGGCGATCGGCGTCGCCGTCGTCGGCGGCTTGCTCTTCTCGACGATCTTTACGCTGGTGGTTGTACCGGTCGTTCACGCATGGCTGATTCGTGCGATCGAGTACGTCCAGGGCACCCCGCCCCCAAACGAGACATCGACGAGCCCGGAAGTCGCCTAACGCGTCTTCTCGCGCAGCAGAATCTCCTGCGCGATGGTCGCGAGATGGATCCCGTCGCGACTCATGACCTGGCCGAGCGCCATCCCTCGGGCACCGATGACCCCCTGGCCTTGCAGGTCGTGAAGCACCCACTCATCGTGCCGACCCGGGCGATGAAACCAGATCGCGTGATCGAGGCTCGCGCCCACAAAGCGGCGCTCGTAGTCCCCGGGCTCGGCCCCCGGATTGGGGTTCCTCGGATGGGAATGGCTCGCGGCCTCCGTCGGCATATCGTCCGAGGCGTAGGCGAGCGCGCAGGCATGCATAACAGGATCGTCCCCGATCGGAGGCTTGATTCGAAGCCACGCGGCGGCGCGCGCCGGGTCCGGGTTCGACGCGACAGTCCGTCGTTCGAGAATAGGACTCCAATCGTCGACCCTGAGCGTCTCTGGCTGTGGAAGATCACTCGGCAGGGGAACCGCCTGAACATCCGCCTGCTCGCCTTCGAGAATCTGGAACGATGCCGACAGGTTTAGAATCGGACCGATTGATTGATGGGCAACGACTCGCCGCGTCAGGAAGGAACGCCCGTCGCGAATGCGATCCACTTCGTAGCGAACGGGCTCATCGAAATCGCCGCCGCGAATAAAATAGGCGTGGAGCGAATGAACACGATGATCCGTGTCGACGGTTGCGCACGCGGCACGAAGCGCCTGCGCGACGACCTGGCCGCCATACAAACCGCCCCACGGATACTCGGGGCTCAGTCCAAGAAAGACGTCAGGCTCCTTCTCTTCGAGGTCCATCAATGTCTTGAAGTCGGTGATGTCGTACGCCATGGGCGCGCACTATAGCCAGCCAGGGGCATTCCGCGGCCCCGGCCCCGGCGCCGGCGTCGCGAAAACCTTGGGTCAGCGAGGTTCGCCTTCAGCCAGTGCTAGCTGCTCTCCTTGCGTGTGACGCCCTCGAGGCGAGGGATCAGTTCTTCTCCCGTGATCCGAATGCTGCGCATCACGCTCTCCTGTGAGACGCCGCCCATCTGCATCAGACACATCAAACGGTCACAACCGATTTCCGCGTAGCCTCGCAGCTTCGCTTCGCAGGCATCCGGGTCGCCGATCACGACTGACGGGATCGGCTCCATCACTTCGAAGACTTCGACCGGGTCGAGCTTCTCGCCGGCGAGTTGACGATTGAGTAAGGCGATGACGGGAATCGGATCGTTGAGATCGAGATCGTCGTGAACTTCGGGAGCATCGAGCGCCGCATCACTCGTCGGTGCTGAGTCCTTGAGGTCGCCTCGAATCGCATCGATCCAGGTATTGCGCGGAACGTGGAAGACCGCGGGCGCAGCATTGATGAACCAAAGAATGGCTTCCGCGGCACCCGATTCGATCGCGGCTTGTCGGGTTTCTGCGCAATGCATGAACGTGAACACCGAGCGCTGGGCATTTACGAACTTGCCGACCGGCGACTCGCAGGCCGCCAAACCACGATCGTATTCGGCGAGCAACGTCGCCAGCGTGTCGAGGGGCGATACAAGCGTCGTCCCCAACACGCCCACACCCAAGCTTCCCGCCATGTAAAACGATTCCGGGCTCGTCGACGTTTGCCAGAGCGGCGGATGCGGCGATTGAACGGGCTTCGGAACGACATTCCGCGGCGGGATCGTCGCGAAGTCACTCTTCCACTCGAAAATATCCTGGGTCCACATCGCGGGAATCATCTGCATCGCTTCACGAAGCTGATCTCGCGACGTCTCTGGATCGATCTCGAAGGTCTCCCACTCCGTTCCCCCGGAACGGGCAAGTCCGAGTTCCAAACGGCCCCCGCTCACCTGGTCGAGAAATGCGCCGCGTTCGGCGACACGCAGCGGGTGGTTGATATTGAAGGGCGCCAGTACGCCGGAATGCCCGAGATGGATTCGCTCGGTGTGCTGCGCGAGTACGGCCAACATCATTTCCGGCGAGGAGCTGTAGGAGAATTGTTCAGCACCGTGATGTTCGACGGTCCACCAACATCCAAAGCCGAGTTCATCGGCAAGCTTCGCCTGCTCGATCGCGTCCGCGAAGATCTGGCCTTCGAACCGGGCGTCGGCGGCTTCCCCCGGCGCGACGGCACGTTGGAGTTCCGAGAATATGTCGAGGATCAAAGCCTTACCTCCTGGATCGACTCTAACGCGCGGGGCCCTCGCGTGCGCCCATTCCGCGAGCGAAGATAGGGGCGCCGATCGCAGCCCCTGAAGGAGATCCACCATGAGCGAGTGGGAAGTCCAGTCCCTATTTCACTTCGTCGTGAACGCGTCCAACTTCGAACGCTCCCTGGCGTTCTATACGCGGCTCGGCTTCAAGGTCCTGCGGGACAACCGGGATGTTCTCTGGCCCGACTATGTGGGCCAAAATTTCGGCATGTCCGCTGCGCAGGGACGCGGCGCGTTGCTGGCTCTCGGAGACTCGGAACATCACACGCGACTCGACCTGATCGAGTGGCTCGAACCGCTCTGGGAGAATCCGGACGCCGCGCCCTCCCCCGACCGCGTGCCCCGGATCATGGCGCTGCGCACCCGAAACATCCGCGCCGCCTACGAAGAGCTTCGCCAAGAGGGCTTCGATTTTATCCACACGCCGCGCGATCCAGACCCCGTGACCGGCGTTGAGTCCGTCGTTTGCTTGCGCGATCCCGATGGCTACGTCGTCGAATTGATCGAGTATATGGGCGATCGTCTCGGCAGCAACGTCGCGGATCTCGCCACTCGCGACTAAGCACGCCATACGATCGCTCTCCCCTACTTGCGCCCGCACAGCGGCCCCGGGTTTGGGTATGATCGATCGCGGACCGAACGCACGCGTCGCACGCAGGAGCCTATACATGCCGACACAGGAATGGGACACGATCATCGTCGGCGCGGGATCCGCGGGATGTGTCCTCGCAGCACGGCTCTCCGAAGACGCGGGACATCGCGTGCTCCTGCTCGAAGCCGGCCCCGCCCACGACCCGAGCGCCCTCCCCGAGCAGGTGGAGTTTCTTGGCCGAGGCTATGCCTGGCCGATCGAGTGGGGGGAAGAGGTCCAGTCGAGCGACGGCCGGCGGCTCCCATATCTGCGCGGCCGTGGCGTCGGTGGGTCATCGAGTATTAATGGCGGCGTCGCCATGCGCGCGGAACCGACGGACCTCGCGAATTGGCCCGTGGGCTGGCAATGGGACGAGATGTTGCCCTGGTTCTGTCGCGTCGAGAACGATGCGGATTTCGGTGACGCCGACTATCACGGGGATGCGGGACCAATTCCAATCACACGCTGGGCCGAGTCGGAATGGGACCCGGCCTATCGCGCGTTCTACGAGGGATGTTTGGCGGAGGGGCTGGCGGGCTGTCCCGATCAGAACGCACCGGACACGACCGGCGTCGGCGCGATTCCGATGAACCGCGACGGAAAGCGACGGCTTTCAGCGGGACCAACCCATCTCTATCCAGCGCTGGGGCGTGACAATCTCGAGGTGCGCGGGGATCAAGCGATCGATCGCGTGCTCTTCGATGGATCACGAGCAATCGGCGTGGCGCTGAACTCAGGCGAAACCGTCATCGCGAATCGAGTCATTCTCTCGGCAGGCGTACTCCACACGCCTCTGCTTTTGTGGCGCTCTGGGATCGGTCCGGCGGACGCCCTCCAAAGGCAAAACATCGAAGCGCTCGTGAACGCCCCGGGTGTGGGCCGACATTGGACGGATCACATGGTGATCCAACTCTCTACGCCCCTCGACGCACGCTTCGAGCGGCCGGGATCCGACGGTATTCAGATCCTTGCCCGCGTGAATGCCGAGGACTCGCCCTACACAAATGACCTTCAGATCACGCCCTGGTGTGAGCGAACGGGAAAGAGCAACTACCAGCTCAACCTGAGCATCTCGCTCCAGCAGCCGATCGGCGAAGCCGCGATTGCTGCGACCAGCGCGGATCCGGAAGAGCGTGGCACGTTCAACTGGACCTTCCCCACTGAAGCGGGGAACATCGCGCGTCTTCGCTACGGCTACCGCATGGCCGCGCGAATTCTCTTGCGCTCGAAGGTTTCGACCGACCCGGGCGCACTCGAGAAAATCGCGGACCTCACCGATCGCCAGATCGACGCTTGGATCGGCGAGAATCACGGCGCGTTCTATCACGGCGTCGGCACGTGCCAGATGGGATCGAGCGAGGACGCTCCACTCGACACCCACCTCGCGGTCCGAGGAACGGAAAGCCTCTACGTCATCGATGGCTCATCGATTCCCCGTGTCACCCGAAGCAATACGCATATCGTGATCGCTGCCCTCGCCGAGCGCGGCGCGGCCATTTTACGCGATCAGGAAAGGATCTGAATCGGTGCGTGCCCCGCTCTACTCCGAACGCGACGATGAGATCCTCGATGCGGCGGCGATCGAGGACCCGCAGAAGCTCTACGCACGATTGCGTCGCGAGACACCGATCGCGCGCATCGGCGACTCGGGCGTGCATACCGTCGCGACCTGGGACTTGATCGATGAGGCGTTAGGTCGCGAAGCGGATTTCTCCGCCAACCTGACCGGGGTGCTCTTCCGGGGTCCCGACGGAGCGCCCTCGATCTTCGACCTGAGCAGTACCGGCGCGAACGATGTCATCGCAACCGCCGACGAGCCGCATCACGGGATCCATCGCGCCGTCTCTCAGCCGCGACTCGATGCCCGTCGAATCGCGGGCATGGAAAAACGCGTGCGTCGCTGGACCCGAGACGTGGTCCGCCCGTGGGCGGCCGCAGGCGGAGGCGATTGCGTCCCCATCGCAGAGGTGGTGCCCGCTCTGGCGGTCGCGAACCTACTCGGCCTTCCTGAGCGCGATGTCTCTCGCTTTCGCGTATGGGCGATGATGGGCGGCGACATTCTCGCCGGAGAAGCGGATGGCGAGCGGCTTGGCTTTCTGGCCACCGAAACGGGTCAGATGGCGAGCTATCTCGGCGAGCATTTCGATCGAGCCGCCGAGGATCCCGATGACGACCCGAACGCGCCGCTCCTGCACGCCCTGGCCCTTGGCGTTCGCGCGGGGAAGATCGATCGCACGGAAGCGATTGGAATCGCGATCGTCATGTTCGGCGCCGGCGGTGAATCGACCGCAGCGCTGATCGGCTCAACCCTGCGCGGAATCGCCGAAGACCCGGCCCTCGCCAATCGGCTCCGCGCGGAGCCCGCCTTGATTCCGCGTTATGTCGAGGAGATCGTCCGCCTCGAGTCGCCTTTCAACTTCCACTACCGCGTCGTTCGCCGGAAGTGTCAGCTGGGCGGTTTCGATCTCGACGAGGGCGACCGACTGATGCTGCTGTGGGCCTCCGCCAACCGTGACCCGGCGATCCACGACGAGCCCGACGCGCTCAAGCTCAACCGGAAGCACCCCAAGAAACACCTCGGCTTCGGTCGCGGCATGCATTTTTGTATCGGTGCGCCCCTTGCCCGGCAAGAAGCGCGCGTCGTCCTCGAGGAAGTACTGGGCGCTACGACCGAGCTCAAGCCGCGCGGCGAGGCGCGATGGGCGCGGAGCATCTTCATCCGGCGACTCGAAGCGCTCGACCTCGAAGCCACCCCTCGCTGAAGAGGCCTAACGCCCCAGGAAGCGGCCGAGCCCTTCCTTGAGCAGGCTTTCGGCTCCGGAACGATTCGCCTTGTCCTGCTCGCTATCGCCGTCTCGATTCTTGCCGAAGATCGCGTTCGAGATCTCGTCGACGGCGCGGTTCTTGAGTTCATCCTGGGCTTTTCCGGTCAGCGCCGTCAGATCGGGGATCAGTGTCGGGTCGGCGGTCGTCCCTCCGAGCTGAAGGGGCAGCGCGACCTGACCGCCCTCGCCGAGCAAGGGTGCGAGACGATCCGCCTTCTTGAGGATCTTGCGAGAAAGGTCTTCTGAGAGGAGCAGCTTGCCATCCGCTGCCACGGCTCCATCGAGGCCGACCTTGCCGATCGCCTCCAGCACGAAATCCCCTGCCCTGAGCGAGAGGTCCTTCGCCTGGACCGAGCCGTCGAGAATCTCAAGCGCCATATTGATTCCCTCGAAAGCGGTTCGATCCCCGGAAAGTGCATCCGGCGCGACGTCCCGAATCGAAGCCGCGGCGAGCTGACCGAAGCCCGGTGCCGTCGTCAGCCCCGTCACCAGCTGACTCAACACGTTGACCTGTTCGAGGGCGCCCTCACTAATGTCGAGACGCAGACTGCCGACAAGGCTCTTCTTGAGCGACTCCCACTCCAGGCTGTCGCCCTTGAGCGCGACGTCACCCCCCAGGTTCCCTGTGAGCGCACCCCGTGGCACGCCCATCAAGACCGCCGCGAGTTCACCGGAGTCAATCGATTGGATCTTCGAAGTCAGGTCGAAAGGCGATGCCCCCGGCTTTCCGAGAACGAGGTCCCCCGCCAGCTGAACGCTCCCGCCAGCAAGACCGACCACGACCTGCTCAAGCGTGATCTTGGCTCCCCTCTTGGCGGCGCGATAGTCGACGTCGATGGCGATGTCATTCAGATCGAATCCCGACAGCCGAGCAGCGGAAGATCGAATCGAGACGGGAATGCCGGTGGATGCGAGCCCCTCCTTGAGATCCACATCCACGACAAGATCGTCGAGACGTTCAATCGCGTCTCCTTCTTCGAGTCGCACACCAAAGATCGCGGGATGAAGACTCGGGCTCTGCAGATGGACCTTTCCGGTCATCGTCTGCAGATCCGCGAGGTCGACCTCCCCCGTCACGTCGCTCTCAAGTCCCTTGTCTGCCTTTTTTGCGGAATGCACACGCCCAGCGAAATCGAGGGAGAGCGGGCCATCGAGGGAGAGATCCGTACCCGACGTGTTGAAGTCTTCGATCACGAGGGAGAGACCCTCAGCGCTCGTGCGGTCCTGGTAGACGATCGTCCCATCGACGATTTCAAGAAGCGCGATCGCGATCACTGGCGAAGATGAAGTCTCGCCCTCGGGTTCGGCCTCTGCGGGTCTCTTGTCAGCGGTCTCGGACGAAGCGCCCAGGGAGGAAAAATTGAATCCCGCAGAGGTCTGGATCACGCGAATCGTCGGGGCATCGAAGCGGATGCCACTCACCTCGATTCGATTCTGCAGCGCCGGCCAGATCCGAACCCCGACGTACGCTTCGTCGAGGGTCAGGAACTGCTCGGTTCCAAAACGAGGATCATCGGAAACCTGGAGCCCAGCCAATCGAACGGCGAGCCCACTCGAAAACGCGACCTCCGCTCGATCGAAAACAACCGTCCGGCCTGCCGCGGCGCTTGCCTGCGCGGCCAGCTCCTCGCGGTTCTCTTCGAGGTACCCATTGATATTCGAGACTGCGATCAGGACGATCGCGATCAAGAGAACGACGAAGATGCCGCCTCCAATGATGATTTTTCGCATGCTTCCCCCCACAGGTCGCTTGAATGGGCGGTGCTTGACCCATTCGTCGGCCAGGAGAATCGCCCAGCACACTGTGCTGAACAACGCAGCCCATACGAATCTCGTCACAATCGAGGGAAAAACCCGATGGGCGTCCCCGATCCAAAATGCGACGATCCCCGCCCAAGCTGTCCAGCCCAGGACAGGAGGTTCGACGGTTGTCATCCGGCTTCAGTTCAAATCACGGCCAGAATATCGACGAGAGGCGGGAAGCCGCGTACGAAGCGCCCGGAGAGGCGACACAAGTTGAAGCGCTGCAAGCGCGGATCGATCAGCTCGAACGGGAGAACGAACAACTTGCGCGCAGTGTGGGTGCACCACGCCCTGTCGTGCAGGCATTGATCCAAAGCGAGACGCGATTTCGAACGATTCTCGAATCGGAGCCCGCCTGCGTCAAGCTCGTCGCCGAAGATGGCAGCTTGATCTCAATGAATCCGGCGGGCCTCGAGATGATCGAGGCACAAGCCGAAGAGGAAGTCCTGGGCGTCTCGGTCTTTGATCTCGTTTGTCCGCGCGACCGCTCGGGGTTCATCGCGATGCACGAGAAGATCTTCCAAGGCGAGTCTGCCCACCTTGAATTCGAAATCGAGGGGCTCAAGGGGACCCGTCGCACGATGGAAACCTTCGCGGCGCCGCTCGCCGACGAGGGCGGTGAAATCATCGCCCAGCTCGCGGTCACCCACGACATCAGCCAGCGGAAAAACGAGCACCTCGAACTGGCCGCCTATCGCGAGCGGCTCGAAGGAATTGTCGCCGAACGAACGCGAGAACTCGAAGTGTCTCGGGAAGAATCAAGACGCATCGAACGCCTCGCCTCCCTCGGCACCCTCGCCGCGGGCCTCGCACACGAACTCAATAACCCGCTCGGAACGATCCTGCTTGGCGTAGACTTGCTCCGAATCGAAGAAGACCCGGCACGGCGAGAGCAAACGCTCGAGGGCATCCGCCAGGACGTTGCCCGATGCAGCCATATCGTGAAGAGCATGCTCCGCTTCGGGCGGGACGAGGTCTCCAAGAAGAGCCCCATCTCAATCAACCAGGTCGTCCGCATCGCCCGGGACAACTCACGCGGGTTGATCGCGAAGCGTAAGATCCGTCTCCAGCTCGACCTCACACCGGATCTTCCCCTGCTCGAGGGAAACGCGACGGAGCTCGGCCAGGTGTTCCTCAATCTCATCCAAAATGCGGTCCACGCGAGCGATGAGGGCGGTGTCGTCACGATCTCGAGCTCGTTATGCGTAGGACGTGTCGAATGCAGAATCGAAGACGCGGGGTGCGGTATGCCCTCCGACGTTCAGGACCGGGCGCGGGACCCCTTCTATACGACCCGCCAGAATGAAGGCGGAACGGGCCTCGGCTTGAGCGTCTCTCACGGAATCGTGACGGATCATCGGGGCACCCTCACGATCGACAGTCGGCCGAATCAGGGAACCCTCGTCTGCGTCTCAATCCCGATCACGGACTGACTCACCCGTCGCCGAGAATCGTTTCAATCAAGCGGGCTCGCTCCCCGCGCGTTTCGCACGCAGACGCCGCGAGCGAGAGCTGACCTTCACATCGCGTCAGGTTATGGGCGGACGCGTTTCCGAAACGCGTCGTGTCCCAGGCGAAATACGTTTCTTCGAGGGCGTCCGTCGCATAACGCGTGGCGAGCTCCAGGGCGATCCGCTCGATGGAATCAGCAAGGGACGCGCGCTCCGGCTCGTCGATCGCGGCGCCGCCGGCACGCGCGAGCCCGCGAAGCGATGCTTCAAAGATCGGAAGATCAAAATTGGCTTCGGACTCGTCTTCACCGCGCCGGTTACACCACGAACGCCACGCATCGCCCCACTCCCCCCAGAGCGGTGCGCGCAGCAGCGTATCGAAGTCGATCAGCGCACGGGCTCGGTCGGCGCCGGGTGAGGTCTCCGCTTCGAAGAGCAGGTTGGAGATCTTCAGATCCCCATGAATCACGCGCGCTCGAGTCTCGACGGGCTCTCCCAGCTCGTCGAAGGCCGCTTCGATTCGGTCGCGCAGTGCGGCAACGCGCGGGGCCGACGCATGCTCGGGCCGATCCCTCAGCGCCCGGTCAAGGTTCGCCCGATACCCCTCAGTATCGCGGAACGGAATTCCCATCGGCGCCAGCGGCTCCTCGAAACGCTCGAGCACCGCATGAAAACGCCCGATGAGCTCCGCCGCGGAAGCCGCCTGCTCGATCGATCCGATGCGATGAAAGCTGACGCCGGGGAGCCGCGTCATCAAACGCCAGCGCCCCCCGTCGGAACCCACATGCGAGAGCGCTCCGTCGTTCGTTCGTTCGAGGGTGAAGGTCGGGAAATCGTGCGCTGCGAGATGGCGCGTGACCGCGTCGATGTTCTCGTGAATCGAGGCGGAGAACACATTCGACACGCGCTGCAGAACGAAGCCCTGCCCCGCATCGCTTTCGAGGTGATGCGTTTCATGAAGCAAGCCCGAGGCGCCGGGAATCCACGAGAAGCCGCTCGCGAGAATCGGGAACGCTGTAGCGACGTCTTCGGGAAGGATCGGCCCGCTCGATTCGTCCTCCACCAAGGTCAAAGCCCCGCCTTCGCGCGCAGCGTCTTCGCGCGCTTATCTTCCCCGTCGTGGTTCCAGCCCGGCGCTTCGAATAGGTAGCGAAGGCGATCCCCGAGGCTCGAGGCGCGGCGCCAGTCGGCGGCGATCTCGGTATAGCCATGCACGAGCACGCGCCAGGGATTGAACGTGTCGATGTTCTTCGTGAGGCCGTAGACGACGGGCTCCGAATCGAGTTCGGCGCTGAAGGTCCCGAAGAGCTTGTCCCACACGATCAGCACCCCCGCATGGTTTCGGTCGAGATAGCGCGTATTCGAACCGTGATGCACCCGATGATGGGAGGGCGTATTGAAGATCGCCTCGTACCAGTCGGGTAGCCGGCGCACTGCCTCCGTATGAACCCAGAACTGATAGGTGAGGTTCAAGCTGATCATCAGCAGGATCATCGCCGGGTCAAAACCCAGAGCGGCAAGCGGAATCCAGAACGCCAGCTTATAGACGCGCTCCACAACGCCCTGCCTAAGCGCCGTCCCCAGGTTCATATACTCGGACGAGTGGTGATTCACGTGCCCGGCCCAGAAGAAGCGGACCTCGTGATTGGTTCGATGAAAAAGGTAGTACGTCAGATCATCGAGAAAGAAGAGCAGCACCCAGGCCCAAGGCTGGCGCCCAACCACTTCGCCGAGCGGACTCCATTCGTGCACCTTGATCAAGACCGCGATGAGCAGGGTCTTCGGAATGATCTCGATCAACACCGAGCCGAGTAACATGGCTTGCGAAACGAGGAAGTCGCGCCCGTGATAGAGCTCGCGGTCCGTCATTCTCGACCAGATCGCCTCAACGAGCACCGCGAACAAAAAAATCGGAACGACAATCTGCGAGACCTGATCGTTCTGGACGTAGTCGATTGCGGTTTCGATCAACGGGGGCACGGCATTTCCTGACTCGATCCCGGGCGCGCCGCGCGGGGCCTAACGCGACTTGTGAATGATGTTGTCGGCGAAGCCTTTGATCTGATCGATCTTGTCTTCGAGACTCATCGTGTCCTCAGCGCCGCCATAGGGATTGCGGAACCCCACGATCGCTTCCCCCACGCCGAGGTCCTCAAGCTTCTTGATCCCGTCGAGGCTGAAGGCCTCAGCTCCCATCGATTGGTATTCGAAGGGGAGATGGTCCCGCCCGTATTCCTTGCGGTAGCCATCGATCTCGTCGACCAGCACCTTCAGATCATCGTAGGTCCCACCCGCATGAATAAAGCCGTCCCCACGAAGCGCTGCGCGCTTGAGCGCGGGCTTGGAATGGCCGCCGATCAACATGGGTACAGGCTTCGTCGGCGCCGGCGTCATCTTCATCGAATCGATCTGAAAGATTTCGCCGTCATAGGAGAAGTACTCACCGGTCAGAAGGCCGCGGACGATGTCCATCATTTCGTCCATTCGCTTGCCGCGCTTCTCCCAGGGAATCTGGCAGGCCGCGAAGTCATCAGGCCAGGGACTGATCCCGACGCCGAAGGCGAAGCGGTTATTGCTGAGGAACGCGAGCGACCCAAGTTGTTTGGCGACAACGGCCGGCTGTCGAATCGCAAGCTTCATGACGGACGTCGAGAACCGGATCGTCGACGTGACGGCGGCCATCGCGGGGGCCACGACGAAGGGCTCGAGAAAGGGCACGCCATCGAGGAACTCCCGATCCCCCGTTCCGTTGTAGGGGTACTTGCTATCCGATTCCTCGGGATAACAAATGCTGTCGGGCAGCGTGAAAGTGTCGAAACCCGCTTCTTCCGCGGCGACCGCCAGCGGAAGATAGAAGGTCGGGTCACACATCGTGGCGTGATAAGCAAAACGCATGGGGTCTCCTCAGGCGCGTGCGGGGCGAAGGGCTCGGCTTCCGCGCCGCCCGACTCTACCCCCGGACGAAGCAAATGGGGAGGGCCTGGAGCCGCCGCTATTGCTCCCAGACGGGAATGATCGGCGCCTTTCCCTCGACCTGCTCCGGCGTGTAGCCACCGCGTCGGTGACGCGGACCGGGATATCCGGCAACGCGCCAGCCAGCGAAGTCACGATTCCCGCCGTACGAGGGGTCCGCAAGAAAGGCCACGACCGTATGCAGGCGAACCGTTTCAAAGAAGACGGGCGAAGGCAGGTCGTTAGCGATCGCCCATTCCGACGCGGTTCCGCGCTCGAGGTCCGTCAGGATCGCATCCTGTTGCGCGGGATCGAGTGCAACGAAGGTCTTGCCGAACCGTTTTCTCGCAACGCCCTCGAGCGCGGCAAGCCCTCCCTTGTAGAGCGGCGCCGCCGCCGCGTCTTCATGGGCGATGGCTTTGTCGATGAAGTTCACGCAATTCGCTTCTCGCGCGCCCGGCTCGTGATCCGTGGGAATCACGCGAGCCGTGATTGCCTCGACCGCCGCCCACTCGGCAGGGGTCAGCACAGCGGGCTTTGCACTCTCCGCTGCGGCTTTGGCCGCGAGGGGGCGCGGTGTGCTCAGGCCGATCAGGACACCTGCGCCGTAGAGGGATCCGCGCTGGACGAAGGCGCGCCGGGTCAGTCCCTTCTCGTCTCGACTCATAGCGATTGCCTCCCGGCTTCTCGGATGAAGTGGTCGGCGACGCGATAGGCGTTCGCCAGGATCGTGAGTGTCGGGTTGTAGCCACCACTCGTCGGCATGAAACTGCCGTCGACGATCCAGAGATTTTTCACGTCGTGACTCCGACACCATTTGTCGACGACGGATTTCGAAGGGTCGGAACCCATCCGCGCCGTGCCATGGTTATGCGGGTTTCCCTTTTGCGCTTGAGTCTCGGTGATGTGCACTTCGGCATCGCGGCCGGGCTGGACATGTTTCGCCCCCGCGGCCTCTGCCAATTCGAGAATCTTCTTCTCATACCACGCATACATCGCCAGATCGTTCGCGTGATGCTTCTTCGTCACTCGCGGGACAGGCAGACCAAAACGATCCGTCACCTCCGGGTCGAGGTCGACGCCATTTTGCTCCATCGGCATCTCTTCCCCGATCAATGCGATCGACAGCGTTCGCGGGAAAGCACGAATACGATCCTTGAGCCCTGCCCCCCACCTCGATCCAAAGCTGTGATCGTTCGCCAGGACCGCGGCGTAGGCGATGGGTTGATGAGTGAGCGTATTCAGCTCAGCAACGACACCTCCGCGGATAAAGCCACGCTTCGAATCGCTCGCATGCAGATCGTCGAGGGCGCCATGAGATTCGAGTCCGGTATACGTCCGCAGGTCCTCGTCGAAGACTCCCATCGCCGACGGATGATGGTGGAAGGTGAGATTCCGGCCGACCTGCCCCGAGCCGTTCGCCAGACCTTGAGGGAAGAGGCCCGATTTCGACATCAGCAGAAGTTGCGGTGTCCCAATCGAGCCGGCCGACACGATCGTGTGCTTCGCGCGCACTTCGTGCTCGTTGCCACGCTCGTCGAGGTAACGTGCGCCGGTCACCCGCCCCGTCTCGTCGACGGGTAATTCAAAGACCATCGCGTTCGGCCGCAGGTCGAGCTTCTTCGTTCGCTCCGCACGCGGGAGCGAGACCGACAGCGTCGTCGCCTTCGCATGAACGGGGCAGCCATAGGAACGACAGGCCCCGCCATACATACAGCGCGGCCGGCCACCGAAAGGCTGTGAGTTAATCGCCTTCGGGACCGGAAAGGGGTGGTATCCAAGCTTCTTCGCACCCGCCGCGAATTTCTGAGCGGAGACGCGAACGGGATGTGCCGGGTTGGGCAGCTTCGTCTTCTGAGGAGCACCGAAGGGGTTGGAAGTGTGGTCCCCCGACACGCCGAACTCCTGCTCGGCCTTCGTATAGAAGGGCTCGAGATCGTCGTAGCTGATCGGCCAATCGGCGAGGTTCGCGCCTGCGAGCGGCCCCTCTTTCGAGAGCACTTCGAAATCATCGGGCTGAAAGCGCCAAGCCCAGGCCGCCCAATGGGTAATGGTCCCGCCGACGCAGTGCGCGATATGGCTGAACTTCCCGGTCTGACTCTTTGATGACGCATCAAAGCGATACGTCTCGAGCTGGTGGGGCGAAAAGACCTGATCGCGGATGACATTGCGCAGTTCGTCGTCATCGAAGTCGATCGGACCAACGCGCCCCCCGCGCTCCAGCGCAACCACATCGATTCCTGCCGCCGTCAGCTGGTCGATCATGACTCCACCGCCGGCACCGGTCCCGATCACGCAGACGTCATACTCACGCTGACCCGCCGCGGGCCTTGCCCAGTCCGCCATCATCCCTCCGATCGCGCCCGCGAGAACGTGCGCTCGTCGAGCGAAGCATCCCACGTTCGATGCCCGCTGAAAACTCCAAGATCGCGTACTCTTGGTCCCGCCAGTCGGGCAACGATCGCCCTGGCCTCGGGAGTCCCAAGTGAATCACCCCATCGTCTCGTTTCTCACCTTCGCCCTCCTCACCCCCGGCCTCGTCGTCGCAGGCCCGGGTTCCGCCCTCGCGGATGCCCACGAAGAAGCATCGCGAGAAACCCACGAAGAAGTCGATGCCCCGCCGGCCTATTCGACGCCCGCGATCGATGAAATTCCCCGCGCCCTGCTCTGGGGCGACACCCATCTCCATACCCGCCTCTCTCAGGACGCCTACAGCTTCGGGGTCACCCTCGACTCAGACGACGCCTATCGCTTCGCGAAGGGCGAAACCCTCGTCGCGACCCACGGACAAAAGGCGAAGCTCGACCGCCCCCTCGACTTTCTTGTGATCGCGGATCACGCGAATGGCATGGGGGCGATGGATGCGCTCGTCAAGGGGAACGAAACGCTGCTCAAAAACGACATGCTCAAGGAGTGGCGCAAGCTGCTGCTCGAAGTCGGCGGCGCGCAAGCAGGGCTCAAAATCTCCGAGCAGGGTCGCATGGTCGGCTGGCCCGACGAGCTGAACGATCCGAAGATCCTCGGCCCCGCCTGGGAACAAGTCGTCGCGGCAGCGGAGCGGCATAACAACCCCGGTCACTTCACCGCCTTCATCGGCTACGAGTGGACTTCGTGGCCTGGCGGGAGCAACCTGCATCGCGTCGTCGTCTACCGTGACGGTGCCGATAAGCTCTCGGGGGTCCTGCCTTTCTCGGCGTTCATGAGTTCCGACCCCGAAGACCTCTGGTCTTCCCTCGGGCGCTACGAGGCGGAGACCGGCGGACGCGTACTCGCGATTCCGCATAACGGAAACCTCTCGAACGGTCTCCTCTACGATGTGAAGACCCTCGACGGCGAACCGATCGACGGGGACTACGCGACACGGCGCGCGCGCTGGGAACCTCTGGCCGAGGTGACCCAGATCAAGGGCGACGGCGAAGCCCATCCCTTCTTGTCCCCCGATGACGAGTTCGCGGACTACGAGACCTGGGGCGACGGCAACTTCGCCGGTGTGCCCAAGACGAATGACATGCTCGAGTTCGAATACGCCCGCGGCGCGCTCAAGAACGGCCTCGCCCTGTTCAGCGAAGTCGGCGCCAATCCCTTCAAGTTTGGCATGATCGGCTCGACCGATTCCCATACCGCCCTTTCGACCGCGGACGAGGACAACTTCTTCGGCAAGCACAGCGCGGGCATGGAGCCCTCGGCCGTTCGTTCCGTGCGTCCCGTCGGCAAAGCGGGCGAGTTCATCACCATGGGCTGGCAGCAAGCCGCCTCGGGTTACGCGGCGGTCTGGGCGAAGGCGAACACTCGCGAGGCGATCTGGGACGCGATGGCCCGCAAAGAAGTCTACGCGACGACCGGGCCGCGGATGACCCTCCGCTTCTTCGGCGGCTGGAGCTTCGGCGACGATGACGCGACGACAGACGATCCGGCACGACTCGGCTATGCCAAGGGCGTCCCGATGGGTGGCGACCTGAGCGAACGACCGCGGGGGCGCGTTCCGTCTTTCCTGATCCTCGCCCAGAAGGACCCGATCGGCGCGAACCTCGACCGGATCCAGGTCGTCAAAGGCTGGCATAACGACGCCGGGGAGACCCTCGAAAAAGTTTACGACGTCGCCTGGTCAAACAGCAACCCCAAGCGACGCGACCGCCGACGGATCCGTCGAAACGGCAAGCTCGATCCCGTCGGAACGACCGTCGACGTCGAGAACGCGACCTATACCAACGAGATCGGCGCCACCGAGCTCGCCACAGTCTGGCGAGACCCCGACTTCGATCCCGCGGAATCCGCGTTCTACTACGTCCGCGTGCTCGAGATCCCGACGCCCCGCTGGACCGACTACGACGCAGCAGTCTTCGGGACGGAGGTTCCCGAAGGTGCGCGAGACAAGGTCAATCAGGACCGCGCGTATTCTTCACCGATCTGGTACGCGCCTTAGGCCGAGCTGAAACCACCCGGATGTATCCGGGGTGACCCAAATATCCTGCGATTTTGTCCCCCAGGTAGCCACTTCCCTGACTAGCAACGGCCTTAGGCCGTCGCGCCACAGGGAGAATGCCTTGACCACTCGTGGATGTTCGACTTCGAAAACGTTGCTTAGACGAGAGCTGCTCACCGCGGCCTTCCTCGTCTTCGTCACCGCGACACCCGCGATCGCCGCGCCCCCTGGGATCTATTCCCTCGGCGGTGAACACAACGAACTCCGCCCCGACATCCGCGAGGATCTCATCGTGGGCCTTCGGGACGATGCGACGGGCGTCCTGCTGAACGCAAACTCCTTACCGAGCCGCGGCCCGGCATCGATCGCCCGACCTGGTGAAGCGCGCCGCGATCTGACGGAGATTCCTTTTGAACCCGGCCTCGCCGAGGCGCCGCGGAGCTTCCGCATATCCGGTGTCTCCGACGATCTCGAATCATTCATGAACCATCTCAGCTTCCCTCGCGGCAGCGAGCTTCCTAACGGCGTCGCTTTTCAAGCCATCGATGGCCCGGCAATCCTCGTTGATGGACTCGAAGGCAACGCCATCAGCTACCTCTCACCGAATGGTGAATACATCGTCGGGGATCGAGTCGAACTCGACTTCTTCACCGGAGAGATCCACAACGATCCGATCCGCTGGACGGCCGAGGGCGGCGCTGAAATCCTCACGATCCCGGACCGCTTTGACCGCACCGAATTCCACTCGGTCACATCGAACGGAGTCGCGACCGCACTCGGCATCGTCGACCTCGACTTCCCGACTCCGGGCCCCGAGTACGCGGTATCGGGCGTGCTCCAATGGGCAGCGGACGGTTCCACTCGCGTGTTCGAAGGCACGGATGCACAGGAGCGACATTGGGATGTCAGAGAAGTTTTCGATGTGAGCCCGGACGGTGATCTAATTCTCGGACGAGGCAATCAAATCGTCTTCGGCAGTTCCGTCAGAGAGCCGATCGTGGGCGTGTTCAGCGAATCGGGCGACGAATGGATTATCGGGAGCGGCACGCCGGTCGGTGACGATGACGTCCTTTTCCCCAGCGCAATGACGGCTGACGGTTCTCTCGTCGTGGGTCGAGTCGAAAAACGTTTACGGGTCGGATCCACTGCCCATGTCTGGACCGAAGCCGGCGGCGGTCAGAGCTTCGCCACCTTCCTCCAGCTCGCGGGGATCGACACGTCCGGCTGGACCTTCGAAGACGTCGTCGACGTCTCGGACGACGGACGGGTCTTCACCGGATACGGATCCTTTGAAGGAAGTGACGACTATCTCTTCTACGCGGTCATCCCGGAACCGAGTACGGCTCTTCTGCTTCTGCTCGGACTCGGCGGACTCGCGGGCTCCAGACGTCGCCTGATCTAGAGAGTCCGCTCGCGTCACAGCCTGGCGTGGCCGAAAGCCGCGTTACCGGGCTAGGCTCCAGCGCCCGACTCGCCCCATCCGGCGACGCCCGGGTCCCCCTTCCAGGAGCGTATACAGATGAAGACGATCGCAATCACAGGCGCCGCCTCCGGCATCGGTAAGGCCACCTCAGAACAACTCCAGAGTGAGGGCCACCGCACGATCGGGGTCGATATCAACGCCTGCGACATCGTCGCGGATCTCTCGACACCCGATGGCCGCAAAGCCGCCGTCGACGCGATCGTCGAACAATGCGATGGAGAGCTCGACGGGTTCGTGCCCTGCGCCGGACTCACGGGGCTTCCGGACCGCCCCGGCTCGATCATCCCGAGCCTCAACTACTTTGGCACCATCGACATGATCGAAGGCCTGCACGACGCACTCGCCGCCGGGACCGCGGGTTCGGTCGTCGCAATCTGCTCGAACTCTTCCTCCACGTCGCCGATCCCGATGGCCGTGCTCGAAGCATGCGTCGCCGGCGATGAGGCCGCGGCCCGCGAAGCCGCGGACAAGGCCGGCTCGATCATCTCCTACGGCGCGAGCAAGCTCGCCATCGCGCGGTGGATCCGAAGCCGATCGATCACGCCCGAATGGATCGGCCAGGGCATCAACCTGAACGCAGTCGCCCCCGGCATGATCGCAACGGCGATGATCGACGAAGGCCGCGCGGACCCAATTCTCAGCAAAGCCCTCGACAACTTCGAGATTCCCGTCGGACGCATGGGAAGCGCCCAGGAAATCGCGGATCTGATCTGCTTCATGCTGGGCGACAAGGGGCGCTTCATGGTCGGCTCGATCGTCTACATCGATGGCGGAACCGACGCGCAGTACCGAACCGACGCCTGGCCGACGCCGATTCACGAAGTGAACTAACACGCGCGACGAAGCGCCACGTTTCTACCTGACGGAGGCAACTCTCTTTGCTGAAGATCGCTCTCCGCGCGCTTGGGGCCCTCGCGCTCCTGGTGATCGTGGCCGTCACGTATTTTGTGTTCTTCGGGAGCACAATGACGACGGCCGAGTTCTGGGAAAGTGAGATCGAGGACTTCGAAGCCGCGGATGCCGAGCGTTTCCCCGAACAGGATCTAGTCCTCTTCGTGGGAAGTTCGAGTTTTCGACTCTGGTCGACGCTCGAAGAAGACATGGCCCCGCTCCGCGTGTTGAATCGCGGCTTCGGCGGAGCCCACATGTCCCACGTACTGCACTTCGCCGATCGCATCATCGCGCCCTACGCCGCCAGAGCGATCGTCCTCTATGTCGGCGACAACGACATCGGCGCCGGCAAGACGCCCGACGAAGTCGAGCGTGATTTTCGATCCCTCGTCGCCCACGTCCGTCTCACGCAGCCCGACGTGCCCTTCTACTTCGTCACGATCAAGGCTTCACGACTGCGCTGGGAGCTCTGGCCGGTCATGACCGAAGCCAACGACCGCATCAAGGCGATCGCGGCGACCGATCCCTTGATCAGCGTCATCGACGTCAGCGCTCCGATGATCGAGCGCGGTGGAGGCGGCGAGCCCCCGAGCGAACTCTTCCGCTTCGATGGGCTCCACCTGTCCGCCGAGGGCTACGCGCTCTGGACGAGCGTGATCAAGCCGCAGCTGGTAAAGGATCTCGGCGCCACGGCCCCTCCCGCACCCGCGATGGGTTCAGAACGCGGGTAGAGACGCCGCGGGAAGACTGCTAGAACCTCCGCGGCGTGACGCGACGATCCTCGTCGCGACGCTGTTGCCGAGTCGGTCGGTCGGGATTTCCCGAGCCCTCCGCTTCCGGCTGCCCGGGCCAGGCACTCGCCGCCGGGATCCTCGTAACTCGCTGAAAATCCAGAGAGAATTCGATCAATGACTCAGTCTCCGCCCATCATTTACACGTGGACCGACGAAGCCCCGGCGCTCGCCACGCATGCCTTCCTCCCGATCATCCGCGCCTTCGCGGGCGCGACGGGAGTCCCGGTCGAGACCCGCGACATCTCGCTCGCCGGGCGGATTCTCGCTGTCTTCCCCGACCGATTGACGCCCGAGCAGCAGGAGCCGGATGGCCTCGCGGAACTCGGTCGCCTTGTGAAGACGCCCGAAGCGAATGTCATCAAGCTTCCGAACGTGTCTGCCTCGATCCCCCAAATGAAGGCCGCGATCGCCGAGCTTCAGGCCCAGGGCTACGCCCTCCCCGACTACCCCGACGAACCGAGCAATGACGAGGAGCGCCAGATCCAGGCGACCTATGACTCGGTCAAGGGCTCCGCCGTGAACCCGGTCCTGCGCGAAGGCAACTCGGACCGGCGCGCGCCGAACGCGGTCAAGGAATACGCCCGCCAGAACCCCCACCGCATGGGCGCCTGGGCGGACGATTCGAAGACCCACGTCTCGACGATGAGTGACGGCGACTTCCGACATAACGAGCAATCTGTCACGGTCGATGCGGAGACGACCGTCGACATCATTCACACCGCAGCCGACGGAACGAAGACCACACTCAAGGCAGGCATCCCGCTCCTCGCCGGCGAGATCATGGACTCGACGCGCATGAGCCAGAAAGCGCTCGTCGCGTTCCTCGCGGAACAGATCGACGACGCCAAGGCCAAGGGCGTGCTCTTCTCGCTCCACATGAAGGCCACCATGATGAAGGTCTCGGACCCGATCATCTTCGGCCATGCGGTCAAGGTCTTCTACGCCTCGGTCTTCGAGAAGCATGGCGCGACCTTCGAGAAGCTCGGCGCCGATCCGAATAACGGCTTCGGCGACATCGAAGAGAAGATCGCGACGCTCCCGGCCGCTGAGCGAGAAGCGATCGAAGCGGACATCAAGGCGTGTTATGCGGACCGACCGCCGATGGCCATGGTGAACTCGGACAAGGGCATCACGAACCTGCACGTTCCCTCGGACATCATCATCGATGCTTCGATGCCGCCGATGGTGCGCGACTCGGGTGGCATGTGGAACCCGGAAGGCGACCTCCAGGACGTAAAGGCGGTCATCCCCGACAGCAGCTATGCCGGCGTCTATCAGGCGGTCGTCGAAGACTGCCAAGCGAACGGCGCCTACGACCCGACCACGATGGGCACGGTTCCGAATGTCGGCCTGATGGCCCAGAAGGCCCAGGAATATGGCTCCCACGACAAGACGTTCGAGATCGAGAGCGACGGCAAGGTCGAAGTCATCGACGCGGGTGGCAACGTCCTCCTGTCCCATAGCGTTGAGGCCGGCGACATCTGGCGCGCCTGTCAGGTCAAGGACGCACCCATCCGTGACTGGGTAAAGCTCGCTGTGAGTCGCGCCCGGGCAACCGGTTGGCCGGCGATCTTCTGGCTCGACGCCGATCGCGCTCACGACACGCAGCTCATCAAGAAGGTGAACACGTACCTCGCGGACCACGACACGAGCGGACTTCAGATCGAGATCATGACGCCGGTCGAGGCGACGAAGTTCTCCGTCGAGCGCATTCGGCGCGGCGAGAACACGATCTCGGTTACAGGCAACGTCCTGCGCGACTACCTGACCGACCTCTTCCCGATTCTCGAGATCGGCACCTCGGCCAAGATGCTCTCGATCGTGCCCCTGATGAACGGGGGCGGCCTCTTCGAGACCGGTGCTGGCGGCTCCGCTCCGAAGCATGTTCAGCAATTCGAAGAGGAAGGCCACTTGCGCTGGGACTCGCTGGGTGAGTTCCTGGCCCTCGCGGCATCGCTTGATCATCTCGGTGAAAACTTCGACAACGATGCGGCCCGGCTGCTCGGCAAAACCCTCGATGACGCGACGGCGCAGTTGCTGCTCAACAGCAAAGCGCCTTCTCGCAAGGTCCACGAGATCGACAACCGCGGCAGCCAGTTCTACCTGGCGCTCTACTGGGCGCAGGCCGTAGCCGCACAAACCACGGACACGGCCCTCGCCGAGAAGTTCAAGCCGATCGCGGAAGCGTTGGGCGCGAACGAAGCGACGATCATGCAGGAACTGAACGGTGCCCAGGGCCCCGCCCAGGACATCGGCGGCTACTACAAGCCCGACGTCGAGCGCGCGACCGCAGCGATGCGCCCGAGTGCGACGCTGAACGGAATCATCGACGCGATCTGACCCGTCGAACGATTCTCCAAACTGACGAGAGCGCGGCATGACCCTCGGGTCGTGCCGCGCTCTTCGTTTCGGCCCCGGGGTTAGCGCAGCAGCTCGACCGAACCCGTCGCATGCGCACCGAAATCATTCGTCGCCGCCAGCTCGATGCGCAGAGCGCGTCCGTCTTCGGTCTCACGCTCCTCCGCGACCTGCCCCGTGAACCGGAGCGTCTGCCCAGGCACGCATGGCGCGCCGAGCCGAATCGAAACCTTCTCGAGACGCGCGCCGGGCCCCGCCCAATCTGTGACGTAACGCGCCACGTAACCGTTGGTCGTCAAAATATTCATGAACATATCCGGAGCGCCCTGCGCCCGCGCGTATTCCGGATCGTGATGCACGGGCATGAAGTCCCGCGACGCGATCGCCCCGGCCACGATCACCGTCGAGGTCACCTCGAGATCGAAGCTCGGTAGCTTCTCGCCCGTCGGCGCCTCGGGTGCATCACGCTTCCCCTTCTTGCGATCCCCGCCCTCACCCGCCGTTCCCGGGGCAAACTTGTAGACGCGGAAGCGCTGTCGCCCGACCGAGGCCCCGGTCTGATCTGTGTACTCCGTCACCCAGGTGACGAAGTAGCCCCGCCCGAGCCCCGTCGTCTTCTGCTCGGAGATTGATTCGAGGATCCCCTGGGATGTCAGGTGATCCCCCGGTCGCAGATAGCGATCGAATTCGAGGTCGGAGTTTGTCGCGAGGGTGCCGCTAAACCCGGCCTCGCTAAGCGTCGTGATCGGGTTCGTCCCGCGCACTTCGGTCGCGGTGCCTCCGCGCGAGGCGATGCCCTCGATCTTGGGACGCTGCATCCCCCAGGTCTGGAGCATCGCGGGCGGCGCCACGAGTCCCGCATGCCCCGCCGCCCGGGCGGCGGCGTCGTCGAGGTAGATCGGGTTCTGATCGTCGATCGCATCGACCCAATGGCGGATCATCGGCACATTGACGGGGTCCGGTGCCTCGATGGGTCCATGGTCCCCGAACGGTTTGCCCACCAACTGATGAATGCCTTCGCGTACTTCGTCTACGCCACCCTCTGCGCTCATTCGACGCTCCCCGAATCACCGTTTGAATTTCACGAATCGCGAAACGTACGCGATTCATCCGGCCGGATCATGCTAGATTGCGCAGCCCCATTCGAAGAGGACGCTCCCCCCAAAGCGTGCTCTGCAGCTGTTGATTCTGAGGGTGGCTAGTCGTGGCGGCGCCGATCCGCTTTCGTGCCTGGCAGAAAGAAGCACTCGCGAAGCTGGAAGCTCGAGTTCACTCGAACTTTCTGGCCGTCGCGACACCCGGCGCGGGGAAGACCACCTTCGCGCTCGGGGCGATTCGCCGTGCGCTCGTACGTCGCGAAGTGCGTCGCTGCGTCGTCGTCGTGCCCACCCAGCACCTGAAGCTCCAGTGGGCGATCGCCGCCGAAAAGTTCGACATCCACATGGATCCCGAATGGGCGAGCGCCGACGGGACGCTGCCGTCGGATGTGCATGGCGTCGTCGTGACCTACCAGCAGGTCGCCTCGAATCCGGGTGCCCTCCGTCGCCTCGTCTCCCAGGCCTTCATCGTTCTCGATGAGGTCCATCACGCCGCGGACTCCCGCTCCTGGGGCGACGGTATTCGGCACGCCTTCGAACCCGCGCCCGTTCGCCTCTGCCTCTCGGGCACGCCCTTCCGATCCGACCAAAGTGCGATCCCCTTCGTCCGATACGTCGGCGACGAGGCCCACGCGGATTACGAGTACGGCTATGGGGAGGCCCTCCGCGACCGCAAAGTCGTCCGCCCCGTCTACTTCCCGCGCATCAATGGGCGCATGGAGTGGACGTCTCCGGACGGATCGACCCATTCCGCAGGCTTCGAGGACCAAATAGGAAGAACCCTCGCGAGCCAGAGGCTCAGGACCGCCCTCGACATCAACGGCGAATGGCTTCCCACGGTTCTGATGAAGGCCCATCGTCAGGTCATGCATCTGCGCCAGGCCGACCCGCGCGCCGCGGGTATGGTCATCGCGATGGATCAGGACCACGCACGGGGCATCGCGAAGGTGCTCTCCGAGCGCGCCGGCGTCCGCCCGACCGTCGCGACCTCCGATGATCCCGGGGCCTCGCGAAAGATCGCGGACTTCACGGAATCAAGTGATCCCTGGATCATCGCAGTGCGGATGGTTTCGGAAGGCGTCGATATTCCGCGCCTCAAGGTGGGCGTCTACGCGACGAATACCGTGACGGACCTCTTTTTTCGTCAGGCGGTCGGCCGCCTCGTACGGACCACGGCGGGAACACAGCAGCAGCGCGCCTATATGTTCATCCCCGACGATCTGCGTCTTCGGACCTTCGCCTTCGGTATCGCCGAACAGCGCCGACATAGTCTTCGCAAGCCCGAACGAGACGACGATGACCTCTTCGACGACCCGGACGAGGAGCGCAAACCGCCGGAGCTCGATCAGATGTCGCTGTTCTCGGCGATCTCCGCCGTGCCCCTGGACGAGGATGGCAACCCACTCGACGCGGCTCCGCTCAAGGATCCCGAAGGCGAGACGCCCGACGAATCCGAGGACGAGATCCCGGGGATGGTGGACGAAGAGACCGCAGAATCGCCCACCCCTGCGCCCTTCTCGCTCACAGCCCAGGAATTCGAAGAGGTCGTCCCGACGCCAGGGCCGAGCCCGGTCATCGCCGCGTCTCCGCGTACACGCAAACGAAAGCTGCGCGAACAGAACAGCGCAATCGTACGCGCGCTGGTTCATAAGACGTCACTCGGGCACGCCCAGGTCAATGCCGAATTGAATCGCCGTTCGGGACTCAAGCGCGTGACGGAAGCAACCGTCGCTCAGCTCGAGAAGCGGCTCGAAGTCGCGAAAAAATGGCTTGAGCGCGCCTAACACCGAAGGTCTAATACCCAAGGCCTAGACCCAAGGCCTAGGCGGCGGCGGCACGCTCCGAAAAGAAGGGCCGCAGATAGAAGAGCGGCCAGACGACGAGCGACAGGTTCATCCCGAACCAGAGCGGATCGAACTCCCGCAGAATCGCCCAGTATCCAACCGCCATTCCGCCGGCGGTGATCGTCAGGATTAGTGAGACCAGCGCATAGGGTCGCCAGAGCTCCGACCCCGCGCGCGAAGCGGCGATGGCCCGAAGACCGCAGTACGAGAAGGCGAGGTCGAGGGGGAAGAAGGACCAGTTCCAGGCGATCACATCCGGCTTGTCGTAGTTCGCGTACATCCAGGCGGGCGGAATCTCAATCACGCCCAACTGCGAGAGTCCCGCGAGCGCCCAGTAGAGCAGGAACGAAACGTCGGTGACGTAGAGCAGGACGCGCAAAGACTGAGGCATCGAATTCCTTTCGCCGGGCAGCGGAACCACGATACAAGAGAGGCGTGCTCCCGAAAGGGAACACGCCTCTTCTTTCGTCTCAATCGATCCGTCGGATCAGATCGTGGCCGGCTGGAGCAGCCCCATCGCGTTCTCACGCATCACGAGCTGGATCTCGGCGTCCGAGTAGCCGCCGCAGTCGTGGATGAAGTCCGTCGGCTCAGCGAGGCCTTCTGCATGCGGATAGTCTGAACCGAAGAGCACGTGGTCCGCGCCGATCATGCCCTTGAGGCCCGCCAGATCGTCCTCGTAGTAGGGAGCGACCCAGACGTTTCGCTTGAACTGCTCCACCGGATCATTCTTGAAGAACATCGGCATCTGACCGTAGACCTTCTTGAGGCGCTTGATCAGACCACCAACCCATTCGCTGCCGCATTCGACCGTCGCCACACGCAGCTGCGGGTGGCGCGTAAAGACACCGTGGCAGGTCATGGCTGCGAGCTTATCCGCAACCGGTGACGCCGACATGGCGATGCGAAGCGGATCGAAGTCGAAGGCCTTGAACGTGCCGCCGACACCGAACTGGTCGGCGAAAGCGTTATAGCTCGCATCGCCCGAGTGGATGCCTAACGTCATGCGCGCTTCCGCCATACGAGCCCAGAAAGCATCGTAGATCGGATCGCCCGGCGAGCCGTGCTTCGTTCCGCGAACGCGTCCCGGCGTCTGCGAAATCATCTTGGCACCGTTCGCGATGGCCCACTCGAGTTCTTCGACGGCCCATTCGGGGTCGCAGAGCGGGATGTAGGGCGCGGCGAAGATCCGGTCCTGATAGGCGAAGCCCCAGTCCTCGGCCATCCAGCGATTGAACGCGCGGAAGGCGGCGCACATCGCTTCGGGATCGTGCTCAAGCGAGGCTTCCATGCCGACGGCCAGGGTCGGGAAGAGCCAGCATCCGTCGAGTCCCTGGGTGTCGAGCAATTTGATGCGCGCATCGCGGTCGCGATAGGCGGGGTTGATCGGGTCGAGTTCGCCGAAGAGTTCGATGATCCCCTTGTTCTCCGGGTTTCGTCCGCGGAAGTACTCGTCGAGGATGCCCGGCTTGGCGACAGGATCGAAGGTCGGGTTGGGGATGAAGCTGTTGATCTTGCCGCCCACGAGCAGGCGCTTCTTACCCCCGACGACCGCCCAATCCATGCAGCGCTTCTTCATGCGTGGATCGATGTGTCGAATGAATGCGTCTTCGTGCTCGTAGTAGTGATGGTCGGCGTCGAACGCCTTGAAGGTCAGGTCAGCCATGATGTGAGAGTCTCCTATGGGTCCGGGCCCATTGGGTCCCGGCTCCCCTATTCTGAACAATTCCTCTTCAATATTCAATGAACATCTGGTACAAATCTTTCAATACGAGGCGCTTTCTCGCGCCGGAGGCCCGAGAATGTCCGCGCCAGCCGCGCCCCAAGACGAAATCGCACCCGGATCCCGCGGGACAGGACGTCGTCAGGAACAGAGCGAGCGGCGACGGGCCCGGATTCTGGCCGCGGCGCAGGAATGCCTGGGCGAGCTCGGGTTCGCACGGTCGACGGTGACCGAGATCGCGCGCCGGGCCGGCGTCTCGAACGGACTCCTCTATCAATTCTTCCGAAACAAAGAGGCTCTGGTCGCGCAGGTTCTCAAGGAAGTCGTGCGCGAATGGGTCCGCGAGATGCTGCCCCGAGAAGGCGAGAGTGCCTCCGAAGCGCTCGAGGGCATGTTTCGCCGGTCGGTCGACTTCTGCCGGACGCATCCGCTGCTTCCCGCGCTGCTCCGCGAAGACCCCGAGCTTCAGCTCTCGCGAACCCACGAGGCCGGCCGAAATCGTGTCGAGCCCCATCGCGAACTCGTCGCCCAATTGCTCACGCGGGGAATCGCCGAGGGGGATTTCCGGGCGGATCTCGACGTCCCGGCAACAGCGGACATCCTCTGTCAGCTCCAGTCGGATTACTCCGGGCGCGCCTATCGGAATGAAGATCAATTCCCGGACGATCCGCGCATCATCGATGCGGCGGTCGCCCTCATCCACGCTGCGGTCGGCTCGCGAGGCGCGTGAACGCGAGCGCAGCCGGGCGAATGGCGCCCTCGCCTCCCCTCGCTAGCGTCGAGCCATGGCCTCTCTGCTCCCCCTTCCGATCAGCCCCGACGAAGTCACTCCCGCCTGGTTGAGCCTCGCGCTCTCCGAGCGCTTTCCCGGGACGCGCGTCGAAAGCGTCGATGTCCTCGAGATCCATCACGGGACGAATTCGAACGCACGACTCGGCGTGACCTATCAGGGAGAGCCCGCACTTCCCGAGACGTTCTTCCTGAAAATGCTGCCCCTCGATCCCGATCGACGAAAGACGATCAACGAGACAGGCATGGGGCGGCGAGAAGCGCTCTTCTATCGCCAGTTGGCCGACGATGTGCCGATGCGTGTGCCACGGCCTTATGTGGCGGAGCTCGACGAGCACGACGGAAGCTTCGTGCTGCTGCTCGAGGATCTCGAACCGACGAATTGCGAACTCGCGAATCCGAGCACCGGCATAACACCGGAACAAGCGATGGACGCGATGCGTGACTACGCGGCGCTCCATGTTCGCTTTGGAAGTGAAGCCGCCCGTCAGAAGGATGCGCGCTTCGTCACTCCCATGAACGAACAGAGCGACATGGGCATCTGGATGCTCCAGTTCGGCCTCGACAACCATCGAGACAAGCTCCGCGATCCCTACGCCGAGATGGCCCAGCTCTACATCGATCATCGCCCGAGCCTCGATGAGATTTGGATGCGCGGTCCGACGACGGTCCTGCAAGGCGATAGCCATGTGGGCAATCTCTTTCTCGAGGGCGACCGCGTGGGTTTCCTCGACTGGGGGCTGATCCAGCTCGGCACGCCCATGCGTGACGTCGGCTACTTCATCACGATGGCGCTCTCCCCGGAGAATCGACGCGCGCACGAAGAAGCGTTAATCCGGCGCTACCTCGAAGCGCGCACCGAAGCTGGGGGCGACACCTACTCCTTCGATGAAGCCTGGATGCTCCATCGCGTGCACGCATCCTACGCAGCGCCAGCCTCCTGCCCGCTCGTGCTCTTCCCCGAAGACGAGCCCGAGGAGAACAAGGTCTCCTCGCGCGCCTTCCTCGAGCGCTCTCAATGCGTCATCGAGGACCTGAACCCGCGCGAAGCCCTGCGAGAATTCGCCGGGCTCTAGTTTTCGCTCTAGCGCAAGCGACGCAATCCCGCGCGAGATCAAGCGCGACACGACCGCGCGTCGGTCGCTATCTTCTCACGCCCTTCCATATGGCCTATCCAAACCGGCCCCATCGAGGACAACATCATGAATGATCGAGGCGCCCCTGGAATTCCGAATGGTTGGTACGCTGTCGCATGGAGCAAGGACCTCGGTGTCGGAGACGTGCAGCGCATTCGCTACTTCGACAACGAGATGGTGCTCTTCCGCACGCGTTCGGGAAAAGCACGCGTGCTCGACGCCTACTGTCCTCACCTAGGTGCCCACCTTGCCGAAGGCGGTCGCGTTCAGGGCGAGTCCGTTCGCTGCCCCTTTCATGCGTGGGAATACGACGGCGAGAGCGGTGCGTGTTCGAAGATTCCCTATTGCGCAAAGATTCCGCCGAAGGCGCGCGTGCGAGCGTGGGAAGTATGCGAGCTCAACCACATGATCTTCGTGTGGCATCACGCCGAAGGAAAGGCGCCGACCTGGGAAGTGCCATCCGCGCCACAGTACAGCGACCCGGACTGGTCGCCCGTCCGCACCTTCGAAATCGAAGTGCCAGTTCACATCCAGGACATGGCGGAAAACAACCTCGACCCGGTCCACTTCGAATACGTCCATAAGATGGCCGCAACGCCCGACACGGAGATCTCCTTCGAGGACGACGGCCGCGTGATGCATGCCGTCAGCTACAGCACTCAAGAGACGCCGGTCGGGACCTTTGATATGCAACTCGTGCGCGACACCTGGGGGCTGGGGCTCGGCACCGTCGAGAGCTCAGGAATCCCCGGCGTCGGTCTCTACATGTTCACCTCGACGAGCCCGATCGACGACAACACGACGGTATCGCGCTGGGCACTCACGACGACGAATAACGCGGTCGATGTCGCGGGTGAGGAATGGATGGACAACATCACGAAAGGCGTCTTCGATGATATGCGGATCTGGACGCATAAGATTCATCGCGCGGAACCCGTTTTCTGCGAGGCCGATACCCTGCTCGTCGAATTCCGTCGTTGGGCGAAACAATTCTATTCGCCGGATCGGAAAAGCGCCGAATAGCACTCCCACGCAGGCTGATTCGATCGATTTGCCACTTTCCGCCATGGTAGGATCGACGAATGCTATGCGATGCCCTCGACCGACGCTCTGCTTTTGGGCCCCTCTGCCTCCTGCTGGCCTTCAGCTTCGCGTTCGTGCCAAGCATGGCATTCGCGCAGCTCCTCCCCGGGGACCTCGTCCTCCTTCAGCAGGATCGGATCATCGCAGTCCAGCCGACCGGCGGCCCCGTCCGAACGATCTCCTCCGCGGAAGTCGGGTCGATCGATCGCGTCATCTTCGACGCCCATAGCGGGCGCCAGATCTTATTTCCTGAGCTCTCGAGCTTCACAGTCAGCCCGGAGGGCATTCTCTACGCGACAGGGGCGGGCATCGTCTGGCGGATCGACGGGCGGACAGGAGACCGCGTTGCCGTCTCGTCCTCCAATTCTCCGGGAACGATCGATTCCTTTGGCGCCGACTTCGCCGTTGAGCTCGCCGGCGAGGGTCGGCTGATCGTCGCTTCGCTCAGTCACACGGTCGCCACATCGCATCAGGGCCCCATCCAGGTACGGGTCATCGAAGTCGACCCACTCACGGGCTTCAAGACGCTGCTCCAGTTCTTCCCGTCGAACGCTCAGCGGGGTCGGATCGCCGACTTTGAGCGTCTCTCCGACGGGCGGATCCTCGCGGCCACTTCGCTTCACGATGCCTCGGCTTTCCTCTATGACCCGGACTTTGCCACGGCGTTTATTCGTCCCGCCGGCCCTTTCGACGACACCGCGGACATCACCCCGACGCCCTCCGATGGGAACCGGGTCTACGCGATCATCACGGGTCGCCAGATCGCGCTCAAGACGCACCTCGTTCCGAGCGGGACGGTGCCGCTTTCCTTCACAGGGCTCCCCTCCGCTACAGCCGTCGCACTGAGCGATCAAGACCAACTCTTCGCGTTAGGCGGATCGCCGCTCCGAATCTACCGCCTTGATCCCGTCGCGATGACGGCGACCGCCCCGATCGATCTCGGTTTCCAGAGGCGCGATACGGTGATCGAGATGCGCGTCGCGCCGGGTGTCTTCGAAGGAGGCGAGGACACGGACGGAGATGGCTTCACGGACGTCTTCGACAACTGCGCGTTGATTCCGAACGAAGACCAGGCGGATACAGATGGCGATCGCGTGGGGGATGCTTGCAACGACGCGTATGACCTCGATGGCGACGAGTATCGCGACACCCTCGATATCTGCCCCACCAACTTCGACCCGGACCAGGCGGACTTCGATGGCGACGGCGTAGGCGATGCGTGTAACGACGCGATCGACGCCGATGGAGACGAAGTCGCCGACGATCTCGACCTCTGCCCAGACGACGACGATCCCTTCCAGACCGATACGGACGGCGACGGAATCGGCGACGCCTGCGATCCCTATCCCGGCGAAGTCAATCACGAGCTCGCATTTCTGCGCGAAGAAGTGGACTCCCTGGCGACCGAGCTCGAGGAGTGTCGAGTAAATCCGCCGATTCCGAACGACTTCGACAGCGACGGTATCCGCGATGCGATTGACGAATGTCCGGACACGCTACTCGGCGAACCCGTCGGCTTCGCGGGCTGCAGCCTCGATCAGTTCTGCAACCGTTTCGGCCCGCTCGCGAGCAATCTCGATCGGAAGACCTGCGCGAATGCCGACTGGCTCGGGATCGCACCGCCGGGTAAGGCCCGATATTGCCGGCCTCGCGGCGTAAAGTGTATTCCGCGCTACGAGCCCGCCAGCCTATCGCGCTAGTCGGCGCTAGTCCGCGCTCCGCCGGGGCCCGATCAGGCCCCGATTTTCGTCGGTTGAAAGCATTCCACGGCGCGATAGCGTGACGGTCCTATGACGGATACCCAATCGACCGACGGAAGCACAGGAACTCGCCGCAACCCGAAAATCGCCATCATCGGCGCCGGGCCGGGCGGGCTCTGTATGGGCATCCGGCTCAAGGCGGCCGGGTTCAACGACTTCGTGATCCTTGAGAAGGGGAGCGGCGTCGGCGGCACCTGGTATCACAATCGCTATCCGGGCTGCGCCGTCGATCTGCCGTCGTTCTTCTACTCGTTCTCGTTCGAAAAGAAATACGATTGGCCCCGCCCCTACGCACCGCAGTCTGAACTCCTCGCCTACATGGAGGGGATCGCCGAGAAGTACGCGCTCCTGCCTCATTGCCGCTTCGAACAGGAAGTCGGCAAAGCGGATTGGGATGAGTCGACTGCGACCTGGACCTTATCGATGGTCGATGGCGATCCCGTGCAGGCCGACGTGGTCGTTTCCGCCGTCGGGATGTTCAACGATCTCGTCTACCCCGACATCCCGGGCTTGGACGACTTCGAGGGGATCTCCTTTCATTCCGCTCGGTGGGACTGGTCGGAATCCTGGGCCGGTAAGCGCATGGCCGTCATTGGCAGCGCCGCAAGCGCCGTTCAGATCATCCCTGAAGTCGTGAAAGATGCCGCTCAGGTCCATCTCTTTCAGCGCACCGCGAACTGGGTCCTGCCCAAAGAAGATGATCCCTATAGCGAGGAAGACCTCGAGCGCTTCCGGAATGATCCTTCGATCCTTGACGCTCAGCGTGACGAGATGTTCGTCACGGTCGACGAGGGCATGACCTTCAACAAGGCCGAGCTCCTCGCGGAGATGGAGAAGGTCGGAGCAATGATCCGCGAGCAGGTCGAAGATCCAATTGTGCGCGAGAAGCTCAAACCGCAGCACCCCTATGGATCCAAGCGTCCGCTGGTCTCGAATCTCTTCTACCCCGCTTTCAATCGACCCAATCTCGAGCTCGTGAGCGAGTCCATCGAGCGCGTCACGAAGTGCGGCGTCTTGACGAACGATGGCCAGGAGCGCGAGGTCGACTTCATCGTGTTGGCGACCGGGTTCTCCGCGACGAAATATCTGTCGGCGATGGACGTCCGGGGGCGCGACGGGCAACACATCAACGACGCGTGGTCCGACGGCGCAAGCGCCCACCTTGGAATCACGACCACGGGCTTCCCGAATCTCTTCATGCTCTACGGACCGAATACGAATAACGGTTCGATCCTCGAGATGATCGAGTACCAGACGAATCATGTGCTCGCGCAGGTCGAGCGACTCGCGAACGAAGACATCGCCTGGGTCGATGTCAAACCGGAAGCCCAGGCCGCCTATAACGAGAAGGTGCAGGAAGCGATCGCGGGCGTTTCGGTTTGGAACCACGAAGTGAATGGCTACTACCGCTCTCCGAGCGGTCGCGTCGTCACCCAATGGCCCTTCTCTATGACCGAGTTTCGTGAGATGACGGAAACGATCCATCCCGAGGACTACACCACAGGCTGAGCCTGACGCGATACCGGGCCCCGTCCACCCTCTCCCCAACAATCACATCGAAGGAGACGCTCATGAGTGATCCCAAGACCCGTGCCGAACGCGGCCTCGACTGTCTTTCCACCATTGCCGGATCAAAAGAGGGAGGCGAGCAGCTGCTCAGCTTCTTCGAAACCCGGGGCGCGCTCGGAAGCCTCGTTCATCTAACCGCGGCGGGAGAGATCTGGGCTCGCGAAGAATTTTCGCGACGCGACCGAAGCATGGTCGTCATCTCAGCTCTAACGGCGATGGGGCGGGAAGTCGAACTGAAGCAACACGTGGCCGGCGGACTCAATCACGGCCTCACGATCGATGAGATCGACGAAATCATGGTTCAGCTCTCGGCCTACGTCGGGATGCCCTTCGCCCTCGCCGGTTCCGTCGTGATTGACGCCGCGGTCGCTGAGCGCGAGGGAACCGAGACGCGGGAGATTCCGCGGGCGCCCCTCGAAATTCAGGATGACGAGAAGCGTCGCGCCGCCGGACTCGATGTTCTGACGACCCTTCTGGGCGATCCCAACCTCGACAAGGCGCTCGTCGAAGCGCAGATCATGGAGTCCCAGGGCGACATGGGTGCGCTCGTGATGAACTACGCCTTCGGTGATGTCTGGTCGCGCCCCCAGCTCTCGAGACGGGACCGAAGCCTTGTCGTCGTTTCCGCGCTGACGGCGATCAACATGACCCACGAGCTCGAGATTCATATCGGGGCTGGCATGAACCACGGTCTCACCCGGTCCGAGATCGAGGAGATCATGATCACGATGGTCGCCTACGGCGGCTTCCCACGCGCCATCGATGGAATGATTCTGGCACGGAAGGTCTTCGAAGCACGCGAAGCCGCTGCCTAACAGTGGACTGAGCTAGCCCGCGCCCAGCAGCAGCATGCCACCGCCGAGACAGAGGAATGATGTCAAGAAGATCATGAAGCAGTAGCCCATGATCGCCCGCGCCTTGAGCCCGACGATGGCAAGCAAGGGCAAGGCCCAGAAGGGCTGGATCATATTGGTCCACTGGTCTCCGTATGCGACGCCCATCACGATGATCGCATCGGAGACACCTAACGTGCGGGCTGCCTCCAGAAATATCGGTCCCTGCACGGCCCACTGGCCGCCGCCCGAGGGCACGAAGAAGTTGAGCGCGCCGCCCGAAACGAAGGCCCAGAAGCCGAGGGTTCCTTCGGTCGAAAGCGCGACGAAGCCATCGGAGAAGAGATTCACGAGTTCCGTTTGCGTGATCAGTGCAACGACCGCCGCGTAGAGCGGGTACTGCAGTACGACGGGGCCCAGGGTCCGACTCGCGTTCGAGATCAACTCGAGATAGTGGCGCGGTGATCTGGCCAACACCAATCCCGCAGAGAGGAACGTCCAATTCACGATATTCAGCGTGAGCTGGAGTCCGCGATCTCGAAACCAGGTGAAGACGAAGAGCCCGAAGAGCAGACCGAGGCCGACCGAGAGGATGCGCGCATTATCGAGGCGCCAGGCGACGCTCGTCACGTCTACATCTGCGTCGATCTCCTCTGTGCCGTCCCCGCCTGCATCGACGCCGAGTTCAACACACTCGCTCTCGGGCGGCGCCAACTGACTCACCACCGCCGCCACCGCAACGAGGGTGACCACCGCGAGCCCCAGGTTCCAACTCGTCAGCATCGTCTCCGTGACGGGCAGGATTCCCATCACGGACTCGAGCGTATGGCCCGGCGTCGCGACGGCCAGCGGCGCTGTTCCCGAGTACCCCATATGCCAGATCACGAAGCCGCCGTAGGCACTCGCCACGAGGAGCGGGAAGTGCAGTACGAGTCCGCGCGCCTTCCCTTCGCGGGCGATCGCCATCGCCCCAAGCGCACCCACGACGAGTCCGAGCGCGCCGGCAATCATACTGGCCGCACCGGCGAGGAGCGTGATCAGGGCGTAGGCCTGGGGTCCCGTCCGAGGCCAGCGTGCAACCGCGTCGATCCCGCGCTTCACCAGATCCGTATGTGCGAGGGCATGGGCGGTGACGAGCACGATCGAGATCTGCATCGCGAAGCCAAGAAACGCCGTCAGCCCGTTACCCCAAAGCGCGAGGGCCTCGCCGCCGGTCGTCGGCGTCGCCAGGACGGCCATCGCGAACGTCGCACCAGTCAATCCGATCGCGAACACGAAGGGGTCCGGGTAGTAGCGTTCGGAGAAGGTGACGAAGGGCTGTGCGATCCGATCGAGACTCAAGCGCATGCCGACACGCTAGAGCCTTCGATCCATTTTGTCCTGACCGAAGCGAAAAGCGCGCGCCCTAACGCGGCTCCCCCACGACGCCCTTCGCGAGCAAATCCTCGATCTCATCCTCGCCGAAACCGATTTCCGCCAACAACGCGCGCGTTTCCGCACCCGCCGCCGTCGCCCCCATCAGCTCGACGGGACGATCATTCACAACCGCCGCCCCATAACGTCGATACGCGCCGTCGATTGAATCCGACACATCGCAGACGACGCCCTGTTCGAGCGCCCAGTCCTGCTCGAAGAGCCACGTCCGATAGGGCCCCGCATCGGCTCGCATGCAAGCCACTCCGCACTCGGAAAGATCCTCCTCAAGCGCGTCGGCTGTGCGCTTGGCGAGTGCCGCCCCGAGCGCCTCCGCGAGCGCATCCCCGTTCGCCTGCCGAGCCTCGGCGGTCGCGAAGCGCGCATCTTGCGCGATCGCATCCATCTCAAGCGCCGCACACAAGCGCTCGAAATCGCGCTGCTGCGGTGCTCCAATAAAGACCCATCCCTCGGCGGTTTCATAGAGTCGGTAGAGCGGGCCGTAGCCATTCAGCTCGGCATCCACTTCCCGACGTTCCGGGCGCCCCTCATAGGCCACGAAGTCCGCGGACATCATCATCGCATTCGACTGCATCATGCGCGTCTCGACTTCGAGCGCCTCCCCGGTATTCGCTTGGTGGTACAAGACCATCGCCGTCGCCGCGGCAGCCGTCACCGCAGAGTTGAAATCCGGGTTCGCTTCATTCGCGAGTTCGAGTCGCCTGGAAACCCGCGCACGCTCTTCGTCGCTTAACACCACATCCGCCGGCGGCGGACAGCCCTCCCCCGCCTGTGCCCATGCTCCCCCTGCGACCGCTCCGCCGGTCACATGAAAGGCTGGCGCATAGCTCTTGGGGCCCCGTGATCCATACGAACCGTTGTACAGATAGACGAGCTTGGGATTCACCTCGCTCAAGGTCTTGAAGTCGATGCCAAGTCGCTCGGGGACGCCGGGGCGATAGCTATGCAGAACGGCGTCTGCCCGCGCGGCAAGCCGATGGACGATTTCGCGTGCCTCGGGTTGTTTCAGATCGAGGGCGATGCTCTCCTTGCCCTGGACGATCTTGTACGCGACGGGCCCAGTCGTGCGCATAGGGTCGCCTTCGATCGGTTCGAGCTTGATGACCCGTGCCCCCATCTCCGCAAGTTGCGTCGCCGCATAAGGCAAGGCAATCCACATTCCCAACTCGAGCACCGTGACGCCGGACAGAAGGCCCGGCGCGTCCAGATTCTCCGCGCCGCGCTTGGGCGTCTCAGCCAGCTGCTCAAATGCCGCCAACGTCGCCGACGACGATGCAGCCGGGCCGATCGGCACAAGCGGGCGAGCCGGCACATCGAAAAGCGCGCAGAGCTGGCGAGTCGGACGACCGTCCGGATGCAGAACGGCAACGACGTCGCCGATCGCTTCGAATTGCGCGTGATCGAGCGCCTCTCCGGGCGCGTGGAAGGGCTCCGCCGACAGGTTCCGCTCGTTTGCAAAGAGAACTTGCCACGCAGCCCAGGTCTTCTCCGCGATCTTGGCCTGAACGAGATCCCGATGGTCCCGCTTCACCTGGTCGTCGGCCATCGGATCCATCGCGGCGAAATAGTCGATCTCGCCGTCGAGCCCGAGCACGCGCAAGAAGTCCGCAAAGAGCGCCGGTCCGTTCTGAGCGAACTGAATCCAAACCCCGTCGCGCGTCCGGGCAACCGTATAGGGCAGGAAGGGAACATCTGCGGTTCGGAGAGGCGGCGGCCCTCCCGGAATCCATCCGACGAGATCGTACACCGCCAATGCGCGCGCCATGCTCGTCTCGACGAGCTGACCCCGCCCGCCATTCGTGAGGCGTTCGCGAAGCGCGCCGAACACGCCAGAGAGCAGCGCCATAGCCGCGCCGTACGTCGCCACCGGAGCGGCCGCGAAGGCGGGGCGTTCCCCCGCATGCATCGTTGAAAAATCGTACATGCGCCCACCGCGGGCCTGCATAACACCGTCGTAGACGGGAACATCGCGATACGGGCCGTCCAATCCAAAGCCCGTCAGGGAAGCGACGATGGCCTGCTCCGCTTCCCGCGAAAGGGAGGCAAAGTCGAGCCCCAGCCGTTCGACGCTGGCCGGCTTCATTCCGATCAGGACCACGTCCGCGGATCGAATGAGATCGAGCGCCTGCTCCCGGCCGCTCGCCGCCGCGAGGTCGAGCTCGACGGCGCGCTTGCCTCGCCCCCACATCGCAAAGGCGGGTTCGGTCCGAAGGGGGCTCCCCCCCGGCTTATCGATCGAGATCACATCCGCGCCCGCATCAGCGAGGGTCATCCCTGCAATCGCGACCGACACGCTCGAACCGATCTCGACGACGTTGAGACCCGTGGCGATTCGTCGTTCATCCGTCATCACCGACTCCCTTTGCGCGGCGTCAATCGGACCCGGCCGCCGCTCCATAGCCTACCCGCCCAGATGCAAAGGGGCCGCATCGAAAAATGCAGCCCCGAGCTCGCGATGTTCACTCCTCCCCGAACCGCGCCTGCGAATTCGAGGCCGGTTGCCCTTCCGATTGAGTGTTAACCTTGACTCGCCATGAACCCGACAAGCCCCCCTCAAGGCGGACCGCCCCCGGAAACGGACGAACGCCGCCACCTCACGGTGCTCTTCTCCGATCTTTGCGGCTCTACTCAACTCGGCCACGCCGCGGACCCCGAGGTGCTCGACGAAGTCCTTCAGCATGTGAAGGACGCCGCTTTCGAGGTGATCGCCCGCTACGACGGAACCGTGATTCAGTTCCATGGAGACGGCGTGCTGGCGGTTTTCGGCTACCCCACGCCCCGCGAAGATGATGTGCGGCGCGCAACCCATGCAGCGCTCGATCTTCACGACGCGATCCGTTCCCTCGACCTGCGCGCCCTCCTCCCACCGGGATTCGAGTTGCGGATGCACTCGGGGATCGACTCGGGCCTCGTGCTCGTCCGCGAAGGCGATGCCGTACTCGGTCGATTCAAACTCGTCGGCGACCCGCCTAATACCGCAGCCGGACTGGCGAGTGCCGCCGACGTCGATCAGATCCTCGCAAGCAAGACCGCCTTGCTCGGAAGCCTCCCCTTCTTCGAGACCACCTCGATTGCCCCCGTCGCTCTCAAGGGGATCTCCAATCCCGTCGATGCCTATCGCGTCGAAGCAAGAAGCGGTATTACGCGACGCTTCGAAGCGAGTCAGCGCCGAGGGCTGACGCCCTTTATCGGCCGCACCGCTGCAATGGATGCGCTCGGACACGCCCTCGATCGCGCGCGGCGCGGACAGCTCAGCCTCGCTCGGATCGTGGGGGACGCAGGCATCGGCAAGACTCGGACGGTCGAAGAGTTTCTGCGTACCGCCCGAACCGCGGGCCATCTCGTGCTCACGGGCTACTGCGAAATGCAGGGCAGCGTTGCCCCGCTCTGGCCCTTTCAACAAATCCTGCGCCAGGCCTTCGACCTAACGACGGACCCCGGTGATGTCCCGGACGCCCGAGCGCTCGAGGAGCGACTCAACAACCTGGGACTTCGCGAAGAGGCGGCGGAGCTGATGAGCTTCCTCAACGTCCGCCCCAGTGGGCGCCTGGCGGAGGCCGCCGTTTCCGGTGGTCCCCATGTGATTGCGGCCATCGCCTCCCTGCTCAGTAAGCTGGCGGAGGACGCACCGCTCGTTCTCTTCATCGACGATTGGCAGTGGTCCGACGATACCTCTCGCTCCCTCGCGGCCGAACTACACAAGGCGCTGAGGGATCGTCCTCTGCTTTGGATTCTCGCCACGCGCCCCACCGATACGAGCGACGCGCTCCGCGAAAACGAGAGCCGAATCGAACTCGAGCCCTTTCGTGACATCGAGTCGGCTCAGACAATCGAAGCGCTCTCGCCGAGTGGGCTCGACCTCGGCCTCGCCGCGCGGCTTCACCAGCGCTCTGGCGGAACCCCCCTCTTCCTGGAAGAGCTGTGCAGAACGATCGGCCCGAGCGATGCCCAGGCACAATCCGCCCTCGAAGTCCCCGCCACACTGCATGGCCTCATTGAAGACCGCGTGCACGCACTACCGCGGGAGCACACGGACGCCCTCCGAACCGCCGCCGTCATAGGCAACGTCGTTCCGATCTGGCTCCTGCAAGCCGTCACCGGACTCGATCAGAGCTCCGAGATCCTGAGTGATCTCGCTGCCCTCGACCTGCTCTATTCCGGGAGTGGCATCGATACGCTTCGATTCAAACACGGCATCACGCGGGACGTTGTCTACCACGCGGTCAAACTCGCCGATCGCCGCCGCTTGCACGCCGAGATCGCCGAGATCCTCGAGACACGTTATGCGGAGGATGCCCGAAACAAGCCACTCGAGACCCTCGCCTATCACTACGACGGCTCGGCCAACTACGAACGCGCCAGTGAGCTCGCGGAGCTCGCGGGGGATCGCGCATGGGCCAGTGCAGCGCTCGATCGTACCCGTCAGCAATATGGCGCAGCCCTCGCGGCACTCGACCGGCTCGAGCAAACCGAGGAAGTTCAACGCCGATGGTTGGCGATCTCCAAGCGACGCGCCTTCGCCTGTGTCTTCAATCCCGCGCGCGAACAAATCGACATGCTGAATCGGGCAGCCGAGATCGGTGAGGCCCTGGGCGACGCGAGCGCCGTAGGCCACGCCCATTTTTGGGCGGGATTCATCAGCTACTCGATCGGCGATATGAGCGATTCGATCGACCAATACGAAACGGGACTCATCGTCGCCGAGCGAGCCCGGGACCCGAAGCTCATCGCCCAGCTTCGCGCCAACCTCGGGGAGAGCCGGGCTGCAACCTGCGCCTACGAAGAAGCGACCCTTCTCCTCGATGAATCGATCGAGACAAAACGAAAACTGCAATCCTCGGCCGGTGGGGGAAGCGCGCCTACCGGTTCCGCCTTCGCACTCGCGTGCAAGGGATTCATGGCGGCCGATCGCGGCGACGTGGAAGAGGCCGAAGAGTTGATCGAAGCCTCGCTCGAAGCCGTTCGAGGAACGGGCCATCCCGTCGCAGGCTCGTGCCTCGCCTTCAAAGCCAGCGGGCTCGTATTCCTCGGCCGATTCGAAGAGGCGATCAAGATTGGCGCGCGGGTTCAGGGGCTCGGCGAGCGAATGAATGGCCCCTATCTCTTCGGACGCGGGCGCTCGGAGGCGTCTTTCGCGCGCTTCATGCTTCATGGTGACCGCGACGCACTCGAGGCGCTTCATGCCACGACGGATTGGCTAGAAGAGAAGGAAATCCGTCTCTACATCTCGATGGGACAGGGTTGCCTGGCGGAAGCGATGGTCCGCGCAGACCGCTTGGACATCGCACGGCGTTATGCGGATAAGGCACTCAAGCGCGCAGACGAACTCGATCGCGTCGGCGAAGGAATGGCCTGTCGTGCCCTCGCGCGTATCAGCGAACGTGAGTTTCCGAACCAACCCGAGATTGCCGACCGCTATCTCGAACGCGCGCTCGGCGCGGCGGCGGAACGCGGGTCTGCTCGCGAACGCGCTCTCACCAACGCGGTTCAGGCGGAGTTGCTCGCCCAACGCGGCGAGCGTGATCGAGCCCGGGACCTCATCAATAAAGCACGGATCGAACTCGAGCGGATGGAGATGACCTGGTACGCCGCCGATGCGCGGCGAGTCGCAGCCTCACTCGACCGAGCCTAAGCGGCCGGAGGGGGCGACGACTCTGCCGCCTAGTCCTCGCCCGCTTTCCCTCGGGCCAGTGGATCCGATCCCGGTTCGACCCGCATGCGTCGATGAGAGAAGGGATCGAGCTCCAGTTTAAGCGGAGCAAGTCTGCGCAGATTCCCCGCCTGCGAAAGCGCAGTCACGATTCCGAGAATCGTCCCCATTCCGATCGCTTTCCCCGGGCACGCATGCAGGCCGTCCTTCTGCTCGGGCGAATCCTCCCCGTACGGATCGCACGTCCGCGGGTAGCGTCCCCCGAACAGAAGGTCCGAGACCGGCATATCCTCCCCTTCGAAGGGTGCCGTCGAATCGTGGGCGCCCGATACCATCCCGAGGACAACGCGACTTCCGGCTTCGATCGCGAAGTCGACCTCGACAGGAGTTGCCCGGTCGGAGATATCCCGCGGACGCGTTCTCAGCGTGACGTCGCGAACCGGCGTTCGGTGAAGAACATAGGGGAAGGGTTGGATTCGCATCCCTTCCTCGACGTCACGCAGCATCAAATCCGCCGCACTCTCCCAATCGAGGGGTTGTTGAGGGTCGGGCGCGGCACCCCGAATCGCCAATTGCTGGCGCCAGAGTTCGCGGTTCTTGATCCATTCGTTCAGCAGAGAAGTCGCGCTCCCGCCGACGGGCCCAACGAAACCATGAATCGTGCCCAGCAGAATCCCCGCACAGAATTGCGCGAAGGAAGCTTCCTCGATCCCCGATTGAATGAGCGCCTTCCGCTTCTCGAAGAGTTCCGCGAGTAGCGACCCCGGCGCGAAGAAGGTATTCGGACGACGCTCCTCTTCGAGTGCCAGGGTCCGCGCCACAAACGCGGTCGCTCGATCAAGGAGCTCGCTGCCCTTCTCCTGGCCGTCTTTACGAACGAACTCGGTCGGGTTGGGCGAGAAGATATATCGGGCGGTCGATTTGAAGTTGTCCGGGTTATGCGCCGGCGCCGGCGCCGGCACACCGGAAGCCATGATCGAGCGCCCCACCACGAAATCGGAAAGGGGCAGGTTGAACCACCGTGAACACATCTCGCTGACCGTGTAGTCGACGAGCCACCGTACATTCACGACCGTCTTGTTCGGCGCATCCTCAGGTTCGATCGAAACCGGAGCTCCCGCCCAGATGAATTGCTGGATCCACCTCGAAGCGATCGCGAAGGCGTGCTCGAAGGCTTCCGCTTCGCCGATCTTGGAGATCCAGGCGTTCGCAAACTCGGATTCGCGCGCATAACGATCGCGATCGACCACGGCGAGAAAGCGATCCTGCTGATTACGCGCGACGGGATTCGCGTGACTCGCCATCGGAGCCGGCTTCGGATCCATCCCCAGGTAATGTTCGCCGAGAGAATTGCGCATACGATCCCAGTAACCACTGACCGAGAAGTCATCGGGACTCCGAAAGATGTGCGCGATCTGTTCGCGCCGTCCGACTAGCACGCCATAGGGCGTTTCGAGTAGGCCCCCTCGCGCCCGAATCGCCGCCCACACTGTGCGCATCGTCTCTCGCGCACTCAGATCTTCGATCAACACCTTCCAGCGCATCGCCATCACGAAATACGCGCGATCGGGGTCCCGCGCGCGCTCGACGTCGAGCAGCGTCTCCATGCGGCCGATCACCGCCTCCCCCGCGCGCACGTCGGCCTCGCTTCCGAGATCTGCGATCTCGAGTTCATATGCATCCGGCTCGACCAGCGTCCGGATCGCCGACAGCGAGGGCGTAAAGAGATAGAGCCCCCATTCGAGGGTGACGAGCGGTGTCTCGCCGAGGTCAATCGTCCGCGTCGGCTGCCCCTGCTCGTCGAACAGCGTAAACGTCTTCGGCCGCCCCGGCTCCGGCAGCCCCATAAAGGGGTCGTTATGCATGCTCACAACATCGGAGCTATTCGCGCCTGCAAGCCATCGTTGCACGACTTCGAACTGGTCCGCGAGACTCGTGTTGAAACAGGAGAAGAGCAGGCCCCGCTCCTCGTCACGGTTGGCAGTGCTTTGCTGGCAATCCGACGCATCCCCCTCAATGAAGTCGGAGCCGTAGGACATTCCGCGCCGCGCGATTCGGGGAACGGCGCGATCTTTTCGGTTGCGAATGCGCTCCCTGCCGTCCGGACCGTTTCTCGGGTTCGACCTTCGGATGTGGCTGTCTGCCGGCGCTTCCTTTGCGCGCGACGGCGCCTTGCACTCCCCCGCCGCAAAGTCGTAGTCGAGAAGTCCTGCGTAGTCGTCTGGTGCTCCGCTCATGAGAGGGTCCGCATCGGCCAACGGTCGCCCCATCATTCGCTCGGCGAGCTCGGGAATATCCGCGTTCTCGGCAAGCACATCCCTGAACCGCCCGACATCCTGCTTCAGCTTCCTGATGACCTGGAAGCTCCCGTTCCGCAGAAAATCAACGGGGACCTCCGCGGCGACACCATCTCGGTCGTCCGCATAGCCGAGCACGACCTCGCCTAACGCGATGCGATCTCGGTCCGCGACAGGCTGAACCGGCGCACCGCTGGCCAGGCTGTTGACGATCGGCTGACTTACGCCGTCGAGATATCCAAAATGCTCCATGCCCCACGGCTGTTCTGCGGTCGCCTGAACACCGACATGGCGCTGAACCTCGACGGCCATAATTTGCACACCCTGAAGGTGGCAGCGCCCGAAGTGATCCTCGATGTGCGCATAGAGAGGATGCGCGGGCCCGAAGAGATGATCCCCTTCCTCGGGCTCGGGTTGGCTCGTCTGCAGTTGAAGCACAAAGTCGACGGAGGACATTCGCACGCGAAGCTCGTTGGGCGTTTCGCTCGGCGGCCAGTTCTGAAGCGGCAAATTCCAATGACTCGGATGATTGACGCCGAGATCCCCGAGCCAGCCAGCCCGCGCCGCCATCCCTTCGCGGAACTCGTGGGGCAGCTTTTCGAGCTGCTCCTGCGGAACCCCCATCCGTTCCAGCCCCTGCATCGTGAAGCCCACATTGCAGGTCACGCGAGGAAGCGTCGCCCCCTCGACGGTCACGTTCAGGTTCTCAAGGAAGCCCTGGGCCGCTTCGAGGTTCGTGATTCGCATCAGCAGCGTCGCGCCGTGGGTCATCCCTGGATACGGCGTCAAGATATTGCCCTGCACATCCTGAACATCATCGACTTGCACACCCGAATCGGCGGGAGCCGGAATCGGCGGCCAGGAAACCGATCCTGCATGATCGGGGCGAACCCAGTCGTAGGCGGCGCGATGGACCCTTTGCTGGCCGGTTCCGAGCGCCTTGTACTGCTTGAGTGCTTCACCGATTCCTGGCAGCACCGGCGTGAGAATCATCTGCGCGGTGCGCCGCAAGAAATCGTTTTCATGCTTGGCGGGAAAATACTCGTCGAGGCCCTTCAGCTGATGAAGCGCCTTGATACCCCGCCGCACGTCGTCGCGATTCGGCGGAACGGGCTCGGGGCTCGGATCGGCGTCGGTCCATCGACGCATCGATTCCTTCAGAAGCTTGACATCCTTCGCCGTCGTCGAGGGCGAGTCTGCGAAAAAGAAATCGGCCTCGACTTGATGCGCACGCACCCATTCCGAGAAGCGCGCGAAACCCTTGTCCGAAGCGTGCGCGTTATAGCCCTCGGTATGGCAGAAGATCACATCAAGGAGCGGCCCCGCCTGTTCACAAATCGCACGGATATAGGGCTCCCAAGCACCATCGAAGGTCACGCCCAACAAGAACTTGGTGTCGTTCTCGAGCAGAGCGAATCGCACGAAGTGTAGGAACTCGAGCGACTCGAGCGGCCCCGGAATGCGATTCCCCGTCGTCTCTTCCATCGCCGCGCGCCGAATCCCGTAGAGCGTGCGCAGCAGCAGGCGAAGTCGCGTGCCGTGGGTCATCGTCGAGCGGATCTCGACAAGCTCCGGCCGAATATTCGCAACGAGTGTCAGCTCACTGACGCCGCCCATGTTTTTGCTGGAAATCATGCGGGCCATATCGAAGTCTCCTGAAGCGAAACGCGTTCTCTTTATCTACACCATCCAGCACTTTTCAAATGGAACATGCTTAACATTTTCGGGCGAAGGCTCGGTTTCGCCGCGTCCCACAATCGCCTCAGCCTGCTAGGTTTCCCCAGTGGCACCACCCCCCACCGACCCGGCCCCCAACCCCAATCGCCCCTCGCGCGCTTACGTCCTTTACGCAATCGCACTCGTCTTTCTGGTCAGCGTTTTCAACGTCGTCGACCGGTACATCCTTTCCGTTCTCGCGCCCCAGATCCAAACCGACATGGGACTTTCCGACACGCAAATCGGACTGCTCCTGGGCCCGTCCTTTTCCGTCGTTCATTTCGCAGCGGTCTTGCCCGCCGCCTGGCTCGCGGATCGCTATGCACGCCGAACCGTCGTCGCCGCGGGGCTCTTTATCTGGAGCGCGATGACCTCGCTCGGTGGCCTCGCCCCGGGATTCGGAAGTTTGCTTGCGACACGGATGGGCGTCGGAATCGGTGAGGCCGCAGGCTCTCCCGCAAGCGTGGGCTTGCTCTCGGATACGGCACCTCCGGAATGGCGCACCCGCGCGCTCTCCTCGATCACCGTCGGAGCGCTGGTCGGCCTGGCAACGGGTATGCTTGTCGGCGGGTATCTTGGCGAACGTGCCGGCTGGCGCGTCGCGTTAGTCGCGGTCGGCCTCCCGGGTATGCTTCTCGCGCTACTCTTCCGATTCACGTTGCGCGAGCCACCGCGCTCTCAATCCGCCAGCCCCTCCCCCCTCGCCGCCGCTCGCCAACTCTTCGGCTTCGCCTCTTTCAAGTGGGCGATCGGCGGCGTCTGCGTGGCGAATATCGCGATCTCGGGTCGAAACCTCTGGGAACCGATGTACCTGGATCGTGCCTACGGACTCTCTGGTGCCGCCCTGGGCGGAACCTACATCCTGATCAGCGCCCTTCCCTCCATGGCCGGCGCCCTCTACGGCGCCTCACTCACCGATCGCCTCGGCACCCGGGATCCGCGTTGGATCGCCTGGGTCATCGGCGGATCGATGGCCCTCGGAAGCCCGTTCATCGTCGCCTTCTTCGCCTGGGACCCGACCCATCTGATCTCGGTGGCAGGCGTCGAATTCCCCGTCGCCTTTCTCTTCTCGGCAGCAGGCAGCTTCTTCCTCGGCTTCTTCTCGCCGCCGATGGCCACCCTCGCGCAATCCCTCGCCACACCGCAAATGCGCGCACTCGCCCACGCGATTTGGACGATGCCGTATACCCTGATCGGGATGGGCCTCGGCCCGCTCCTGATCGGCTCGCTCAGCGAATTCTGGTCAGGCAGCTATGGTCAGGACTCCCTGCGATGGGCACTGATCGTGATCACCGGCCTGCTCCCAATCGGATCGACCGCCTTCGCCGTCGCCGCTCGAACCTTGAGCGACGACATCGAAGCGGTGAACGCCGCATCACAGACCGATTCAGCCTAACGCGTGTCCTCGTTCGGCTCCTCGCCGATTCGCCGTCCCCAGACTCAACGCCAACGCCGCGCCAACGCCAACCCACCCCACACAGTGAATGGATGGACGATGCATCCCCGAACCCGACAAGATCTACTCGCGATCCTGGCCACGCTCTCGATCGGCACGGCGATCGGCTGGGCTGGAAGTCAGGGCAGCAGCGAGTATGCCGGGCTTCCGCTCTTCGCCCTCTGCGGAATCTTTAGCTTCGTCGTGAACTGGCTCGCGTTCGCGCCCGCCTACGCCTATCAAACCGAGCGCTACTACGACCTGTCCGGCAGCCTGACCTACCTCACGCTCACCTGCGCAGCACTCACCCTCGGCCCCGCCGACCCGCGCGCCCGCCTGCTCGGCCTGCTCATCGTGCTTTGGGCCGTGCGTCTTGGAAGCTTTCTCTTCAAACGCGTCCTCGAGGACGGTTCCGACGGACGCTTCGACAAGCTGAAGCCCCACTTCTCGCGCTTCCTGATGACCTGGACGCTTCAGGGGCTTTGGGTCTATCTCACGATTTCCTGCGCCCTGGTGGCGATGACCACCGCGAATCCGCTTCCCCTCGGCCCGATCGCCTTTACCGGCGCAGGCCTATGGCTCGTCGGCTTCGGTATCGAAGTCGTGGCCGACAGCCAAAAGCGACGCTTCCGCAAGAATCCCGACAAGACCCCGGCCAACGACGCCCCCTTCATCACAACGGGGGTTTGGTCGTGGTCCCAGCATCCGAACTACTTCGGCGAGATCCTGCTCTGGTTCGGGATCGCACTGATCGCGTTCCCTGTCCTTGAGGGCGCCCAGCTTGCGACGCTGATCTCACCAATCTTTGTCTTCGTGCTGCTCACGCGAATCAGCGGTATCCCGCTCTTACGCGCACGCGCCAAGAAGCGCTGGGGAGACGACCCTCGCTATCAGGCGTACACGAAGCGCACCGCCGTCCTCATTCCGCGCCCACCGCGTTAGGCGCGTCTGCAATCGATCCGCCAATACCCGGCCGACATGCGGCCAACGTCCCGCTATTTCGCGAAGTACGGATCCATGACGGATTGAGCGACGGGCGGAGCCGTGAAGTTCTCGATCGAATGATGACGCGCCTTGATCGTGTCGCGATAGTAGGTGTCGGTCTCGATCCAGAAGCGCTCTTCGACGACCGCCGCCAACACGAGCTCTGCGACTTCCGCCGGTTGCTTTGCGATCTTTTCGAACCCCTCGGAGAACTCGGAGAGATCCCCATCACCGCCCGGCGTGAAAGGCTTCTCTTCCTTGTTCTGCATCTCTTTCGGTCGATTCCGTTCGGAGTCACCGATATTCGTGGCAACCATGCCGGGACAAAGGCAGTGCGCCTTCACGTTCGACCCGACGTTCGCGAGTTCTGCGTACAGGGTTTCCGCAATCGAGACGACCGCGTGCTTTGAAGCGTTGTAGGGCGCGAGCCAGGGATGGGAAGTCAGTCCCGCGACCGAGGCCGTCACGACGACGCTGCCTTCGTTCTGTGCCTTGAGCTCCGGCAAAAAGACGCGGATCCCATTGATCACACCGTAGAGATTGACGTCGAGGGTCCACTTCCAGTCCTTCGCCGACAATTCGTCCATCGGCACGGTCGGCGCCGCGACCCCCGCGTTCAAGCAGACAAGGTGTGCGGCCCCGAACGCCGCTCGCGTCGCCTCGCCGAGGTGATCCATCGCGGCTTCGTCCCCCACGTCCGTGACGACAGGAAGGACCGTGGCGCCGACCGCCTCGACTTCGGTCGCGGCGCTCTTGAGCGCCTTCTCTTCGATGTCTGCCATGACGATATTCATGCCCTCGCGGCCGAAGCTCTTCGCGAAGGCGAGTCCCATTCCGCTTGCGCTGCCCGTAATGACCGCCGTCTTTCCCTCGAAGTCTCGCATCTCGTCTCCTCTCGCCGGACGCCCGCCCGACCTGTTGGTGCCGTCTCGGCTCCCTGGGGACGGTGGCAGGCTCGTGCGCGGGAGGCCAGCCTCGCGATCGATTTAATCAACCTTCGAGACGTTTTTGTCAAACCAAGTTGAATAAATCACCACGATTCCTATGCTCGACCCCATGCGCGCCTCCCCCCTGAACGCAAAGATCATCCCGCTCGTCCCGGGCTCGACGCCGGACGAGGTCTGGACCCGGTATCGCGACAATATGGCGCGCTATCTGATGGGCATCGCGCGCGACTTGCAACATCGCTCGATGACCCAGCTTGCCGGGGAGCGCGGCTACGCCGCTTTGCGACCGAGTCTCGGCCCCCTTCTTTCCTTGATCGCCCTCGAAGCGCGCCCCCTCGGTACCCTCGCTCAGCGCCTCTCGATCAGCCCTCAGGCCTGTAGCCAACTCGTCAATATCGCTGAAGCCGCGGGCTACCTCGTACGCCGCGCTGCCCCCCACGATGGTCGCTCCCGGGTCATCGCCCTCACGGCGTTAGGCCAGGCGCTCGTCAAGGACGCCGGCGAAATCCTCGCCTCGATCGAGGCCGACTACCAACGATTGATTCCCGAGCGGGACTTCAGCCGCTTCAGTGAAGCCCTTCGCCAGCTCTTCAATCGCCTTGACCTCGCAGCCGAGCAGGAGGCTGGACTCGTGCCAACCGGTGAAATTGGCCTCGGGACCCTCCCCCTCATTTCGCTTCATGTACAGCGCGAGTTGATGGCCACCACGGCTCGGGCAGGACATGACGGGCTGAAGATGTCCCACGCGCAGGTCCTCCCCTTGATTGGGCCGGACGGCGCTCGCGTCGCTGCCCTCGCACGAATCCAGAAAGTCAGCCGACAGGCGATCAGCGCAACCGCGCGCGACCTCGAATCCCTCGGCGTCTTGCGCCGCGAAGCCGACCCTCGTGATCGTCGAGGCGTTGTGTTCTGCTTGACTTCCTCGGGTCAGAAGCTGATCGAGGATTCCGTGGCCGCACTCGACCTGCTCGACGAATCGCTTCGAAAATCCATCGGCTCCCGCCGCTTCGGCGCGCTCGAGCATGGGGCACGATCCCTCTACCAGGCGCTGCGACTTGAGGATGAGGTTTTCATTGGTGAGCACACGCCACCCCTCAAACTTGCGAGCGCGAAAGGCACAGCGCAGCCGGAAGAGCTCAAAGCGCTGGCGACTCGGCTTCGCTCGGAGCTGGGCCACGAACAAAGCATCGCCCTCGCCGCTTTACTCGCGGGCGATGCTCCCAGCAAATCACCCAAGAACACCGATGCGCGGGCTCCCCGCACACGCGTCCGGAACTAGAGCGCCGAGAACGGCGAAGGAGAACATCGACATGACTTACGACTGGATTGCTGCCCTCGCGTATCTCGCAACGCTGGTGGGCCTCACGATGGTGGGTAAGCGCCTCGCCTTCAGGAACGCTGAATTCGCAGATATGCGGGCTCAGAATAGTGTCGCCGACAAGCCCAAGCTCGCGCGTGATCAGTACCGCGAAGCGGTCAAGGTCAACGACAAGTTGGGCCTCTACACGAATCTGGCCTTCCTCCTACTCGGCCTCCCCTGGGTCGTCAGCCTGGATGCCCGCCCAATCTGGCAACACCTCCTCGAGATCATTGCGATTCTCGCGATCTTCGACTTCATGTACTACTGGACCCATCGCTCGCTCTTTCATGGCAATCCGATGCGAAAGATTCATGCGCTGCATCATCAAGCGCGAAAGCCCACGCATATCGACGCACACTACGTGCATCCGCTTGAGACCTTTATCGGCCTGAGCCTCTTCCTCGTCTCGATGCCCATGCTTGCCCTGATCGAAGGGGCGCCCTTGAACGCCTTCTCCGCGGCGATCGCCACGCTCATCTTCACGCAGGTCAACACCCTGAATCATGTATGGACGAACCTGCCCCAGGA
>Ga0316209_1000560_pt1 | contig 61668 bp, 58 predicted proteins | sample 6monopyrite_MG_FD_204945 | JGI IMG/M metagenome (GOLD analysis project Ga0316209, IMG submission 204945) | Microbial mat bacterial communities from mineral coupon in-situ incubated in ocean water Damariscotta River, Maine, United States -... | ecosystem: Environmental > Aquatic > Marine >... | reverse complement strand
CGGCGAACAAAATGGTGATCCTTTTACGTTGTGCAATCAGCGGATTGGATTTGTCACCAGTGACGATTTGGCGCACCATTTGTTTGGGAAAATATTTCCCAAGTTTTTCACACGCCTGTTGCAGGGTCGAGTTGTGTTCTTGCTGCTGTTTGGCGTCCACCAGACCACGCAATAAACTCATCGTGTTGATGCGGCTGAGGAGCACCTCGCGCTCAATCGGTTTGGTAACATAATCGTTGGCTCCGGCTTCAAAACCTGCGCTAATATCGCCCGGTTGATTGCGAGCGGACAGCAGCAGGATCGGCAGCTCGATTGGTGAGTATTTTTTCCTTAAAGCCTTACACACTTCGTAACCGGAAAGTCCCGGCATCATAATATCGATGATAGCCAGGTCAAATGATTCCTGCTCTCCCAACGCCACTGCAGTAGTGCCATTATCGGCGCTTTTCACTTCAAAGCCGTTCATCTGTAACAGGTCTTCGAGAACCTGCAGGTTGATCGGGTCATCATCGGCAATCAGAACTCTACCGCGTTCAAGGTTTTGCATTGTGCCAGTTAGCGTTTTAGCTGACGTTTTTTGGCTGGTAGCCATTGGCAGTTGCGGCTCAGAAGGCGTGATGCTTTCTACGTCGGCATGTTCATGCACGCTTTCAAGCCACATGGGCAGCTCGAAGAAAAACTGTGAGCCATGGTTCAACTCGGATTTAACCCACAAGCTACCACCGTGCTCTTCTATCAGCTGGTTAGTCACCGATAGCCCAAGCCCGGTGCCGCGGTTGGAGATTGTGTCGTCCAGCATCGCCTGTTCAAAAGGTTTGAAGATCAGTTCCAGTTGTGAAGCGTCGATGCCGATACCTGTGTCGCTGACGCAGACTTCAACAAAATTATTTTTGCTGGCCGCTCTGATTTCTATACGGCCTTTCGGAGTGTACTTGATGGCGTTCCCAATCAGGTTGTGCAGCACCTGCTGGATTCGGTTTTCATCGGCGTAAACCAGCGGCAGATCGCTCTCTACCAGATTAATGATTTGCAGGTTTTTTTCCTGCGCCAGGGGGTTAAGCAAACTGACCACCACGTCGATAACCGCGCTCAGATCGACCGCCTTGCGTTGCAATATAAGCGTATGGTGTGAAAGCTTCTTAAAATCGAGAATATCGTTAACTAACTGCGCCAGCCGTTTACCGCCGTCAATAATGAGTTGAAGGTGGCTCAGGGTTTTCTGGTTTTGCAGCCCGGCGATACCCTCTTTGAGGGATTCTGCGATACCGATTATACCGTTGAGCGGAGTTCTTAGTTCGTGCGATGTGTTGGCGAGAAATTCGTCTTTGAGCTGGTCGACTCGTCGCAGGTGTTCGTTGATCGCGCGTTGCTCCTGCAGCGTCCGTTCCTGTTTGTTCAGGTAATAGGCGAGCAATGCAATAAATCCGGCAAAATAAAGAAAGTAAGCCCACCAGGTTTGCCACAGCGGCGGCTTAATCAAAAATGTCAGCGTTACAGGTTGCTCTATCCAGTCACCGAAGCTGTTACTGGCTCTTAACTCAAAGGTGTACCGGTTAGGGTCAAGGTTGGTAAAAACGGCCTGATTATTACCACTGGCGGCGGTCCAGTCTTTACTGTAGGGCAGCAGGCGATACTGAAACTGGTTTCTTTTTGAGTGCCGGTAATCCAGCGCGGAAAATTGAAATACAAGATCATTACTGTCGTAATTGAGTACAATCGGCTGTGACTTAAACGGCACGCCGCGCGGCAAAAAGGCTTTTCCAGCGACAGCAATTTCAGTGATTTTAACCTGAGGCGTAAAGTTTGCCTGGGGACGCTCCACCGGACTGACGATACTGACGCCATTGACGCTGCCAAAATAAATATCGCCGCTTAAAGCACGAATGGCCGCGTTGCCATTAAATTCGTTGGAGGTCAGGCCATCTTCAACAGTGTAGTTATTAAATTTTCCTGCATCAGGGTCAAATTCCGAGAGGCCTTTATTGGTGCTCAGCCAGAGCCTGCCGTTGGTGTCCCCGGCAATTGCGTAGATAGTGCTGTTGGGCAGGCCGTCTTTTTCCAGATAACTCTTAAAGCGGTAACTTTTTTCCTGTATCTGCCCGGCGCTCAACAGATTCAGCCCGTTGAAAGTACCAACCCACAAGTTACCGAGGCCGTCTTTATATAAACTGTGAACGGTATTATCGCTAATGGAATTGTTATCTCCAGGGCTGTTCTCGAAATTAGTCACACTGCCAAATTCAGGATCAAACCGTTGCAGTCCGTGGCCCCAGGTGCCAAACCAGATAATGCCCGTTTCATCCTGCAGCATGGTTCTCACCGAAGACGCGCCAAGCCGGTTTCGCTCTGCAAAATTATAGGTTTCGGTAATAGTCAGCGTGTCGGCGTCAATTTTTAAAAGTCCGTCGTCGCTACCGACCCAGATAAACCCAAAACGATCTTTTTCGAGCATGCGGATTCGGTTATAGCTGAGGAAGCCGCGTGCAAAATTGTCCCGTTGGATTAGTCGGGCGACCTTGTCGCCGGGTTTGAACACGGCCACCTGCCCCTGCTGGTTGCCAAACCAGATCCGGCCACTGTCATCAAAAGTAAAGCTTTGAACTCGATTACCGATGGGATTGTTCTGTAGGTCAAAAAACTCGTTGTAATGCTTAAAACTGTCGCCGCTGGGGTCATACTGGTCCAGTCCATTGAGGGTGGCAAACCAGAGCTTGCCGTGGCTGTCTTCTTCAATGTCCCATACAAATTCGTGTGACAGGCTATCGGCGCTGCGCGGCGAGTGGGTCAGACGCGACAGGCGGCTTTCAAATGACTGGGTGATATTGATGCCGCCGCCAGCGGTACCAACCCAGATAAGGCCGGACTTATCCTGAAACAGCGACCAGATATCGTTGATGGTGAGGCTGTGATTGTCTGCCGAGTTACGCTGAAAGCGCTGAAATTTATCGCTGCCCTTGCGCCGAATGTTCAAGCCGCCTTCTTCAGTGCCGACCCACAAATCACCGCTACGAACCCGCAATATAGCGCGTACGTCATTGTTGCTGATGCTAGCGGGGTTGTTGTTGTCGCGCTGGTAGCGGACAAATTCGGTTTGATCCGGGCGCAGATGATAAAGGCCGTCGAGGCGCGTGCCCAGCCACAGGCTATTGTCTGTATCCAGATATAGCGTGTTGATTTGTTGTGGGGCGTTGCTGCTCTGGTAGCGGGTAAAAATTTGCTGTTCGACGTCAAAATGGGTCAACTGCTGGTTGCTGGCGACCCATAAATTTCCATTGCCATCGTCGCTAATCGCAACGATGGCACCTTGCGGCAGCGACTGGTCGTCGAGTGGGTTGTGGTAAAAATGGGCAAAGGCCTGCTTTTCGGGTAAAAACAAATTCAGTCCATGATCCGTACCTATCCAGATTCGTCCCTGGGTATCCTGGTGGATGACTCTCACCTGTGGGTGACTGAGGCTGTCAAAATCGTCGGCGTCAGCCACAAAGCGGGTGAATTTTCCGCTGTCTGGGTCAAAGCGGTTGACCCCATTTTGAGCCGTGCCAACCCACAAAAAACCCTGCTGGTCCTCGATAATGGACACGACGATATTGTTGGACAAAGAGTCCGGGTCATTCGGATTGTTCTTAAAGCTGACAAACCGATAGCCATCATAACGACTGAGGCCATCGTAGGTACCTATCCAGATAAATCCGAGGCTGTCCTGAAAAATAGTATTGATGGTGCTTTGTGGCAGGCCCTGTTCAGTGCCGATATGGCGAAAATTAATGGTGCCTCGTTTCGCCGCCACATCAGACCCAAACAGCAGACAGATTATTGCCGCCAGGCAGAGTAAACTCCGTATTCTAAGAAACTGATTGGCGTGCAAAAACAAATTAATCGCTTATACTTATTTGATTAGTCAGGTTACCGAAAAAGTAACCCATTATGATAAAAAAGTCATTGTAAATTAGGGTTTTTTGGTTTTACTTCGCCACTAAAGCCGAGCCGCGTTGTCTTCAATTGAGATCCGCTATATGTCGCAACTGTCCGATACCCTGGTAACCGAAATTCGGTCGCTGGATGATGTACCCTTCGCGCCGCAACGCAGCAAGCCGGTCGGATTTTTGCTTCGCCTGTCCAAAGCGCTTCACACCTATGGCCTGCCCGCTTACGAGCTGGAGCAAACCATGAACGGGTGCGCCGAGGCACTTGGTTACGGTATTCAATGTATGTCGCTGCCCACCTCGATCAGTATGACGCTACTGCCACCAGATGGTCGTCCGCAAACTTACCTGATCCGCGTGGCGCCGGGCGAGGTCAACCTGGAAAAGTTACGTCAAACCAGCAAAATCGCACAGCAGGTGATCGATGGTACGGTGGCGAGCGAGACGGGAGCGGAAAAGCTCAAGCTGATTTCGCAAACGGGGTCGCAGTACCACGGCTGGGTGATCCTGCTGGCATTTGCGCTGGTATCGGCCAGTATCGCGCGTATTTTTTCCGGCGGTTATTGGGATATGCTGGCTTCTGGCGCTATCGGCCTGGTTGTTGGAAGTCTGGCGCTGGCCTCGCGCTCAAGACCCTTGCTGGATCATTTGTTGCCATCAACCTGCGCTTTTGTGGCGACTTTTTTAGCCTTGCTTATCAACCATTTTTTAGCGCAGGATATTGTGATTTCTGTGGTGGTTATTTCCGGATTGATCATTTTGCTGCCCGGGCTGTCGTTGACCATCGCGATGGCTGAACTGGCCACGCAAAACATGGTCTCGGGCACCGCTCGCCTGACCGGTGCTGCCACCGTGTTTATCCAATTGGCGTTTGGCAGCGCGCTCGGTGTGGAAATCGGCAAATTACTGGCGTTCGACGTTCAGGGCGCAACCAGCGTAATCGAGGTCTCTGCGTGGAGTATCTGGTTGGCTGCATCGGCGGCGGCGGTGGCACTAGTGCCTTTGTTTGAGGCGCGCAAGAAAGATGTTCTCTGGTTTCTGCTGAGTGCTTTAAGCGCTTTTACCACGGTATTTTTTGCTTCCAGACTGCTAGGCGCGCCACTCGGGGCCTTTTGCGGCGCGATCACCATTGGCCTGATGGCCAAGTTTGCTTCTCGCTTGTTCGATATTCCCGGCGCGATGATTATGATGCCGGGATTTATTATTCTGGTACCCGGCTCGGTCGGCTATCGCAGCATTTTAGCGCTGGTGGACAAGAATGTTATCGCCGGGCTGGAAACTGCTTTTGAAGTGGCGGTGATCGGTATTGCTCTGGTTGCCGGTTTTCTGATTTCATCGATGGTGCCATTGCCGAAAGACGGATTTACCGATCAGTACTAGTCGCACTTTAAAGCCTGATTGAGCAATTGTTGGGTAAATCCGGGGCGCAAATAAAATCCGCGTGGCAGGGTTTTTATCGACTCACCGTTGCTACCGATTGCGTCCGTGGTCACGCGTGAGTGGGCAGCCTTTGGCCTGACCTGTAAAATTTCGCCCATGCGGGCGTTGATCTGGTCGAACTGTCCCAGACTGACCAAGTCCATAACCGCTTCCCAGTCGGATTTAAGCAGCGCCGCCTGTTGTTGGTTCGGTTTCCAGAAAAATGGCGTGGCGATGCGCGACTGGGTTACCGCCTGTCCAGGTATTTTCGCTACTGGCACCCAGAGTACATGACTCAGCTTGTGGTAGACACTGCAGTCGTGCCATTGCAGTAAATGGTGGTCGCTCAAATTCAACACACTGACGTAAGTCGACTCTTCGACCTGGCCTTGCAGGTTAATCGGCAGGGTCTTAAGCTCGACCCCGAGCAGGCTGAAGTCCGGCTGCGATAAATTGCCCGAGTCTGTACCCAGGGCCGCTTCAATCATCTGTCCCTGCCAGCCCTTTTTTCGTTTCAGATTTTGCGGCACGTCAAAACCGATCTGGCTGGCAATATCGCCGATAGTTTTTCCCGCCAGTCGCTCTGCGCGTTGGCGCAATTCGCCGAGTGTTTGCGGGGGAGATTGCATCGGTATGGTCATAAAAGGCGGTGCTTGAAACCCTGTTGTCCATTGTTTGTATTGGAGCTCGAATATATCAAAGAAATTTGCTGAACGGGCAATTATGTGTTTGAATTAGTTAATAAAAAATTTAATTGGTATCGATAAGTGATTGATTCAGAGGGATTTCGAGCCAATATCGGCATCATTGTATGCAACGATTTTGGCAACCTGCTCTGGACCAGACGCATAGGACAAAACTCATGGCAGTTCCCCCAGGGCGGTGTTGACGCAGGGGAATCAGCGGAGCAGGCTCTATATAGAGAACTCAAGGAAGAAATTGGACTGGAAAAACAAGACGTAAGGATCCTGGCTTCAACCAAGCAATGGCTGAAGTACCGGTTGCCCAATCGTTATATTCGTCAGGACAGTTTTCCTTTGTGCGTTGGTCAGAAGCAAAAATGGTACATGCTGCAACTGGTTAGTAACGAGTCACGAATTCATTTTGACGAAACCGGACACCCGGAGTTTGACCATTTTATGTGGGTCAACTACTGGTATCCTTTACGTCAGGTGATCGCCTTTAAGCAAGGCGTCTATCGTCAGGCGCTAACCGAACTTTTGCCGAGCATCATTGACCAGCAGGCGCGCCAGCGTAAGAGCCGGGGACGAAAATCACCGCGTAGAAATTGATTTAACTTAATTTCAACAACGTCAAAGGGAGCAGGCGGGTATAAACAGGAGGAACGATCTTGTTGGAACAGCTGCGTCAGGTGAGCCTGGCGGTCAACCTGGCAGAAGGGCAACAACAAACCCTCGACGTGATCGTTAATGAAATTTGCCGTGCGTTGGACGTAGACGCCTGCTCGATCTATCTGGCTGATTATCAACAGCATCAATTTGTTCTGATGGCTTCTCAGGGATTAAACCCGGACTGTATTGGGCGCGCTACCCTCGGGTTTAACGAAGGTCTGGTTGGCCTTATCGGTCAACGAGAAGAGCCAATTCATCTACAGCAGGCCAGTGATCACCCTGCTTTTCAGTTTATCCCCGACTCGCGAGAAGAATTATTTAACGCCTTTTTGGGCGTACCCATTATTCATCAGCGAAAAGTGCTTGGGGTGCTGGTTATCCAGCAAATTCAGCCCAGGCAGTTTGAACTGGACGAAGAAACCTTTTTGATCACGCTGGCGGCGCAATTGTCGGCTGTGTTGAGTAATAGCGAAATCAACAGGCAATTTGACGACCTTGCCAGCCCGGCGATCTCTCCGGTTATTTCCGGGGTACCTGCCTCGTCTGGGGTTGCCCTTGGCAGAGCCAGAATTTTGTTTCCGCTGGAAAACATCCATGCCATACCAGACCGGACGACAGAGGACGTAAACGCCGAGCTTAAAAAAATAAAGCAGGCGGTTAAAACTTCTCAACGTCAGCTGCAAAGAATGTCACGACGAATGCAGGGTAAAATTTCGCAGCAGGAGCTATCCCTGTTTGACGCCTACCTGCAAATTCTGGGCTCTGAAGGACTAAGTCATGAAGTCGCACAAGTGATCCGAGAGGGTTTCTGGGGGCCAACGGCGCTACGCAAAGTGACCCAAAAACACCTGAAGACCTTTCAGATGATGGAGGATCCTTATCTAAGCGAGCGCGCCGCCGATATCGAAGATCTGGCTAACCGGGTATTGGCGCATTACCTAAAATCCAGCAGCCGACAGCCGGTTTACCCGGATAACACAATTGTGGTCGCAGAAAACATAAGTGTTTCGATGCTGGCCGAATTACCCGTTGACAAGGTCGCGGCGATAGTCTCACTTAAAGGCTCGGCAACTTCACACGCGGCCATATTGGCCAAGGCGTTGGGGATCCCGGCCATAATGGGCTTGCAGGCCTGCCCCATAAACCGCATGGAGGACAAGGAGCTGATTGTCGACGGCTATAACGGCCAGTTGATTGTGTCGCCGTCGGACTCGACTAAAAGGCAATATCAGGTACTCCTGCGCGAAGAGCGAGAACTGGCGGCAGAGTTGGCGCAGGATAACCAGTTACCCAACGTCACCGCAGACGGCGTACCAGTGAAACTGATGATCAATACCAGCCTCAGTATGGATGGTGAGCGAGCCGCGAGCCTCGGGATTGATGGCGTCGGACTATACCGCACTGAAATTCCATTTATGCGTCTGCATCAATTTCCGCCGGAAACGGTGCAGGCAAATATCTATCGGGATCTGATCCGGCAATTTGCCGATTTACCGATTACTTTCAGAACCCTTGACATTGGTGGCGACAAACAACTCAATTATTTTCCGATTGTCGAAGAAAATCCGTTTTTGGGCTGGCGTGGCGTGCGTGTCACTCTGGACCATCCGGAAATTTTTCTGGTGCAGTTACGCGCGATTTTTAAGGCCAGCGTTAATTTCAAAAAGCTGCGGCTGGCGATCCCTATGGTGTCCACGGTTGAGGAGCTAAACGAATGCCTGCGCTTGATACAACAGGCTTTTGACGAAGTAGAGCAGGAGCTGGAGAATCGCCGTGGGCAGATTTACTGGCCGAAAATCGGGATTATTCTGGAAGTACCTGCGACTATTTTTCAGTTGCAGACATTAGCCGCCAAAGTCGATTTTGTCTCGGTGGGCACCAACGACCTGATCCAGTATCTGATGGCCGTCGATAGAAACAACCTGCGCGTAAAAAATCTCTACAGTCATTTTCAACCTGCCGTCCTTAGCGCCTTGAAACAGATTGCCAGTTGCTGCGAAAAAGCGCAGATCCCGTTCCAGGTTTGCGGAGAAATGGCGGCCGATCCGGCAGCGTCGCTTTTGCTGGTGGGTATGGGTTATAGCGAGCTGAGCATGAATGTTGGCAGCTACGCACGGGTAAAAAGAGTCCTTTCACGTTTTGAGTTACGCCAGATGCAACAACTGGTCGCGCAAACTGCAGAATTTGAAACGGCAGCGAAAGTCAAAGATCACCTGTTACGACTGTTGGAAAAGCAGGGGCTCGGTGGGCTGGTGCGAGCCGGTAACTAATGACGCCTTATTCAGGGTAGAATAACCGCAGACAGAATTTGACCTGAACCACAGGTCTTGAATCAGGGTGCAGGTATTGGATATTTGGTTATTGTTCGTCGCTGCCGGATTGGCTGCCGGTTTTTTTGCCGGATTATTGGGGATCGGTGGCGGCTTTGTTGTGGTTCCGGTGTTATTGTTGCTTTTGCCTGTGGTCGGCATCGATCCTTCTCTGTCGCCACATTTTGCTATCGGTACTTCGCTGCTTTGTATTTGTGTCACCGCTTTGGCATCAACCCGCTCTCATCAGCTTCGTGGCGTGGTCGACTGGTCTTTACTGGGATTGATAGCACCGGGCCTGGTTGTCGGATCGGTGGCTGGCGCAGCGTTGGCGGCAGTGTTAAGCGGCCGATTGCTGGTCATCTTCTTTGTCGCTGGCGCTTTACTCACAGCCGTTTATCTGCTTTCAAATCATCGCCCATCGGCGCATCCGGCTGAGGCAAGATGGCCTTTTGTGTTATTCAGCGTGTTTACCGGGACAATTTCTGCGCTCATCGGTATTGGCGGTGGCTCGGTGCTGGTACCCTTTCTGGTTTACAAAGGCCGCTCCATGGTGCGCTCGGTCGGCACCGCAGCGGCAAGTGGTTTCCCTATTGCGCTATTTGGTGCAGCGACCTATGCGGTGGCCGGCTGGCGCGAAGGGATTGAAGTTGAATTTGCCAGCGGTTACCTGTACTGGCCGGCATTTTTCGGAATCGCGCTATTTTCCAGTCTGACGGCGCCTCTGGGTGCACGCCTGGCCCATTTTGTTTCGGAGAAACGTCTGAGACAAATTTTTGCAATTTTTTTGTTTTTCACCAGCGGGCAGATCCTATATAGTCACTGGTTTTAGGCGTTTGAATGCTAACCTGAGCGCCCCGTATCGGATCCCTTGGTCTGATTTTGATTACTAACAATGACAAAGAGCGGTTTTAATGGAGTTTCCTGATTTTGACCCGGTAATACTGCAAATATGGGGGCCGATTGGTCTCAACTGGTACGGGCTGATGTACCTTCTTGGCTTTGCCGGCGCCTGGCTAATGGGAAAATACCGTTGTCAACGCGCCGACAGTCCTTTCAATATCGACCAGATCAGCGACTTTTTGTTCTATGGTTTTCTAGGCGTGGTGATCGGTGGGCGCGTCGGTTACGTACTCTTTTATCATCTGGACTTTTTTATCGCCGATCCCCTGTATCTTTTTAAGATTTACGACGGCGGTATGTCTTTCCATGGCGGCTTGTTGGGGGTAGTGGTCGCCTTCTGGTATTTCGCCCGTAAGAGTCAAAAGTCATTCTTTGAAATCGCCGATTTTTTCGTGCCTATGGTTCCCATTGGACTGGCGACCGGGCGATTCGGCAATTTTATCAACGGCGAACTCTGGGGCCGGGTTACCGATCTGCAATCGACTCCGTGGGCGATGCACTTTCCCTTTGACCCGCCCGGTGTTTACCGACACCCTTCTATGCTTTATGAATTTGTACTGGAAGGACTGGTGCTATTTGTGGTTCTGTATTTTTACAGCAATAAGCCGCGCCCTAAAATGGCGGTGAGCGGATTGTTTTTGGTCGGTTACGGCAGTTTTCGTTTTATTGTCGAGTATTTCCGAGAACCCGACGCGCACTTAAAAGAGCTAGCGGAAATTATGTCGATGGGACAAATACTCTCCTTGCCGATGATTGTCGCCGGTGTGGCGATGATGCTCTGGGCCTACCGCAAAGCGGCGGTTTCAGAGCGCGCGGAGTAAACAGCAGGATTCGAGTTAACGTGTATTTGCTGTCAGTGAGTATTTTAAAAGATGAATTACAACTCAGGTTTAGTGGCCAATCCGCGACACCTGCGATTAAACGCCATAAAGAGGCAGTCGGTTGAAACAGTATTTAGAACTATGCAATCAAATTATTGAGCACGGCAGCTGGGTCGAAAATAAACGAACCGGTAAGCGCTGCCTGACTCTGATTAACGCCGATCTGGTTTACCACGTCGATAAGAATGAATTTCCACTGATCACCACAAGAAAAAGTTACTGGAAAGCCGCCATTGCCGAAATTATCGGCTATCTTCGCGGTTATAATAACGCCGCTGATTTTCGAAAACTGGGCACAAAAACCTGGGACGCAAACGCGAATCTTAATCAGGATTGGCTAGCTAATCCGCACCGCAAAGGCGAGGATGACATGGGACGTGTTTATGGAGTGCAGGGGCGCTCCTGGATGAGACCCGATGGAACAACTCTCGATCAGTTACAGAAAATCGTCGATAACCTGAGCGCAGGTATCGACGACCGCGGCGAAATTCTGACTTTTTATAATCCGGGTGAATTTGACCGCGGCTGTTTGCGTCCCTGCATGCACACGCACAATTTTTCGCTGTTGGGTGATACCTTGCACCTGACCAGTTTTCAACGCTCGTGCGATGTGCCGCTGGGGCTCAATTTTAATCAGTTGCAGGTGTTTGCGTTGCTGGCGCTAATGGCGCAAATTACCGGGCACAAACCGGGCGTGGCTTACCATAAAATTGTCAACGCGCACATTTACCAAGATCAGCTCGAACTGATGCGCAAGGTGCAGCTTAAGCGTGAACCCTTCGCGTCACCCCACTTAAAAATTAACCCGGAAATCAAGTCGCTCAAAGATCTTGAAACCTGGGTGACCATGGACGATTTTGAAGTCGAAGGCTACCAGCATCACGACGCGATTTCCTACCCGTTTTCGGTATAATTTATTTTTGTGCTTGCCAGTTTATGTGGAGTAAACTTGCGCTCAACAGGTAAAACAATGTCACACAAACCAATCATTTCGCTGGTCGCGGCGATGGCAAAAAATAGGGTTATCGGTAAAGACAACCAGATGCCGTGGCATTTGCCAGCTGACCTACAGCATTTTAAAAACGTCACCATGGGTAAACCAATCATCATGGGGCGTAAGACTTTTGAGTCAATTGGTCGGGCGCTGCCAGGCAGGCGCAATATCGTGATCACCAGCAACCCTGATTTTTCCGCCGAAGGTTGTGAAACAGCGTCGTCCTTCGAGCAGGCGCTTAAGCTGGTGGCTGAAGTTGAGGAAGTGATGGTGATCGGTGGCGGCAGTTTGTATCAGCAGACGCTGCCGCTGGCCGACCGTCTTTATCTGACCTTTATCGCGCTGGAAGTTGATGGCGATACGCATTTTCCTCAATACCAGCATCTGGCGTTAAGCGAAACAAAAAGAGCGTCATTTAGCGCCGATCAAAAAAATCCTTTTGACTACGAGTTTGTCGATTATTCGGTCGCGCATTAGTCGCACCTTAATTTCAGGAGAAAACAATATGTCAGGACAAGGTTCTGCAGGTAACGTGATTGCTGCGCTGGCCAGCTTTTTTATTCCGGGGCTCGGCCAGTTGTTACAGGGAAGACTACTCAGAGCGGTATTCCAGTTTGTGCTGGCGGCTATCTTATGGTGGTTCTTGCTCGGCTGGATCATTCATCTGTGGTCAATTATCGACGCCGCCCTGTTTAAGCCGGAAGAATAGTTTTTGCAGAGATAAATTGGAGCGCTGGTGTGAAGAAGAGTCTAATTTTAAGCTATTTGTTGCTATTGTCAGTTTGTCTATCGGGTTGGACCAGTGCCAAATCAGAAGCGACCGATAGCAAAACGATTTACCTGATCCGCCACGCGGAGAAAAGTAATGATGACCGGCGCGACCCCAATTTATCCAGCCAGGGCTTGCTGCGTGCAGGCAAACTGGCCCGGTTTTTTGCCGGTAAGCAGCTATCGGCCATTTACTCCAGCAATTACAAAAGAACGCTGCAAACGGCCAAACCTGCCGCTGATACAGTCGGAGTTGGCGTACAATTATACAACCCCTCAAAGCTAGCGCAATTTGCCGAGACGCTTAAACGAACTCCTGGCAACTTGCTGGTGGTCGGCCACAGCAATACCACGCCAGAATTGGCGAGATTGATTGGTTTCGGGGATGGGGTTTTCAAGCATGGGGGTGTCAGGAAAGGACGCGGCGAAGACTGGCGGGAGATTGATGAGGCTGATTTTTCCCGGATCTATCAAATTCAGTTCAATGGTGAGCAAATAGACTCTCGCCTGTTAAGCTCGGACGCACTTGAGTCGGAAGCAAACTAGCCGTCAGTGTTTTCCTTGGCACAAACCCTCCATCGGCGCTTGAAATTCGTTTTCAGAGCCCCGTTTAACTGTTTAACCAGACCGCCTGCGCCCATTCCCATACATCTTGCCATTGCTCGTCGCCAAGCTGCTGGTGCTGCCATAGCGCGACCTCACCTTGCTGGTCGACACAGTAATAACCATCGTCTATCTGGCACAAAGGCAGCAGATCGCGTGGTAATCCGGCATCCCAGGCGGCTGCTGTGACTTCGGGTAAGTAAGTGTGAGCTTGTGGGTCGTTAACGCTCACCGGCTCCAGCGTTCCAAAGACCAGATGGCCGGCCGTGAGCAGGAACGCTTTAAACTCCGGCGGGATCGGTAGCAGAATTTCTTCTTCAATTTCGACCAGCGTATCCTCATCGGGCCTGCTCTCGTCAAATTGCGGCGGTTGCGCCGCTTGATTAAGCGCGTCGATTATTTCTTCCATTCAGGGTTCCTGATCAGGTTTTAATTGATATTGGCTTGAATTGAGTCTGGCTTGATCGCTTTAGGCCAAAAACGCAGAGTTTCGTCACAGATTTTCTGCGGCAGTTACATCGCTTGTCGGCTCATTTGGCGACTGATTGAGGGATGCCAGCTGGCTCTCGGTATCCACATAGCCGTACCAGATTTTCAATTGCTCGATTAGTTGTTCCACGCCAATTTTATGGGTGGCCGACAGCACCTGACTGGTTATGTTGTCAGAAATACGACCTAATTGTTTGTTGGCGGCCAGCAACGCCGCTTTGCGAGCACCGGATTTGAGTTTATCAGCTTTGCTCAGTACCACATGTACCGATATGTCGGCGCTCACAGCCCAGTTGATCATCTGCTTGTCAGAGTCTTTGAGTGGATGCCGAATATCCATAAATACCACCAATGCCTGCAGGCATAGACGTTTTTGCAGGTAACCGCTCAGGGTTTTCTGCCACTGCTCCTTAACGTCTTTGGACACCTTGGCAAAGCCGTAGCCGGGTAAATCAGTGAGGCGGCTGTCATCGTCCAGTCGAAACAGGTTGATCAACTGGGTTCGACCAGGGGTTTTACTGGTTTTCGCCAGGCTTTTCTGCTCGGTAATGGCGTTTAGGGCAGTTGATTTGCCGGCGTTAGAGCGCCCGGCCAATGCAACTTCTACACCTTCGTCTGGCGGCAATTGCGATAGCTTGGCAGCGCCCATTAGGTAACGGGCGACGCGAAAGGGATTGTGTTTAATATTATTCATGATCTGTGGCTTTTTAAGGCAGCTTTGGCTATAATTCACGCAATTCGGCTGGACGGCCTATTAGTATATGTTTACTTGCTTGTCGCTAGCAACTCCCTGTGTAAGATATCCTCAGGATTTTATGGCTGGATTGTTCTTTTTTGCTGGCGTCGTGCCGTTTCTAATTGTCAATTCACATTATCAGTAAAGGTAATAAAATGAATAAATTTTTCGGCGTGGTAATCGCTTTGTCGCTGGCAACAACAGTAGCGGCCGGTGATGTAGAAAAAGGTAAAGCGGCTTCAATAACCTGTGCAGGTTGTCATGGTGCCGACGGTAACAGTATGCTGGCTATGAACCCTAAACTGGCGGGGCAGAGCGAGATGTACATTGCCAAGCAACTGGCTGATTTCCGTTCGGGCGCGCGAGTGAACGCGACAATGCAGTCAGTGGCAGGCCTGCTGACCGAAGAAAATATCGGACACGTTGCCGCCTATTACGCTGCGCAACAGTCAAAGCCAATGGCCGTTGCTAAAGAGTTTGTTGAGCAAGGACAGTCATTATATCGTGGCGGCGACGCGGATCGCGACATTCCTGCCTGTATCGCCTGTCACGGTGCTAAAGGTGAAGGGTTGGCGGCGGCTGGCTTTCCAGCGCTTAGCGGACAGTTTCCAGAGTATACCAAAGCGCAGTTGATCGCGTTTAGAAGTGGTCAAAGAAATAATGATGCTAACAATGTTATGCGTGATATTGTCGCCAAAATGAGCGATGAGCAAATTGAAGCGTTATCTCAATTTGTCGCCGGTTTGCACTAACCCGGATTGCCATCGTCGAAAAAAGCGACTTCGGGTCGCTTTTTTTTCCGCTGCACTTTTACTTGTCAGGCAGTTGAGTATAATTTATGCCTCTTTTTCATTCCTGCTGTTGGGCTTTAGCGTGTTGACTCTTAAATCCTTGTTCCTGGTGTTGATCTTATTACTCGGCGGTAGTTTTCCCCTCAAGGCCTACCAGCAAGCTGAAGTTTTCGTCGCGGGTAGCGACTACCGCCTGGTTGAATCGGCGTCGCTCGATACCGTTTTTGAATTAACTCAACTACAGCAGGTTTCCGATATCGAGCTTTTTTATTGGTACGGCTGCGCCAGTTGTCAGCAGATTGAGCAGGCATTGGCTGAATATCTGGATAAAAATCCACATCTGGTTTTCAGGCGCACGCCGCTAGTCGCCCGCATAAATTGGCGGCCACAGGCTTACATTCAGCCAATTTTGACTCAACTGGGAGAAACCGGGGTCACTCAGGATCAGATTTATCAGCAATGCGTGCAGGATTGTAACAAGCTGGGTGATTTCGAGTCGATTAAGGCGTGGCTGGCCAATCGTGCCGGATTGAGCGAGTTGCCGCTGCTGAATGAAGCTGCAATCTGGCAGGCAGAGAAAAGCTTTCGAAAAAGGGCTGCCTTTTATTCGGTCACACACGCCCCCACTATACTCGTCAGGGAGAGCTTTGCGACCGACGCCAATATGGCGGGAAGCGCTACTCGCCTGATTAAGATTATCGATTATTTAATTGAAAAAACGGATAATCCGTAGCGATTATTGATTTGCCTGCAAGGTTAACTACGGGTTACAGTGTAGCCTATGTCCGAAATTGCCAGACACAGTTTTAATAAAAGTTCGCACAGCCTGACTGAGCACCGGCTCAAGTTGCTCAGCTATAATGTCCAGGTGGGTATCGGCAGCCATAGCTACCGTGATTACCTGACCCAGAGCTGGCGTCACCTGTTACCCGACTCAAAACGCCACGCCAACCTGTCAGATATCGCCCATTGGCTGGCGGAATATGACATAGTTGCGTTGCAGGAAGTCGACGCCGGAAGCTTAAGAACCCATTTTATCAATCAGGTCGCATTTCTGGCGAAAAGAGGCGGGTTTCCTCACTGGCACCACCAGCAAAACAGAAACTTTGGCCGCTGGGCCGCTCATTCCAACGGCCTACTGGCCAAGCACCCTGCCGCGCATGTGGTTCACCATAAACTTCCCGGCAAAATAGCCGGTCGCGGCGCGTTACAGGCGACTTTTGGCCACGGAGAGTTTCAACTGTTGGTGCTATCGGTTCATTTGGCCCTGAGTCCGCAAGCCAGGAAAAAACAGCTGGCCTATATCAGTGAGTTATTGCAGAGCTATCCTTATTTTGTGGTCATGGGTGATATGAATTGCCCGCAGGCACAGGCTCATTCCGAATTTCACCGCGCCGGCCTGAAAGTTACCGCGGGTAATTGTATTCAGCCGACTTTTCCACGCTGGAAGCCCAAACATTACTTTGACCAAATCTGGGTAAGTGATAATTTAAGAATAGTCAGCTGCGAGGTGCGAGACCTAGGCGTTTCCGATCACCTGCCAATAGCAATTGAGATAGAAATACCTGAAAAACTGCACTCATTAAGCTCAGTACCGTCAAAATATCTGAACTGAGCCGGTTTTAAACAACAATAGAAGCCTGTGGCCGTTTTTAAAACCGCAAGGCGGAATATATAAGCACCAATTGATGAACACAAACTTGTCTCAAACAACGGATGATTCAGAACTTAAACGCTCTCTGGCGCGTTTAAGCTATGTTGGCATGGGGCTGTCGAGCGAGCTGGACAGCGCCCTTGAAAAATTGCGGCAAGTAGTAAAAGCCGACGCCTCTGAAAGGGAAATAAAGCGGGAAATCGACCAGATCAGCAAAATTCTGGTTTCGCTGGAAGACAGCGCGCATTCCGGGAGAGCTTCAACACCGGCGGCGACCCCAAACCTGCTCGAATTGCTGCTCAAGCAAAAGCTCCCTAATCGGCTCAAGCTCGAGCTTAAAAAAGCGCACGCTAAAACCACACAACTCGACGCGTTGGAGGTTGCAGACTCGATAGTGCAGGCAATAGAGCGCTTCTTGCGGGACATGGGTGACAGAAATGAAGTGGCGAAGGTTGGTCTGTTCGGCAAAGTGCGCAATTTTTTTGGTTTCTTACAGTCTACTAGGCAAGTTGCGCTAGAGGTAGAGGCTGAGCCCATACCGGAGGAGCTTAAAAAATCGCTGCAAATGTTGCTCAATCAACTGGCGGCGATGGACACCTATAGCGAAGTTGCCGCGAGATTAGGCAGCAAGGTAGAAAGGCTTACCTTTGTGAGCGAGCTGGCGGGTGTACTTGAATTGATCACCAGCGCTTTTGTCGAAGTGGCCGGGCACGAACATCAGCAATTTGAAAATTTTCTAAAATCCCTGGGTAAACGTATCGATAAAGTTAACGCTTTTATCGACAGTACAGTCAGTTATAGTCAGCAGGTTAAGGATGAAAGTCTTACCCTGGACCGTGAATTACAGCAGAGCGTCGGATCCATTAAGTCCAGCGTGGAAAGCTCTACTTCCCTGGGGGAAGTCAAATCGGCGATTTACCAGAAAATGGACAATATTGTCGGGCGATTCGATGAGTTTTGCCGGTTACAGGAACGAAACCATAAAAGCCTGACAGGCAATCTGGAACAGTTACGTGACCAGTTAAAAGCCACTGAAGACGAGTCGTCTAGACTGAAAGACGAATTGGCAGAGCAAAAAATCAGAGCGCAAACCGACCCGTTGACCTTGTTGCCCAACCGCTATTCCTATAACGAGCGCCTGACCCAGGAATACAACCGCTGGCGGCGTTACCGCAGCCCTTTGAGCCTGGTTATCGGAGACATTGATCACTTTAAAAAGATTAATGATCAATATGGTCATACCGTGGGCGACGCCGTATTGAAGAGCGTCGCTATGTATTTACAGGAAGAGTTGCGCGAATCGGATTTTATCGCTCGTTTTGGCGGCGAAGAGTTTATTATATTGTTGCCTGAAACCAGTCTGATTGACGCAACCAAAGCGATCAATAAGTTGCGACAAGGCATCAAACAGGTCAAAACGACTTTCGAAAATCAATCAATTCAGGTGGCGGTCTCGTTCGGGATCTCTGAATTTGAGAACAACGATACGCCCAAAGCAGTGTTTAAGCGCGCCGATGATGCCCTTTACCGGGCAAAAGATAAAGGGCGTGATCAAGTTTGTTGCCAGCGAGCCAGCAGTGAGCAGACAGTCAAAAGCCATTGATTCGGTGCAGAGTTTTGCGACTTTGTGACCGTTACATTTCCCTCCACTTGTGCTAAATAATAGCAAAATCTACAGGCATCTTGACAGAAAATGTTAGACCTCACCCTGGCAGATGATAAACTCTGGTTGCAACTTCAGCGCCAAAAAAAGCGTCTGCAGCAATTCGCCCAGCTGGATATCACCGCCGACCCGGCGCAAAAAGATGACTATGCGCGAAGACTCAGAGCCTGGGCTTTTAACCTGACCTGGGACTCGCTTAACGGTGGTCACTATAGAGTTTCGCCGCAACGGGTGAGTTTTTCGAGTTTTCACAACCTGATCCTGGCGGAATATTTTTTAGCCGCCGGGCGAACTTTTTTTGACGGCGAACTGATTTATCTGAGCAACAATATACTCTCCGTGATCGCACAAAAGTTATGCTCGAACAAGACTACGGGAATAACGAGCGCGATAACTTATCCCACGGAGTCGGCCCCTTTTGTATTCACAGGCGTACAAATAAAAACAACGCTGGATCCGGCGGAGCAACAATTACTGAAGGCACTGATAGGTCACGCCGAATTCGCTGTCGCCAGACATTACGCTGTCAGTTATTGCAGGACACTAAAGTCGGCCGCCGCGATGGCTAAACTTGAATTTAAGCAGGCACAATTACTCGAAGCGTCAATCAGGCGAAAACTAATCAGGCTTGGGGTTGAAGACTCTGTAGCCAAGGCCGTGCCGGTTTACCAAAAAACTGAAAATCAGACGTCCATAACGGTTACCCTAAGCGCGCAATGCCTGAGCTTACTGGTTCAACAACAACTTTATAAGCCGCACGCGGAAGCCGGGACGTTAGCAATTAACCTTAAACATTGTTTGCTCGCGTGGTTGCGACAATTCTCAGCCCAGGACGAGTTGGACCTTACGATTGATTGTGCTTATTCGCTACTCGACTCCTGCCAGATTGACTACGATATCGAGGTGATTAGACTGGTTAGCGCAATGCTGCATGTTGACTCAAATAACTTGCCGGTTTCGATGCGAGCAAAAATTCTGCTCGCGCGCACCCTGAAAATATTGCGCTTGCTGGGTGAGAAAATGCCGCATGAAAACCCTGAACAACCTGGTAACGGACAAGTAATTCCGATAGACCCGCTAACCATCGCGGTAGAGTGGTTGCCGCAGTCTCAAACTGAAGCAAGTTTGCAGCAACAACGAAATGCGGCCTGTTTTAACGCCGAACTGAAAGTATTTCCGTCTATTAACGCTTAAATTGAGACCATTCTGACCTTAATATGGCCATTATGACATCATCATACCAGCGGCCTTCAAACAAAAAAGCCTGCTTTAAATGGCCTTCACGGCGAAACCCGGCTTTGCTAAAAAGTCTAAGAGAGGCCGCGTTGTCCGGGTCAATCGATACATGCACACGATGTAATTTTAGTGAGTCAAAAAGATAACCCAGCAACGTTGTGACGGCCTCGTTAGCAAATCCTTTGTTCTGAAACTCACGGCCCAGCACAATGCCAAGCTCCGCTTGTTTTCCCGTTTCACAGTCGATATTAAACGCGAGATCGCCGACGATCGGAGGGGAAACGGAAGAGAGCTGGAGCGTGTCAGATGCCTGGTTTAACTCAATCACCATCTGGTGCCAGTGACCGGGCGCAGCAATTGGCCTTGTCTGCATTTGCTTTGCATAGTCGGCGACTTCCCGCAGCGAAGCAGGCGTCCATCCCTGGAACTGAGAAACTCCAACCTGATTTCGATAACGATGCACCGCCTCGGCATCGCCAACTCGCATGGTGCGCAGGGTCAGTCGCGCCGCTGATGTTATAGAGAATTCCGTTTGAGCAACAGACACAGGCTTAAAACTCGAGCAGTGAATAATGGCTTGAGCTTAGCACTAGAGGCTGGCTGTTAAAACCAGCATCGTATCGAACTGGATATTTATCAGTTAAGTTAGCAAGTTAAAATCGATTCAGGATTGGATGCCAGTGATTGCCCATTGATATCGGCTCAGAAGGCCGAAATCAGGATAAAATAAACGAACGTCTGGAAATTTCTATAAAATCTACGAGTATTTCAGAAAATGGCAAAGCTTCTATTTTTAAATACCTGAATTTGGCTGCTGAGCCGCCCAAGTCTGTCTTTGCAGCAACTTTAGCTGTTCTGAATCGAACTGAAGATCATTAAAACAACGACTGGTTGTACCATTTAGTGGGCTAAATACGTATAAAATCTGGTAAAACGTCGGCAAAATGAAGTTATCTCAAGAACGTGTGTGTATTTTGAATTATTGTGACCTGATTTCAGGAAAATCATAATAATATTGCTAGTTTGGCGAATTTGGCGTATTTTAGCCGCAAACACTCTCGTTTTTACCATCGCGATACGATCAAATGACAATATTGTTTATTAACGGACCTAATCTTAATCTATTAGGAAAGCGTGAGCCTGATGTATATGGTGCGGTTACTCTGCCTGCCATCGAAAAAAAATGTCGGGACTACCTCTCGACTGCGGGAAAAACGAGCAGTTTTTTTCAATCCAACGCAGAGCACGAAATTGTCGATCGAGTACAGCAATCGGCCTCTCAAGGCGTGGAATTTATCATTATCAATCCGGCGGCTTTCACCCATACCAGCGTTGCGATCAGAGACGCACTTGCCGCCGTTGCGATCCCTTTTATTGAGGTTCATCTTTCTAATCCTCACGCACGCGAAGCTTTCAGGCGACATTCCTATTTTTCTGATCTGGCGCTGGGTGTGGTCGCAGGGTTCGGCGAAAACAGTTACCTGATGGCTTGTGAAGCAGCACTGAAAAGTCTAATCAAAGAAAAGCCCTAAATTAAATTGACGGTCTAGGTTATTACAACAGTTTAAGTTATTACATAAAGGTGTCTCACTTATGGATATTCGAAAAGTTAAAAAGTTAATCGAGTTGCTGGAAGAATCTGGCGTAGCGGAAATTGAAATCAAGGAAGGCGAAGAGTCTGTTCGTATCAGTCGGGCAACGGCGCCCATGGCAGCCGCTCCGACACATTACGCTGCACCGCCTGTTGCGGCGCCTCAGCCAAAGGCTCCGGCGCCTGAAACAATTGCAGCGCCTGCGGCAGCGCAAAATGAAATTTCCGGACACCAGGTGAAGTCGCCAATGGTGGGAACTTTTTATCGCGCGTCGTCGCCCGGCTCGAAAGAGTTTGTTCAGGTCGGTGACCAGGTTAAAGTCGGCGATACTCTGTGTATTGTCGAAGCGATGAAAATGATGAATCAAATTGAAGCCGACGCTGCCGGTACGATAAAAGCGATTTTGATTGAAGACGGCGAGCCGGTGGAATTTGACGAGCCGCTATTTGTGATCGAGTAACGCATTTTTAGTTACCTCTGATAGGGCGGAAAGTCCGCCTTTAAATCGAATCAATTCTCAGGAACAAAAAAATGCTTGATAAAGTAGTCATTGCCAACCGGGGTGAAATCGCGCTGAGAATACTGCGCGCTTGCCGCGAGTTAGGAATTAAAACGGTCGCGGTACATTCTACCGCCGACGAAAATTTGATGCATGTCAAACTGGCAGATGAATCGGTCTGCATCGGGCCTCCCTCGCCGCTGCTCAGCTATTTGAATATCCCCGCGATTATTGCCGCCGCTGAAGTGACCGACGCGGTTGCCATTCATCCAGGTTATGGGTTTCTGGCGGAAAATGCCGATTTTGCCGAGCAGGTTGAAAAAAGTGGCTTTTCCTTTATTGGTCCCACGGCTGAAAGTATTCGTTTAATGGGTGACAAAGTCTCAGCGATCGCCGCAATGAAGAAAGCCGGCGTCCCCTGTGTACCCGGATCTGACGGTCCTTTGGGCGACGACCCAAAGGATAACCTGGCAATCGCCAAACGCATCGCCTATCCGGTGATTATCAAAGCCTCGGGCGGCGGCGGCGGTCGCGGGATGCGTGTAGTGCATAAAGAATCTGAGCTGCTGGAGTCGATTGCAATGACCAAAGCGGAAGCCAAGGCGGCATTCGATAACGACATGGTCTACATGGAGAAATTTCTGGTCACGCCGCGTCATGTGGAAATTCAGGTAATGGCGGACAAGCACGGTAACGCCATTTATCTGGGGGAGCGAGATTGCTCGATGCAACGGCGCCACCAGAAAGTGGTGGAAGAAGCGCCCGCGCCGGGGATCACCGAAGAAAAGCGTCGCTTTATCGGCGAACGCTGTGTACAGGCGTGTAAGGAGATCGGGTATCGCGGAGCAGGTACTTTTGAGTTTTTGTACGAGAAGGGCGAGTTTTATTTTATTGAAATGAACACCCGAGTACAGGTGGAGCACCCGGTATCGGAGATGATTACCAGTGTCGATATTATCAAGGAGCAACTACGGGTCGCAGAAGGCCAGCCGTTATCTTTCAGACAGGCTGATATCAAACTTCGCGGCCATTCCATTGAGTGTCGCATTAACGCCGAAGATCCGGTAACCTTTATTCCATCTCCCGGAACCATTACCCGCTATCACGCGCCGGGCGGACCGGGTGTGCGCTGGGATTCTCACATTTATTCCGGCTACAAAGTCCCGCCCAATTACGACTCGATGATAGGTAAGCTGATAACTTACGGCGAAACCCGTGAAGTCGCCATGGCAAGGATGCAGATGGCGCTGGATGAAGTCATTATTGACGGCATTAAAACAAATATCGAGCTGCAACGTCGCATTATGGCAGATGAAAACTTCCAGAAAGGTGGCACCAATATTCATTATCTTGAAAAGAAACTCGACAGCGAATAACGGCTGAGGTAGTAGTGCAGGGACGCCGAGTGATTTCCAGGCAGGGCTAATTTCGATCCAGAAATTTAGCAACTAAAACCGACGCATTAAAAATGCCCGTCAATGGCGGGCTTACACTTTGATAGTGCTCCAACCTCAATTGCCCTGCTGCTTTTTGCGGATTTTGGGGTTGATAATGTGCATCAGTTGAAAATCAACGGTCTCGCTGGTCTGAATTTGCCCGCCTTCGCTATTCACGACAATAAAATAAGCTTTATGTTGCTCGTAGCTGACCTTTTCAACCACGACACTGGTCGCTCCCGGATCTTTATTGACCAGTTTTCCGTCCAGAAAAAAGCGAAGGCTATGGCCCGGCTTAAGCGCTGGCTGAAGAGACGCTGACAGCGTAACAATTCCAGCGTTATTGCGCACGATGCTACCGTTGAGGGGTTCGCTTAAAAAAGCGGATTGGTACACCTGTGTTGTGGCGGCAGACCCACCTGACTGTTGAGCATCGGGTGCCAGTTGCACCTCGGGAAAACGGGTCTTTTGCATCTTTGTCGCGGGAACTTCTTTCATTTCAAAAGATTCGGCGCCTTTTTGCGGCTCGTCAGAAAAGTGAACGTTACCCTGCTCGTCGACCCAGCGGTACAGCTTTTTCTTTTCTTCGGAATAAGCGTCAGCAGAAAATAGCGATAGCAGCGAAAATAGTAAAATAAGTGACACAGGTTTCTTCATGAGTTTCACCTTGCAATCAGACCAATCTCTAAACTACCAAAATCTACACTAAATGCAAAAAGAATTAGGTAATGCCTGTCTCTTTGAACGCCCGATCAACCCGGCCCCTATTATCGTTAGTGACAAAAAACCCGGCAGTTGCCGGGTCAAATGACAGCAGAGACTCTGCTGGGTTAGCGAGAAAGCTTACAGGCTGTAGTACATATCAAATTCAGCCGGGTGAGTTGTCATGTTCAGATAGTTCACATCTTCCCGTTTGAGTGCGATGTAAGAATCAATGTACTCGTCGCTGAAAACGCCGCCGCGAGTCAGGAATTCGCGATCTTTGTCTAACGCTTCGAGCGCCATCTCCAGCGAAGTGGCAACCGTGGGTATTTCCGCGGCTTCTTCTGGCGGTAAGTCGTAAAGATCTTTATCCATGGCATCGCCAGGGTGAATCTTGTTTTGAATACCGTCAAGACCCGCCATTAACATTGCGGTAAAGGATAAATACGGATTACCCATGGGATCCGGGAAGCGAACTTCGATTCGACGCCCTTTTTCGCTCGGTACGTGCGGAATACGAATTGAGGCGCTACGGTTTTTGGCAGAGTAAGCCAGCATTACTGGCGCTTCAAATCCGGGTACCAATCGTTTGTAGGAGTTGGTTGCCGGGTTTGTCAGCGCATTGATTGCGCGTGCGTGCTTGATGATTCCGCCGATATAATACAGGGCTTCTTCGGATAAACCGCCGTACTTGTTACCAGCAAACAAATTGACACCATCTTTAGACAGGGATTGATGGACGTGCATTCCGCTGCCGTTATCGCCGACGATCGGCTTGGGCATAAAGGTCGCCGTTTTACCGTAAGCGTGGGCGACATTGTGAACCACATATTTTAACACCTGAGTTTCGTCAGCTTTGAGTACCAGGGTATTAAACTTTGTAGCGATCTCATTTTGATTGGCGGTCGCTACTTCGTGGTGATGCGCTTCGGTTTTAATCCCAAGTTCTTCCAGAACCAGGCACATTTGTGAGCGGATATCCTGGGAAGAATCTACCGGTGGTACCGGAAAGTAGCCGCCTTTGACGCGTGGCCGGTGGCCCATGTTGCCATCGTCGTATCGACGCTCTGAATTCCAGGCCGCTTCATTGGAATCGACGCGGTAAGAAGCGCCTTTCATATCGATGTTAAAGCGTACGTCGTCAAACAGGAAAAATTCAGGCTCCGGGCCAAAATAAGCGGTGTCAGCAATGCCAGTTGATTTTAGGTAAGCTTCGGCACGTTTGGCGACTGAGCGTGGGTCGCGGTCGTAACCCTGCATCGTTGCCGGCTCCAATATGTCACAGCGAAGATTGAGAGTGGCGTCTTCGCAAAAGGGGTCTATCACGGCAGAGTCCGCATCGGGCATCAAAACCATATCTGACTCATTGATGCCCTTCCAGCCGGCAATTGATGAGCCGTCAAACATTTTACCCTCTTCCATAAAATCTTCGTCGATGCAGTGCGACGGCAGGGTCACGTGTTGCTCTTTACCTTTGGTATCGGTAAATCGCAGATCTACAAAAGAGATATCATTTTCTTCAATCATCTCAAAGATATTATTTTTAGCCATGGTCTTTTCCTCAGAAAAATTTAAAGTCAGAACGAAAACAAAGATAGACAAATTCTATTTGGCGACTTAAAAGCAATATAGATGCCAACTCTGGGGCAACGCTGCTCATCCCAATCCAAAGCTTATTATAGTCAATTGCGCCGATTTATGTGCAACAAAAAGGTGCATTTGATTCAACCCGCGCACCAAAACAGAACAACATCCGTTCTGGCTGATTTCAGCATTAGAAAAACTAATCATTCGGCTTAATTTATTTCGTTTGTCGCCAATCCCTATGCCTGTACACTCCGCTAATTACAGGGTCTACCTCTATTTGGTCGGCCAAACATCTAATAATTATCGATACAAAATATAATCCATAAAGGAGGATGGTATGTTCCAATTCAAGTCAAATCAACTGGCGATAGGTCAGATTATCCTTGTGGTTACTATCTGGGCAGGCTCATTCGTTGCTATGAAAATTGCGGTGGCCGAACTGGGGGCATTTCCGACTATATTTTTAAGAATGCTGCTTGCGGTTGCCTTGTTGGTCTTTTTTTTGCCGAGAATCACGCGGGAGAAGAGTAATTACCAGCAGGGTGACTGGCTACTTTTGCTCGCGTTGATATTGTGTGAGCCATGCCTTTATTTTGTGTTTGAAGGGTTGGCACTCTCTTTGACCAGCGCGTCCGAAGCAGGAATGATCACCGCACTGCACCCCTTTATGGTAACGCTGGCGGCCTATTTCTGGCTTAAGGAAAAGGTCACGCCTCGCATGCTGGTTGGTGGCTTGTTTGCTTTAACCGGTGCGCTACTGTTAACCATGGGCGGCGACCCGACTGAAAGTGACAATGAGCACCTGCTGGGGAATCTGTTGGAGTTTATAGCGATAGGCTTTGCCACGGCTTACTGTATTCTGGCCAGAAAATTAAGCGCGCGTTACTCACCGCTCTTTCTAACTACCGTTCAGGCCATCTTTGGGACTGTATTTTTTCTGCCTTTAGCGCTGACTTTCAATCAGGGGATGCCTGCGCAGATCTCGCCGGAAACACTGTTTTCTATTTTATTTCTGGCGTGGGGGGTGAACGTGCTGGCGTTTATTTTGTATAACGCATCGCTCAAAGCAATGCCAGCCAGCCAGGTTGGATTGTGGATGAATCTGCTGCCGCTGATGACCCTGTTATTTGGCTGGTTAATGCTGGATGAACGCTTGAATGCTATCCAGTATTTTTCCGTTGCGCTTATTATCTCGGGTTTGATCGTCAGCCAGATAAAACCGCGTAAAAAGTCGCTGTTTATTGAGCAATCAGCGATAGACGAGTTGACAATTGATAGCGCTGTAACAAACTTCAGTGCAAGCAAAGACTTACCGGATACGGCAAATCTGGACTATGCCGAAGAGAGACTATTCCAGCGGTAGATTATTCCAAAGATAGACTGGTGTGCGGAGTTCAGGAGTGTAAACCGAACGCCTAGGTTGGGAATAGCGGCAGGATTTTGTTAGCGAGTCCTTTGATTAAAGGACTCGCTATCTGTTTCAGGTGGATCTTATTTATTTTGCTTCGGCTTCGGGTTTTTCCGCGGCGACAATTTCCAGCAATTCGACATCAAACAGTAATATCGAGCCGCCCGGGATCGGGCCGCGATTTTGTGCGCCGTAGCCCAGCTCGGGCGGGATCACAAATTGATACTTGCTGCCCACGGCCATTAGCTTAACGCCTTCAAGCCAGCCTTGAATCACGCCGCCTTTTAGGGAGAACTTAAACGGAGTGTCGCGGTCAAGCGAGCTGTCGAATTTTGTGCCGTCGGTAAAGGTGCCGGTGTAATGTACCAACACAGAGTCCGCATCGGTTGGCGTTGCAGCGCCTTCTTTTGCAGCCTGAAGAACCTTATATTGCAAACCCGACTCGGTCGCGGTGAAACCCTTTGTCAGATTTTCCGCCAGATAAGCCTTGTTTTCAGCTTCCTTTGCCGCCGAATCTTGCTGCGCTTTCTGCTGTGCTTCAAATCGCATTTTTTCCTGGAAAATCATAAACTGCTGTTCAATCTGCTTGTCGTCCAGCTTTGAAGCTTTGTTTAAACGGTCGCTAAAGCCCTGCTTAACTACACTAAGATCCAGTCCCAGTGCTTTGTACTCTTCGTTAATACCTGACACGCTATCGGCCAGGTTGGTGCCAATGGCGTAGGCCATTTTATCTTTTTCGGCGAGTTCGCCCTTTGCCGCTGGAGCCGAGTCTGCAACCGCTGACACTGATTCTGTTGAAGCACTTTCTGATTGTTCCGTATCGGATTTTTGCTCTTGCTGGCAGCCCATGATGAGCATACTGAGCGCGATAATTGCGATGGACTTATTCACTGGATTTCCTCTTATTATGTATGGATTGATTTCCCAAAATGAAATCGCAGTCTATACTCTTACTGCGTCAAAAAGAAGTACAACCCCGGCATAAAAACAAGGTATTTACATGCATTTAAAGCGATTTATCGGATTATTGCTGATAACCTTCAGCCTTTTTCTCGCCGCAGGGTGTCGAGAGCAAAAAAAATCGATCGCCGAGTGGCCGCACGCGGCAGTCGGTGTACTCGACGCTGCAATATCCAGAGATGGTCGCTATGCGTTGGTCTCGTCGGTCAATTTCGGCGCTGCTTTCTGGGATCTGCAAACCAATGAGCTGAAATTTCAGTGGCGACATAACGATAATCCGCAAGACGCGATCACCGCGTTGAATATTTCGCCCGATGGTAGTCGTGCGATCACAGCCGATCGACGTACTTTTATTATCTGGAATACCGACTCGGGTCTGTCGTACGGTTACTGGCAGGCTCCCGCGGACATTCGCGCAGCGGCGCTGTCCGACAAAGGTCGCTACGTCCTGCTCGGACTGGGCGATGGCCGTGCCATCCATATTGATATGAATACAGGACGTCGGCTGGAGTTCACCGGTCATAGAAACGAAGCGGTAGCGAGCGTCGATTTATCGGCCAACGGTCTTTGGGCGTTCACCGGCGGTAACGATTATCGAGCCGTTTTATGGAACAGCAAGACGGGTAAGCCGCAACAATTGTTTGAACACAAAACGCGAGTGACTAAAGTCAGACTGGCACCTTCCGGTGAGCGAGCGTTTACTTCTGGAACGCTGGGTAACGCCTTTATCTGGAATCTGCAGTCTGGCACCAAAGAGGCCGAGCTGGCGCTAAACAAACGAGAGTACGTTATTAGCGCCGCCAGTTTTTCGCATAACGGCGAAATGCTCGCCACCGGCGCGCCGGGCAGAGATATCAGCGTCTGGCAGGTGAATACGGGAAAACGACTGACCCGCTTTCGCGCGAGAACAAGGTCGCAGGGGAAGCCAAGTGGCGCAATCGTTTATGCGGTCGCTTTTGATCCGGCAGGCAACTATCTATTCAGTGAAAGCTCTGCCGGGTATGGTGAAAAATGGCCACTCAACCCGGCAGAAAAGGCAAACTGATAAAAGCTTGCGTGTAGTCTTCTGTCTGGTAGACTTTGCTTTCGGGTCGAAAGACCTGATCTGCCCTGGCCAATCAAAAATTCGTTTTTGATTGGCTTTAAAAGTGTGCGGCTTGCCGCACCTTTTATTTCCCTGCTTTTTTCAGGCTGCGCTTATACCCTGCTTTAGGCTGGCGCTGTATAAAGTAAGCGATCGATTTGGAGTTCGCTTTTGCCTCAATCAGAAAAACTAATAATCGAAAAACTACTGGCGGGCGATCAAGTTATTTTCGAGCGGATCTTCAGCCAGTATTACTCCTTGATGTATTCCGTTGCGCGCGGGATTGCAGGCGATGCAATCGCCGACGAAGTGATCCAGGAATCCTGGCTTTCGGCGTTAAAAGCGCTGCCCAGGTTTGAGCAGCGATCTTCGCTAAAAAGCTGGCTTATGCGCATTGTCGCCAACGAAGCAAAAACCCGTCTACGCAAGGAATCTCGAACGGTTTCATTAGAATCGATGCAGCAATCGTGGGCGACGGATCCGCGATTTGATGAAAGATCTCACTGGTCTAATCCCAGCTCACAATGGCACGGTGACACGCCTGAAGATCTGTTATCGGCAGAAGAGTTACGCGACTGTATTAATTTGAATATGGGAAAGCTGCCTGAAAACCAGCGGGTCGCAGTGCAGTTGAGAGATGGCGGTGGCCTGTCCATGGATGAAATTTGTAACATTTTGCAAGTCACTCCGTCTAACCTGAGAGTTCTATTGCACCGAGCGCGAGACAAAGTCCTGCAGGTGGTTGATCATTTTCAAATTACAGGAGAGTGTTGATGTTGTCGTTGCCGACTTGCAAGCAGGTGTGCGAGCAGCTTTCTGAAAATATTGACGAAACTATCTCTGGCCCAAAAAAATTCAAATTGAAACTGCATCTACTCATGTGCCGTCTGTGTCGACGCTACGATCACCAGCTACAACTTTCGGTTAAAACCATTAATTTACTCGAAAAATCCTACCATCCAAACCACAGTGTAAAGCAGCGGGCATTGCAACAATATCAGACGTTTCATGAGGATAAGCATGGCAAGAAAAGCTGAATGAGCGCGCCTGAATTGGGCTTTTAATAGCTCGCCAGGTTATCGCCTTAAAGTTATCTTTAAGGCGTGTGCCTTTGCTACGCTTTGGCGGGTTATTTTTTGCTGAAAGCTTCAGGGATCTCAAAATCACCGCTGGCGGAAACCAGCTTGTCTTCAGCAAATATCAATTCAAGTCGTTTTGAGGTCGTCAGGTTTTTGTTCGCATTTTTGTAGGTATAAAGATAGACCCACTTGCTGTCGGAGAAAGCGTCATCAACCACCGGCGATCCTAAAACAAAAACTACCTGATTTTTGGTCAATCCCGGTCGCAGTTTGTCGATATCTTTTTGGCTAAGAATATTGCCCTGCTGCACATCGATTTTATAAACACAGGCCGTTAAGACGAGCAGGAATAGAAAAGGAATTTTTTTAATCATGACTTTTTTCCAATGGACCCTATTGAACAAAACAGTTACTGGTTTAATACCAGCGTTTGAGGTATCACCGGTGTATACCGCGGTGCTACATTCTATATGAATTTATGCAAAATGCGCTAAAAAAAGCATATAATGACCCCGTATAGTCAATTTTAAAGAAAAATAATTCCATTTCATCGAATTTATTTGTTATTCACTGGGAGCTTACTTTGGGTAATCAGCAATTAAAGAACGCCGGTTTAAAGGTTACTTTGCCACGCTTAAAAATTCTTAGTATCCTGGAAAGCGCTGATATCAAGCATCACAGCGCTGAGGATGTTTATAAGTTATTGCTGGAAGCGGGCGAAGATGTCGGGCTTGCCACGGTTTACCGGGTTTTGACCCAATTTGAATCTGCTGGGCTAGTCAGTCGTCATAATTTTGAAGACGGGCATGCGGTATTTGAGCTCAGTGGCGACAGCCACCACGACCATATGGTGTGTGTTGATAGCGGCAAGGTGATTGAATTTGTCAGTAAGCAAATAGAAGAGCTGCAACAGAAAATAGCCGAAGAACATGGTTATGAGTTGATTGACCATAACCTGGTGCTTTACGTGAAGAAAAAACCGGGCTGATTAACGCTTAAAATGAAGTTAAGCAGCTACAAGCTCGGCGCGTCATCAGCGCATCAGTTGACAGCTTTCTAACACAGTTACTTCTTCATTTTTTTCGAGCAAAGGTCGCATTTGTTGAAGTACCGCGGCTCGCTCAGTGGAAGCCTGCCATTTGTTCCAGGCGTCGATGGTCTCCCAGCTTGATATCAGAAAGGCAGTGTTTTCCTGACCCTGTTGCTGCAGCAAATCGCCAGCGATAAAGCCATCAATCAGCGACGCCTTTTTGCGCGCGCGCCGAATCATTTCAAGATAATCCTGAAAGCAGCCTTCACGGACCTGGCGTTTGATAATGACTCTTATCATTGGCTAAACTCCCTGGAATTAAAAAGTTGTTTATCGGTTGTCGATCGGCTACCGGCAGAAAACACCGCTCGATGATTCAATGCTTGGTATTGAGGGTTTTGATCAGATTGTCTTCCAGCTCAACGCGTTTGGCAATCGCCTCGCCGAGGGTCGACAGATCCCTATCTAAAGACGTTAGCGCGGCAGCGTCAGAAAACTGTGAGTACTTGTCGTTAAAATTGACCACAATATCGGTTGTCTCTGTGATTTCCGGGTAAAGTTCTTGTAATAATTCGATGCTATCGGAACCGTTGGTCTCGCAGGCGCCGACAATTTTCTCGTACACTTCAAAGTGACCCGCAGACACATAGTCGATCAATATGTCACAAAACTGATTGAGTTCAAAAGAATCGGGTAATTGTTGCTGATTTCTAAATCCGGAGAGTTTGCAATAAAGTACAATTAACTGATTTCTTTCATTCAGCCAGTTATCAACCGCTGTATTTTTACACAATAACTGCATGTTGGTGTTCTTATCCTGCATAAACGACTACTTCCAGAGGTTGAATTTTTATTTTCTCCTCAGTTTTTACCATATTAATCGGCTACTGCAAAATATTTTCGCGTGGCGAGATTGTTATTATGCGCTCAATTAATTACCAGCAAGGCAATTTTTGAGGTCGATTTCATCAGCTCGCTTGCTCGTTGGAATCTCACGGCGGGTTGGCGTATCGGCCGTTAGGCGAGTTGCTCGATTTTGCGTTACACTTGTTTTTATGAAATCGGGATCCCTTAAAAACAAAAATCAGCCCCATTTTGCGCGTTACTGGACCATACGCGGGTTTACCGCGTCCTTGATTGTGATCGCCGCGTTGCTGCCCGTGGTTAGTGCGCTGAGTATCAGCTTCTGGCTGGATGGCGGGTACAACTGGCGCGAAGCGGCGCTGGAGTTGGGCGTTGCCTGCCTGACGCTCGCGCTTATCGCCTACCCGACATATTATCTGCTCAACTGGGAAGGAAAACAGGCGCGCCGTTGGGACGAAACACGTCAGGATTTTCGTTTGCTGATCGACCAGGCGGTCGACATGGTCTTTCTGGTGTCGTTGGACGGAAAAATTATTGAAGCTAACTCACGCGCCAGCGAATCTCTTGGCTACACTAAACCGGCGTTAAAACAGCTGTCAATGCTTGACCTGGACATTGACTGTTATCTGCCGCGCCACCCGCAATTACTCAATCGAATGCAGCAGGGAGAGAGTGTTGCCTACCAGACACGCTATCGTACCCAGAATGGCCAGCGGATCCCGGTAGAAAGCCGCGCCCGAATGGCCAGCTGGCTGGAACAACCCCACTATATCGAGTTTGTTTCGGACATTTCGCACCGACTGGAAGCGGAAAAGCAGATTGACGAGTCGCGAGAAGACCTTGAGAAGGTCCGGAATATTCTGGAACTGCGGTTGGCGGAGCACTCTGATGAGATAAAAAAGCAGAAACAAAGTCGCGAAATGGTCGAGCGCTACGCTAACTCGATTCAAAACTATCTGGAAAAATTGATCGATTCCATGCCCTCAGCCTTAATTGCCGTCGATCAGAGTTATCATGTAATGCAATGGAATCTGGAGGCAGAAAAAATGACCGGGGTGCAGGCCAAAATGGCCATTGGCGAAAAGCTGTCTCGGCTTTTTCCGGTACTTTACCAGCATATCGAGTCCGTGAGTTTGAATCAGGACTTACTCGGGCAAACCACGCGCTCTCAATTTAAGACCCAACTTAATCAGGAAACAAGAACCCTTGAAGTGATGATCTATCCGATCTTTACCCTGAGAGCTGAAGAGCAGGGTGAGGTCATTCGGGTTGACGACATTACCGATAAGCTCAAAATCGACGAGACCCTGGTTCAAACTGAAAAAATGCTATCACTGGGTGGGCTGGCCGCGGGAATGGCACACGAAATAAACAATCCTTTGGGTGCGATTTTACAGAGCACCCAAAATATCAAACGGCGGCTATCAGATAGCCTGGAGAGAAACCATCTGCTGGCGCAAGAATCGGGTATCGACCTGCAAGCGCTGCAGCAGTATCTGGCGAAGCAGCGTATTTTTGAGTTTATAGACGGTATCATGGTGTCGGGCGAAAGAGCGGCCAACATCGTCGGTGACATGCTCAGTTTTGCGCGACCGGCAAATCAGGAGTCTGGAGAGGTTTCACTGCAGGAAGCTCTTGACGCGGCGGTGCGTTTATCGGCCAAAGATTATAATCAGCGCAAAAAATTTGACTTCAGACAAGTTGAAATAAGAAAAACATACTCGCCTCAGGTGGGCAATGTGTTCGCTCAAAAAAACCAGCTGGAACAAGTGTTTTTGAACCTCCTGATTAACGCGGCACAAGCGCTGGCGCAGGAAAAAACTGAGCGCTTCTCACCCTTGATCGAGCTGATTATTCGGCGCGAAGGCGACCAGGCCTGCGTTGAAATTATCGATAACGGGCCGGGGATGGACGAGGCCACACGCAAGCGTGCGTTTGAACCATTTTTTACTACCAAGGCGGAAAAAGTGGGCACCGGACTAGGACTGTCTGTTTCCTATTTTATCGTGTGTGAACAGCTGGGCGGTCAAATGAGCGTCTCTTCGCAACCGGGAAAAGGCTGCCGATTCACCGTTCATTTACCCCTGGCGCTCGTACCAAACGAATCCAGCGACGAGGTCGACGAACAAATCGAACTGCCGCTTTAGCCAGGAAACGAGTTGCTATGTTCGCGCTCAATCCGGTTTAAAATAGTCGCTGCGATGGGCGAAAATGGCGATAAATACCCCACGACATCAGCGCCATTAACGCTGTAAAAAATAATAACAGCCAAGCTGGCATCGAAAGCCCCAGCAGGCTCCAGGCAACTTTGGCACACTCGCCGTCACCAGCCATCACGGTGGCGATCACGTCGCTGACAGGCAACATTTCTACCAGGTATTCAAGTGCCGGACCGCACGCCGGAATTTCACCTTCGGGCAGGTTTTGCAAGTAGACGTGGCGCGTTGAAATGAAGGTACCGAGGGCCGCGCTGATCAGTCCCATGATCCAGTAGAACAGTCCCCAACGACTACCCGGTAGCGGGTTGTGCAGGCCGCGAATTAAAAACCAGATCCCGACCAGTAACACCGCGATGCGCTGAAAAATACATAAAGGGCAAGGCTCAAGGTGTTCTACATATTGAAAATAATAGGCGGTGACCAGAAGTTGATAGCAAACAAACGCCATCAGCAGGTTAAAAGCGCGAGATTCGAGCATTGACAGACTCCAAAAAGGGAATAAATTTTGCCTGCAAGACTATCAGGTTTTACCTTTGGTAAAAAGGCGGTCGATAAAATTGGCGCAGGGAAGCCGGAAATCTTTTATGCGGGCAATAAAAAAGCCTCAATAATGAGGCTTATAAAAGTTTCCAGTCTGCAGGTCCCACTACTGTGGGCTTCTTGTATTCGCTAGCGATGGCTATTTATAACAAACTGATATGGGGCATGCAACAAATATTTACAAATTGCGCCAAGTTTTTATCTCTAAAATAGATAAGTGACTATTTTTTGCCTTTTAACGCGTCAGCCAGGGCCATGCCAAAAGCGGAATTAATCGGCGCGCCGGGTTTAGAGCCAGCTTTAGAAGCGGATCGTTTGTGTTTCTTGCCTCCGGGCTTAGTCGCACCGTCACCAGCGGGTCGCGCGCTGTCGGGATTGGGCCCGACCATCGAGAGGCCGATACGCTTGCGTTTTACGTCAACTTCGGTCACATGAACCTTGATGATATCGCCGGTTTTAAGTATCTCGCGCGGATTAGAGATAAATTTGTCGCTCATCAGCGAAATATGCACCAATCCGTCCTGGTGGACACCCACATCTACAAATGCACCAAAGTCGGTTACGTTGGTAACACTGCCTTCCAGCGCCATGCCGGGGTTAAGATCGGCGATTTTTTCAATACCCTCTTTAAATTTGGCTGCTTTAAAGTTACCGCGCGGGTCGCGCCCGGGCTTTTCTAGCTCGGAGAAAATGTCATTGATAGTCGGTAGCCCGAATTTATCTTCGACGAAATCAGCGGCGGTCAATTTTTTCATCTCATTTTTATTGCCCATCAAAGTCTCAATACCGCCCTGAATTCTGGCGAGCATTTTCTCGACTATCGGGTAAGTTTCCGGGTGGACCCCTGAACGGTCGAGGGGGTTATTTCCGTCGAGAATTCGTAAGAAGCCCGCAGCTTGTTCAAATGCTTTGGGGCCTAGACGGTCGACCTGCATCAACTGGGCGCGGTCGGCAAAACGGCCGTGTTGCTCACGGTATTGAATAATATTTTGTGCTAGCGATTTATTTAAGCCGGAAACGTAGGTAAGTAATGCGGCAGAAGCCGTGTTCAAATCTACGCCAACTGCGTTTACACAATCTTCCACTACGCTAGCCAGAGTTTTACCCAGTTGGCTCTGACTGACATCGTGTTGGTACTGACCGACGCCAATGGCCTTGGGCTCAATTTTTACCAGCTCGGCCAGCGGGTCTTGCAATCGTCTGGCGATAGATACCGCGCCTCGATAGCTTACGTCCAGATCGGGAAATTCTTCCGAAGCCAGCCGGGAAGCCGAGTAAACAGAGGCCCCGGCTTCGCTGACAACAATTTTTTGTAGCCCCAGCTGAGGGTTTGCCTTGATTAATTGGGCCACCAGATTGTCGGTTTCGCGCGATGCGGTGCCATTACCAATGCTGATCAATTTAACTTTGTTGAGTTCGCACATTTTGGCCAGCTTGGCGAGAGACGCATCCCATTGTTTTTGCGGTTGATGCGGAAAAATTGTTGATTGGCAAATCAATTTGCCGGTGTCGTCTACGACCACCGCCTTGACCCCGGTTCTCAGCCCCGGATCCAGCCCCATTGTAGTGAACTTACCCGCCGGCGCGGCCATGAGTAAGTCGCGTAAATTATCGGCAAAAACCGCGATCGCCTGCAGCTCGGAACGTTCGCGCAATTGCCCGAGTAATTCAGTCTCAAAAAAGTGATGTAGTTTTACCCGCCAGGTCCACATAACCACCGTTTGTAACCAGCTATCCGCAGCACGTTTTTGATCGCTGATCTCGGCGTGCTTTGCAATCAGGTACTGCGCATAATTGGAGGCTTTATCGTCTTGCAGCAAGGACTTATCGACAATTAACTCCAACGACAAGATGCCTTCATTACGCCCTCTGAACAACGCGAGCGCGCGGTGGCTGGGAATCTTGCTCAGTAACTCAGAATATTCAAAATAATCGCTAAACTTTTGTCCCTGGGCTTCTTTTCCGGGGACGACAGTGGCGCGAACAAAAGCATTTTCCTGCAAATAAGCGCGAATTTGCGATAACAGAGCGGCGTCCTCGGCAAATCGCTCCATCAGGATCTGTCTTGCGCCATCCAGCGCCGCCTTGCTGTCATCAATTCCCATGTCTGGGTTGATATAATCCGCGCTAGCCGCCTCCGGATCTTGTGTCGGGTCGGCGAGTAAGGCTTCGGCCAGGGGTTCCAGACCCGCTTCGCGTGCCTTTTGAGCCTTGGTGCGTCGTTTGGGTTTGTAAGGCAGGTAGAGATCCTCGAGTTCGCTCTTGGTCTCAGCCAAAGTCAGATTCTGGCGTAATTGGGGAGTCAGCTTTTCCTGCTCTTCGATGCTTTTGAGGATCACCTGGCGACGATCTTCCAGTTCGCGTAAATAATCCAGGCGTTGCTCCAGATCGCGCAGTTGACTGTCATCCAGTCCGTCGGTCGCCTCTTTACGATAGCGGGCGATAAATGGGACGCTTGCGCCACCGTCGAGCAATGATATGGCCGCGTCAACTTGCGATTGTCTGGCTTTGAGTTCCTGAGCTATTTTTTGCGCAATATTAAGCATCATTTTTCCTAAAAAGCTTTACCTGGCAGGTGTCAATTTAACCAGGCGCAATATATACCGGCCTGGAAGAGAAAACGTTCTTTTGGCAACCTGAGCGGGACTTTCAGGCGCTCGGCGATTATATACACTTCCCATAAAAATTCAGCAGTAAATCGCAATAAAAAATGTACCGGATTTTGGCAGGCAGGCGACCAAGCTCAAAAATCCAGATGCTCTTTCGGTAATTATTTCCGGATAGGTTATACTCTGTAACAATTGAGCTTGAGAATAGCTTTGCGTTTCAAATGGTTAAAAGTTAAAAATGAAAACGCCTGCAGTTTCGGCCAGCGATACTGGTGGATAAAAAAATGCCAATAGAGGGTACAGAGCAGGCAAAAAGAATAATGCTCGCAGGAGGGTAATAATGAGCGAAGAAACACAAAAGATTCTGGTAGTTGACGACGACCTGCGCCTGCGCAGTCTGTTAGAGCGATATTTCAAAGAGCAGGGTTATATCGTCAAAGCGGCGGCAGATTCGGAACAGATGAATCGCTTTTTGGAGCGTGAAAATTATCACCTGATGGTACTTGATTTAATGTTGCCCGGTGAGGACGGCTTGTCCATTTGCCGTCGACTTCGCGCCGAAGATAATAATATCCCTATTATCATGCTGACCGCAAAAGGTGACGACGTTGACCGCATTATCGGGCTTGAGCTGGGGGCCGACGACTATCTGGCCAAACCCTTTAATCCGCGTGAATTGTTGGCGCGAGCTAAAGCCGTATTGCGCCGACGAACCGCAGAATTACCCGGTGCGCCCAGCGGAGAAGAAAAACTGATTGAATTTGGTCAGTTTAAATTGAATCTGGCAACGCGGGAAATGACCAGGGACGGCGAGTCTTTGACTTTGACCAGCGGTGAGTTTGCAGTACTCAAATCGTTGGTGACTAATCCCAGGCAGCCGTTATCAAGAGATAAGTTGATGAACCTGGCGCGCGGACGTGACTATAGCGCCCTTGAGCGCAGTATCGATGTTCAGGTTTCCCGATTAAGGCGTATGATTGAAGAGGATCCGGCTAAACCCCGCTATTTACAGACGGTGTGGGGTATTGGTTATGTTTTTGTACCGGACAGCGACGCCTGACAGCCGCAAATTTTAATCGGCGGTTTAGGCAAGCAGTATCAAAGTAACGCCGATGGCGAAGCTGATCAAAATAAACAGCTTCAGGGTACGCGTGTTTTTTTTGCTGGCCGGGACGAGTAAAGGTTTCAATTTCATGCGACTAATGGCGAATGAGTATTATAAAGTATAGTCTCCATTTGACTATTGTGCCGGACAAAAAAAGCTTATAGTAAATTGTTTATGGTATGGTCTGGTTTTAAGCTAGCTCTGGTCGTAAACTCAGCCGGTTCGTACACAGTTCAATATTAAACCCGATCGGATACAAATTGATGATTTGCAGACGTGACCTGATTAAGTTGATAGCGGCGTTGCCAATAGCGGCCGGTTTTTCCCCGATTGCCCTGTCGGCAGAGCGATCGCCAAAAACAGTCCAAGGTATCTTGCGTAAAATCCCGTCCAGCGACGAGCTGATTCCTGTGGTCGGCATGGGATCCTATCAAACATTTAATGTAGTCGGCGCTGAGCAAAAGGACAATCTGCTTCAGGTGCTGCATACTTTTTTTGCTGCCGGTGGCAGTGTGGTGGATTCATCGCCCATGTATGGCCGCTCCGAGTCGGTGTTGGGTGAGTTGATCGACCGGTTATCGCCGGGTTTACCGCAGGAACATCGGCTGTTTGCCGCCAGCAAAGTATGGACCTTCGGCGAGCAGGCTGGTATCGACGCCATCAAAGAAACGCAGCGCCGCATGCGAGTGGATAAAATGGACCTGATGCAGGTACATAATTTGCGTGACTGGCAGGTTCAGCTGGCAACGCTAAACCGGCTGAAACAGGAAAACAGGTTAAGATATACCGGAATTACCACTTCAAGACTGGGGCAGTTTGGCGATTTCGAGGCTGTTATGCAAAAGCAAAGACTGGATTTTGTTCAGCTCAATTACAATATTAAAGTCAGAGAAGCCGAAAAAAGGCTGCTGCCCCTCGCGCAGGATAGAGGGCAGGCGGTGATAGTGAACATGCCGTTTGAAAAAGGTCGCCTGTTTAAATTTGTCAAAGGTAAACCGCTTCCCGATTGGGCCGATGAAATCGACTGTGCGAGTTGGGGGCAGTTTTTTCTTAAATTTATCATTTCGCATCCGGCGGTTACTTGCGTGATCCCGGCCACTTCAAAAGTAAAGCACATGAAAGACAACATGACCGCCGGTCTCGGGCGTCTGCCCGACCAAAAAATGCGGCTAAAAATGCTGCAGTACTTTGAGGCGCTGTAAACGTCTTTCTAAATAGGCTTTAGTTGATCCAGGTCACACGCTTACCTCCTTAACTGCTTTTACATAGTAGCTTGCGACGCAGGTGACGTGATGACGATTCTGACTGTAATCAGGGGTGTTGATTGCTCTGTTTTGAGCGCCGGATTGGCGCTCGAAAAAGCGGCTATTAATATTACTCTGACTCACCTTCTCTGCCTGCTCAACCCCCTTCTCAAAGCTGCGACCGTTGCGACAGATTCTCTTGTCAAGTCTCAAGCTGACAACGACTCTCAAGCTGACAATAATGCGCGGCGCCACTTTTGCCGCCTTTATTTTTGTCGGCTCAAGGGTCTGATTCTACGGCAATCTGAACAAAGGAAAAAATCATGTTGAACGTGCTTCACCACGATATCGTCATTATAGGCGCCGGTGGTGCCGGTCTGCGCGCGGCCATCGAAATTGCCCGTGATTATCCCGATAAAAAAATTGCCCTGTTATCCAAGGTTTATCCCATGCGCAGCCATACCGTTGCCGCTGAGGGCGGTGCGGCGGGTGTCGCCAAAGACGAAGACAGTTTTGACAAACACTTCAACGATACCGTGTCGGGAGGCGACTGGCTATGCGATCAGGATGCCGTTGACTATTTTGTGCAGCAGGCGCCCAAAGAGTTGACCCAGATGGAACATTGGGGATGTCCCTGGAGCCGAACTGCCGAGGGTAAGGTGGCGGTGCGTCCTTTTGGCGGGATGAAAGTTGAACGTACCTGGTACGCCGCCGATAAAACCGGGTTTCACATGCTGCACACACTGTTTCAGACCTCGCTAAAATATCCCGGCATCGAGCGCTTTGATGAATATTACTCGACCGAATTAATTACTAAGGACGGACAATGCTACGGCGTCACCGCGCTGGATATGCGCAGCGGTCAAATGCGCTTTTTCCGCGCTCACGCGGTGATCATCGCCACTGGTGGCGCCGGGAGAGTTTTCCCCTTTACCACCAACGGCGCGATCAAAACCGGCGACGGCATGGCGATGGCGTACCGCGCGGGGGTAGCTCTTAAAGACATGGAGTTTGTGCAGTATCACCCGACTGGCTTGCCGGGCACCGGCATTTTGATCACCGAAGGTTCGCGCGGAGAAGGGGGCATTTTGGTGAATAAGGACGGCTATCGCTATCTGCAGGATTACAATCTGGGGCCGCCGGATCCCTGGCCGAGAAAAAAGGCGATGGAGCTGGGCCCAAGAGATCGCCTGTCACAAGCTTTCTGGCATGAGCAGCACAAGGGTAAAACCGTCGAAACCGCTTTTGGCGACGCGGTTCATCTGGACCTGCGCCATCTGGGGGAGGCAAAAATCAACGAGCGCCTGCCGATGGTGCGTGAATTGGCGATGAGCTATATGAGCGTCGACCCGGTGAACGAACCGATCCCGGTACGTCCGGTAGTGCATTACACCATGGGCGGCATCGACACCGATATTGACGCGGCGACCCCGCTAGCCGGGTTATTTGCAGCGGGTGAATGTGCCTGCGTCAGCATTAATGGCGCCAATCGCCTGGGTTCAAATTCTCTTACCGAGCTGCTGGTGTTTGGCAGTCGAGCCGGTAAAAATGCCGCCGAGTTTGTGCGCGCCGGGCAAGATGCAGTGGACGAAGACCAGCTGCTTGCCTGCGCCAGTAAAGCCAGCGAATCGGTGATGGCGCTGTTTCGACGGCAAGGAAGCGAGTCAATTCCCGGCTTAAGAAATGAGATGAACCAGATCATGGAAGCGGGCGCCGGAATTTATCGTAGCGAGGACACACTGAAGCTGGCTGTGGAGCAGTTGGCAACGCTGAAAAAGCGCTTTGCCGATATCGAACTGGCCGACAAGAGTAACGTCTACAACACCGACCTGATCCAGGCGCTTGAGCTGGGTTCAATGATCGATGTCGCCCGGGCGATGGCTGTATCCGCGCTCAACCGACGCGAGTCGCGCGGCTCGCATCAGCGTCTGGATTTTGTCGAGCGTAACGATCGAGACTACCTGCGACATACGCTGGCGAGTTACCAAGGCGATGATAACCCGGCAATCGATTATCGCGATGTGGTGATCACCAAGTCGCAACCCGCCGAGCGCGTTTATGGAGGTCAGTCCGATGAACAGTGAAAAAGTAACTGCCGCCGACCAGGTCGAACCGAGCAAGACAGCGCGAATGCTCGAAGTCGAAATCCTGCGCTACGACCCCGATCAGGACGAAGCGCCCTATTATCAGGTTTATCAGGTACCCTGCCAGGAAGAATGGGTGGTGCTGGACGCGGTTAACTACATTAAGGATAAACTTGACCGCACCTTGAGCTACCGCTGGTCTTGTCACATGGCGGTTTGCGGCAGCTGCGGCATGATGGTCAATGGCGAACCAACCCTCTCCTGCCACGCTTTTATCAGGGATCTGCCCGACCGCATTAAAATCGAACCGCTGGAGAATTTTCCGGTAGCACGTGATCTGATCGTAGAAATGGACAGTTTTGTAGAAAAACTGAGTAGCGTAAAACCCTATATTAACGCTGCGATCGAAAAAACGCCCGAAGAAGGAACCTATACACAGCTACCGCAACAACTGCAGGATTTTCAGCTATATACCCAGTGTATTAACTGTCTTTTATGTTACTCGGCCTGTCCGCAATTTGCCCTGAACGAGGATTTTGTCGGTCCGGCGGCCTTGGCACTGGCGCACCGCTACAACCTGGACAGTCGAGACCGGGGGCGCTCGGTACGCGAAGATGTCGTCGCCAGCAATCTCGGCGTGTGGGAATGTTCGTTTGTTGGAGCCTGCTCTGAAGTCTGCCCCAAACACGTCGACCCGGCGGCGGCGATCCAGCAAAGTAAAATTGCGGCCACCGGCGACTATTTTATGCGTTTTTTGACGCCCTGGAAAAAAACAACAAAAGGACAAAAATCGTCCAAGGAGATCCATGATGAAGCTAGCAAACGGTAACTATATTCGCCCACCAGCGCGATATTCCTGGTGGTTGCGACAAGGACGCTACTGGCGCTATATGCTGCGCGAACTGAGCAGCCTGTTTATTGGTATTTTTTCGCTGATGCTGGTTTGGGGCTTGTATCGATTATCGCAGGGTGAGGCGGCTTTTTCGAGCTGGAGCGCCAATCTGTGGGATCAGATGCTGCCGTTATCGCTGCTGGTTTTTGTGTTTGCTTTTTACCACAGCGTCAGCTGGTTTGCGGTGACGCCTAAAGCCATGCCCCTTAGATTTGCGGGGAAACGCCTTACGTCTGCTTTTATAGTTGGTGCTCACTTACTACTGTGGCTTCTGGTTACAGCGCTAACCTGGATCGCTTTTATTTATGGAGGTGAGGCGTGAATTTAACGGATCGCAACGCTGATAACCTAAACAAGGAGGCGCCAAAAGTGTCTCACAAGCCAGTGGTGTGGTCGTTATTCGCCGCTGGCGGAACGGTTACCGCGTTATTGACGCCGGTACTGGTGTTACTGATTGGGTTGGCTGTGCCGTTGGGGTTACTCCCGCAGGCGCTATTCAGCTATGCGCGTATTCAAGCAATGCTGGCCAATCCGCTGATAAAGTTGATCGTATTTTTCGTGCTGTTTTTGAGTTTATGGCACGCAGCACATCGCCTCAGGATCACGCTGCACGACTTTGGCCTGCGCGCAGATGGCATTGTTGCGATTTGCCTGTATGCGATCGCGGCGCTAGCGAGTATTTTGCTGGCGATTGTTTTAATCTGAATTGCTTTTGAACAACCGCCGCAAAAATTGACCCCGAGTAGCGTCTGTTCTACTCGCGGGCTTCCAGTTCATGCAACACCAGTTCTTTATAACCGACCAGCCCAAGTACCTGCTCGCTTTCCATTACCGGCGCGCTGGACAGGCCAAAGCTTTCAAACAGGCGTGCACAGTAACGCACGTCCATTTCCGGCGGAACCGAAACTACTGGTTTCGACATAACCTCATAAATATTAACCCGTTCCGGCGCGCGATCTCTAGCCAAAACCCGCTTGGCGATATCGGATAATTGAACGATCCCGAAAGCGTCGTGCTGGTCACGTTTGTTGACCAGCACGGTACTTACATTTTGCTGTTTCATTTGATCAATGGCTTCCTGAATGGTCTGCATTCCATCCATGCGGATAAAGTTCTGGGTCATCACATCTTTTGCTTTGACTACAGAGTTGTCGCTCATAATTGATTCTCCACTTGTAAGCTCAGTTGGCTGATTTGGTGATTTACGCCAATGGCGTCTTCAACGTCAATCTGAAAAGCAATGCCGGTGCCGGGTTTATCGTCAAATTCCCCCACTTTGGCAATTTCTTCCAGAATGTGTCGGCTCAGGTGTTCTTCAACCAAAAACAGGATCACATCACGCGCCGTATCCAGGCTTAATCCAAAAAAGGTTTTCGATTGTTTAAGACCCTCGCCGCGGGCATTATTGATCACGGTAGCGCCTGTGGCGCCCGCTTCGCGCGCGGCCTCCATAACGCAATCGGTGCAGCTCTCATCGGTAAACACGACAATCATTTTAAAGCGCATAAGTCACTCTCCTGTTGTTCGCTGCGCGACTAGTCAGCGTCAATCTTTTTTTGTCGACGGCTGTACCACTGCGTTAGATTCGCGTAGGCCATCACCGACATGATCGGAAATAAACTGGCAAAGGCGATCAAGCCAAAGCCATCGATTAAAGGGTTTCTGCCGGGAACCGTTTCCGCCAGGCCCAATCCCAGCGCGGCAACCAGCGGTACGGTAACTGTTGAGGTAGTAACCCCGCCAGAGTCGTAGGCCAGTGGTACGATCAATTTGGGTGCGTATAGCGTCTGAATTACAACCACAACATAGCCCACCATGATATACCAATGGATCGGGTCGCCCGCTACAATGCGGTAGCAGCCGAGAGAAATTCCCACCGCGACGCCTATCGCAACGGCTATTCTGAGGCCCCAGATCCCAATCGAGCCACCGGAAACTTCATTGGCTTTTATGGCGACGGCGATCAAAGAGGGTTCGGCGATAGTGGTACTAAATCCAATCAAAAAAGCAAACAGATAAACCCAGCCGTAATCGAGCCAATCGACCGACTGGACAGCGCCTGTGACCATTTTTATCTGGTCGGCACCCGCGATAAACGCCGGATCGGTCAATTGTTCGGCCATTAATCGACCAAGTGGAAACAATGCCCACTCCAGTCCGATAAGGAAAAGTGACAGGCCGATTAATACCCAGATAAAACCGATGATCACGCGCGCCATATTGGGTATGGGTTTACGAATTACCGCGAACTGAAAACCAAACAGAATCACCGCGATGGGGAGTACGTCGCGCAGCGTGGAAAAGAGAGTCTGGCCCAGTTGAATTATCATCTCGCTCATGGTCATAAGGTGATCATCCCGTAGGCCATCACAAAAATCATGGGGGTCAAGGAAGCCAGTGCGATTAACCCGAAGCCGTCGATCATCGGATTGCGTCCCTTAATTGACGAGGCAAGTCCGACGCCGAGGGCGGTCACCAGAGGCACAGTAATGGTCGAGGTCGTCACGCCACCAGAGTCGTAGGCGATGCCAATGATCTCTTTTGGCGCAAATGCGGTCATGATCACCACCAGGATATAGCCGCCGATGATAAACCATTGCAGCGGCCAGCCTTTTAAGATCCGAAATACACCCAACACTATCGCCAGCCCGACCGAAAAAGCGACTGTGAGTCTAAGTCCGTTGGCGTAGCTAGCCCGGGATTCGCTTGACGGTTCAATCATATTGCCTTCGGCTACGACCTTGGCCGCCTCTGCTGCAACGGCGATCAGCGCCGGCTCGGCAACAGTAGTTCCAAATCCCAGGGCGAAAGCAAAAGTGAGTAACCAGCCGGCGCTGCCTTTACGCGCAAAGGCGTGCGCCATGGACTCGCCGATAGGAAACAACCCCTGCTCCAGTCCATGAATAAAAAATGTTAAACCTAGCAGGACGAACAGCAAGCCGGTAATCAGTTGCACAATATTGGGCAGTGGCTGCTGGATGACCACCAGTTGAAAAAACAGGATAACCAGAATGATCGGCGCCAGGTCGCGAACGCTGCCCAGCATAAATCTTAAAAGTTTCTTTAAGGTCGCTACCAATCTTTTTTCCTTTCGGATTGCAGTATGCCTGCTGGTTTGAATGCTCAACCGGTCAGTATGTTAATTCACTTAAAAGTCTTTAACTTGATCCCGGCCAGGATCCCGTCATCTAAAAAACACTTTTTAAGTCTCGTTATTGATTATTTTGCCGATAACGTATTTTCAGCCCACGCCTTCAACACGAGACTCTCTTTTTCCAGGCTGATCCCGGCTTTCAATTTGACCTGTCGCTCCGGCGGCAGGCCGGAAAACCAGTTGTAACAATCTTGAATTACTGTCGCCAGTTCTCTTTGCCCTAGCCCGTTGGCGTAGGCTTTTTGGGAACTCATCTGGCCGGCTCCGGCATATTCACCAGTCGCCGGTATCCATACCGGCATTTCCTGCCACGGGGTTACTTTGTGATTCTCCAGAAAGTCAGTCGCTACCCAGACAGGACGCGCTGCAGGATTTATAGTTTCTACGCAGCTTTTTAGCAGTTGACCCATGGTCACATCACCGCCATTGGTCTGAGCGTTAAATGCGCCGGTAAGGCGTTTTTGTAGGCACAGAACCATCCACTCCGCCAGATCGCGCACGTCGATATACTGAATAAAATCTTTGCCGTCACCGGGGGCGAGAAAATCACCGCCTTTTTTTACACGCGCTGGCCAATAAGTAAAACGGTCGGTTTTGTCGCGTGGCCCGACTATTAGCCCGGGGCGTATCTGAATAACACCGCCGGGCATCTGTTTTTCGGCCGCCTGTTCACACAGTGCTTTTAGCGCGCCGTAGGTTTCGCCATTGATTGTTTCAGTGGTTGAATCTTTTATGCTGGCCAGTGGCGCGTTTTCATCCATTCCCGCGACTGACCAGTCTTTGTAAACAGATATCGAGGAAATCAGCAGATAGTGATCGATGTTCTTTTTTAAAACCTCCAGCGCCAGATTGACCGAGCGCGGAAAGTAGGCCGAGGTATCGATTACGGCGTCCCAGCGTCGCCCCGCCAATCGCTTAATATCGGGCGTGTTGCGGTCGCCTTTGATTGTTTCAAGCTGACTAAAAAGCTGTGGGTTGCTCTTGCCACGGTTAAACAAGGTAACCTCATGCCCCATCGACAGCGCCGCATTGACCGTATGCGGCCCCAAAAACCCGGTACCGCCCAGAATTAATATTTTCAGTTTGCGGGCTCTGGCCGATAACAATGAGGAAAATGGTAATGAGGCCGTTAGTCCGGCCAGCAGGCTGTTCTTTACGAGCCAGCGGCGCGAGAACGAGTGAGTAGGGGGTTGATATTCTTGTCTATCGGCCATGGGTGCTGTCCTGATGGCAGGTTATTATTTTCCGGTCTTTTGCTCAATCACTAATGCTTTGAAGTAGTGTAGACGGTTTTCTCAGATTTATCTTTTTCAGAGGCGTTAATTTCGGCCTCTTGCGATTTGCGACCTGGGGCGATTGAAATAGAACTATCCAGCCGCTTCGCCCGGCCCCCCAGATAAATAGCCAGCAGTGCCCAAAGGGCGGCGATGGGCACGACCAGCATCGCGATTGAAGCTATTCCCAATTGCAACATCAACAACCCTTTTTGTGAGAGCGCGCCCACGGCGTCACCGCCGCGATAGACAAAGGTATCGACAAAACTTTTGGCTTTGTATTTCTGCTCCGTGGGTAAAACCGTGAACAGGATTTCACGCGCTGGCTTGAATAAACCGTAATTGAGCGAGCGCCGCAGCGCCTGAAACACGATCAGAACCGAGAGTACCGGCGAGATGCTCAGGGCGATAAAACCTGCCAGGGTGATTAGCGGCAGGCCGACCAGAATAGTGCCGATGCCAAATCGCATTAACAACTGGCGCGAAACCAGCAACTGCATGATTAACGTCAGCGAATTGGCCCACAGGTCAATATTGGCAAATATTTGAGTCCGCTCGGACGAGCTGCCCGTTTCGGCTGCGACTAGCTGTCCCTGCTGAAAATACAAGAAGGTCGAAGTGAGTCCGTAGAAAAAAATATAGCCTGCGATGGCCAGAACATAAGGTGAAGAAAAAGTATAGCGAACGCCGGAGAACCACTGCGCCAGTTTTGAGCCGACGCTATTTTCGAGACGATTTCTGTCTCTGTTCTCGGGAGTTTGCTCAGGGAGTGATTTTAATTCCTGATTTTCCGGTTGTTGCGCGTAGCGACTAAATTCTCGGTCGATGATTTTCATAACGCGAAGGGCGGCTTCGAGAAAAAAGATTGATACTAGCAGCATATAAGCCTGCCCCAGTAACTCGATAAACTGCTGTGCGATACTGCTACCGAAAATGGCGCCAATGGTTCCGCCGACTGCAATGCCCGGAAAAAGCCGCTTGCTGTTTCTAAAAGCAATGCCGTCGGACATAAATCCCCAGAACAGCGAGATTAAAAGTAAATTAATGATGCTGAGCCAGATATAAAAGACGATACCAACGGCGAAAAGTTGTTGCGTGGGAAGCCATTGCAATGCGGCAAAAAAAAGTAATAAATTAATCGAAATAAAACGGTAGGCATAAGGGATAAACTGATTGCGCGGATACTTTGATACCAGCGCACCGATCACTGGCGCCAGCAGCAACATGCTTAACATAGTCGCCAGAAACAGATAGGGCAGGTCGTCGGCGCTGCGTGAAATACCCATGGTTTCGCGGATGGGTCTTAAAATATAATAGGCGCACAACAACAGAAAAAAATAGGCAGCGGACAAGCCAACGATGCGCAGTTCGCTTTTTTCCAGATCAAAAAATTGTCTGACAGTGGCCGGTAGTCGCATCGCTTGCTAGTCTGTTTTTATTGTTGGAAAAAACAGACTAGCAATAGTCTCTTGCCGTGACAAGGCAAACGCGCGCTTATTTGCGGTTGAACCTGGCCGCACGCGCCATTGGTGAGACTTTCGAGGGACTATTGACGTTCGCTTTAAAGAAAGCTTAATCGGCAGCGAGCACCCTGGCGCGAACTTCGCCAAACCCGATCCGCCTGGCATCTTGTGCCTGACACCAGCCGCGCATGATCACGCTGTCGCCATCTTCTAAAAAGGTGCGCGACTCGCCATTGTCGAGGGCAATAGACTTTTTGCCACCGGCGCTCAACTCCAGCATCGAACCGGCCTCTTCTGCCGTGGGGCCTGACTGGGTTCCGCTACCGAACATATCGCCTGGGCGCAGGTTGCAACCATTGACGGTATGGTGAGCGACCATTTGCGCCACCGTCCAGTAAGAATGTCGAAAGCTGGAAAGCGACAGATGGCTGGCCGGTTCACCGGCGGTGCGCATTTTTTCGGTTTCCAGCTGTACTTCCAGTTGAATATCGAAAGCGCCGCTTTCGCGATTAAGCTTCGATTCCAGATAGTCCAGCGGCTGAGGGTCGGTTGCTTCCCGGCTCCAGTGCGTTCTAAATGGCGCCAGCGCTTCGGTAGTGATAATCCACGGGGAGACGGTTGAAGCGAAGTTTTTCGCCAAAAATGGCCCCAGCGGCTGATATTCCCAGGCCTGAAGGTCCCTTGCCGACCAGTCGTTGAAAAGACACATACCAAAGACGTGGTCGCAGGCTTTATCAAGCGGGATGGCATCGCCCGGGTGATTGCCCGAACCAATATAGATCCCGACTTCCATTTCATAATCCATGCGTTTGCAGGGCGCGAATATCGGCTCGCTGGCATCCGGCGCTTTGAGCTGGCCTTTAGGACGCTTAAAATCCTGACCGGAAACAGCGATAGAAGAGGAGCGACCGTGATAGCCAATAGGAACCCATTTGTAGTTAGGCAGTAACGGATTGTCAGGACGAAACAGACTGCCGACGGCGGTGGCGTGATAGATGGAGGTATAAAAATCGGTATAGTCGCCAATTTGGCAGGGCAGACTAAATTCTACCTCGTCTTCGCCAATAAGGCAGCTCGCCAGCGCTTGTTGCTGTGGCGCACCACTACGCAAAGCGCGTGATAACGCCAGCCTGAGTGCCGACCAGCTTTGCCGGCCCATCGCCATCAGCGCGTTTAATTCCGGTGCGTTACAGGCTTCCAGCGCTTGCTGAGCCAGACCCTCGAATGCGCCGCTGGTGGCCGCGGCTGCCAGATCCAGTACCTGATCGCCAATGGCTACTCCGCCGCGAAAAGTTTCCTGTGATCCGACGCGCCTAAAAACGGCAAACGGCAGGTTTTGAATGGGAAAATCGCAATTTTCGCGATTGGCCGATTCGACCCAACTGGTCAATTCGGGGTTGTGGGTTTCGTTTAACAGGTTGCTCATGCAGAAGTCACTTGTAGTTGAATAAATTAGTTTAAATTCAGGTTATCTCATTACCAGTGCCATTATAACAACGCTGCCAGGAAAGGCCACGCAAGCGTTCGCACGCTTGATAGAGTGTTTGAATGATCCCGGTCGGCTAAATTGATAAGGAGGAATAGAAACCTGCCTCCGCTTGAAGTTTATCGGTATCGTTCGAATAACCTCATAATATGGCGTGGGTCGTACAGTCGCATCTGGCGAGCCTGAAATTGCAGTAATTGCTCGCTCGTGGGAAAAGAGTAGTAGCGGGCCCGGCCTTTTTGCGCGATTGTCGGGAGTGGTTCTCCGTCTGTAATTGTTTTTACCGCATCCAGCATTAATCGGCAACCCGGTCGGTAGAGGGCAATCACATTTTCCAGATAGCTTTTGCTTAAATCCAGCGGCAATCTGGCTTCGCTGACCACCGAACCTTCGTCGATGGCGCTATTGTTTATGGTATGTAAAGTGATCCCGTATTCGCTATCACCATTCATCATCGCGCGAAACGTCGGCATTACCCCGCGATAAGCGGGCAGTATTCCCGAGTGCAAATTGAGTACGCAGTGGCGAGCGCATTTGATGGCCTGCTCCTGCAGTATTTTGCCGAAGCGTATGGACAGGATTACATCGGGGCGACTGGCGCGCAGTTTGTCCAGTCCGCAAGGTTGGTTGATTTGGTTAAGGCTCTCGATCGGCCTGCAAAGCTTATTTTGCAATCCGCTGAATGTTTTTAACTTGTCGCCGTTTTTTATCGCGGCGGGAGCAGTAGTGTCGACGGCGGGAAAAACAATCCGGTTGAACAGTTGCTGCTCAAAAAACTGCAGGTCAATCAGCGGCTGTGGCACTGAGGCGCGGCCACCGATTTGGTCCGACAGAAAAAGGGTCAGCTTATGCCCTCTTAGTTGAGGGATCAGATAATTGAGAGCGATATTGGCCGCCAGGTCGCGGTTGGCTAACAGGGTAATTTTCAAATTTGTGGTTCTGCTCCGTCAGGGAAAAGGTAATTGAAAGTCGCGTCTAATGGTAACGCATAAATTCGCGTAAGTTAACGCCACATCCACTCGCTGTCGTACAATGGTCTGGCAAGGATTGGCAAAACTAAAGTCGCAATAACGCCAATCCGATTGAACTGCTGTACAAGTAAAGGAGGCTTTATGACTTTTGATAATCGTCATCCCGAATTCTGGATCATCAGTAGCTTACTCGCATTATTTCTATTGTTATTGCTGGTGGGGCAAACCCTGGCAATGGTCGACTATGGGCTGGCAGTAAGCATGGGACTGCAGGAAAGTGTTGCTCAGGTCGGCGAGTACGGAGTACAAGTTAATCGGGCTTTTAGCGCCAGCGACACGCTGGTTTATATCCCCCTGATTATCAGTTCCCTTGTTGGACTGACTTTGAGAAAACCGTGGGCGTTACAGACGCTGGCGGCGGTGATGGGCATTTCGCTCTACTGGACCAGTACCATTGGTATGATGTTCTACTTTTTACCGGATACGCCCGGATATAATTTTGAGCCCGGTGTGGAATACGCAATATTTATGGGTGCGTTTTTTTTGTTTGGACTGGTCGGATTGTTTTATTTGGCGCGGCGGGGCAAGTATTTAATTGATTGATTCGAGATCTCAGCCATAGACCAGATGCTATTGGCGCTAAAGGGCGGCTTTGCGGTTCGCGCTCTAGCGCTTATCGGAATACTTACTCTTGATTGAACGCCAACTGGTGCTCCAGGGTGAAGAAAGCCAGGTTTTTAGTATCCACCAGAAAGAAGGCCTGGGCTGACTCTGGCTATCTGGCTGAGGGCGCTGTTCAGCTTTGCCGCTGGTATCGTCGTTATCATTGCTGTTATCCGAGGCGGCGGATACATCCTCTTCGACCATTTCTGGATCGGCGCCTTTATTTTCGCTGTCTGAGCTGTGAGCTTCCGGTGAGTCATCGGTTGGGGACGACTGTGATGTGATGGAGTCCACCGGGCTGGATTCGAGAGTAACAGATTCAAAAGCGTTCGGAATTTCGCTCACCAGGCCACCGTTTTGCAGATGTGCCAGGTTTTGTTGCATCGCTTTTCTAATCATTTGTAGTGAAGAATTCATTTCTTCGGGCAAATTACCCTGACGCATCAACAGGCTGGTGTCTTCAATTATAGCGATCACTTCGTGCTTAACTTGCTGCGCGCATTGATTCTCTTTTTGCTTGAGCTGCTTTACCTGAAGGGCAATGTGTTCTTGTGAAAGAGGCAATTTTAGCGGCGCGACGGCAACGCCACGTTTTTTCAGTACAAAGCGTAGCGCCAGCGCCGTCTGGCTTCGGCGTTTAAAATTGTCGATGGAATCGGTAAAACTATCCAGACTGATTTTCTCAATCTGATCGTCGCGCAGACTGTTGATGTCAAGCCGGGTCAGCATCAAAATATCTTCAATGGTTTCATTGGTGACTTTTTCGACAGATTGCAATTTTTTCAGAATATCAGGCACCGCGAGCGATTTCATTCGCTCTTCGATGGCGCCAAAGTATTTAACCACCTGATCGGGGAACTCCTGCGACGGCTTGGCCGCCAGCGCCAGTTCGCTAAGCGCTTTCTGCTGGTTTTCGACGCCATGGGCGATTCGGATCAGTTTTTCCAGCGCTTCTCGTTTTTCGCTGATCAGCTGGAATTGTTCGCTGGGGTTTAGTTTTTGTTTTGAGTCGGTCATGGGTGCTTAATTTACTGGCATTGTGGTTTCAGTTTAGTTTATTGAAGATGTTAGTGCATGGTGTTTGTAACTAAATCACTATATGATCGAGTTCCGTTATCCTTTACGACAGGCTTTTTATCGGTGAAGTTCAGAATTCTGCCGCGAAGCTTTTTTGGCCGAAATGCGTTGATGATTGCGACCCTGCTGGTGATTAGCCAGTTGGTCGCCTATTTTACGATCCAGCATTTTATTGTCGAGCGCCATTACCGCATTGTTATGTTTCTGGCGGCCAATCAGGTTAAATTACTGCATATTGGAGATGTAGCCGACGTACCGCAAAAATTGGCGCAAGGCTTTTCTGAAACGACCCAGCTGGAATTGTTTCGGCTTAAAGGCGGGAACATCCCCGCTGGTCTGGAAGCAGCCCGCTATCATCCAGGATTGAGTAAAGAAGCGCAGCGTTACCTTGGTGAGAATACCCAGGTGAAGGTGGAGTCCTCCAAAGGCGGTCTTTATCTATGGATTAATGAAGCCATTACTCCGGATCTCTGGATTAAAATGCCGATTGGTGATTATCAGGGAAGTAATCCGATGGAGTTGATTATTTTCAGCGGCTCACTGTTGTTTTTGAGTTTAACCGGCGCATGGCTGCTGGTCAGTCAGTTGCACCGCCCTCTCAAGCGTCTGGCATTTGCCGCCAGGGAAGTCGGTCGCGGCGACTATCCCGGCAAACTCAAAGAAAGCGGTCCGATTGAGCTGGTGGCGGTGACCTCGGCTTTTAATCAGATGGCGGCTAACGTGCATCAACTGGAAGAAGACCGAACGCTGTTACTCGCGGGTATTTCCCACGATTTGAGAACCCCGATCACGCGAATTCGACTGGCGTCTGAGTTTCTGTCCGATCAAGACGCTGAAATCAAAGACGGCATTATCGACGACACACAGGATATGGACGATATAATCGACCAGTTTATCGGTTATGTCCGATTTGGCAGTGAAGAGCAAAAAGAAAAAGGCGATCTGGGCGACACCATTCAACAGGTTGTTGACGCTGCCGCTAAACAACATGAAGGCTTGACCACTGACTTGCTGAAATTGCCACAGCTTTATTTTAAACCGATGGCGATGAAGCGTTTGGTCAGTAATTTGATTGAAAATGCTTTTCGCTATGGACGCGCGCCGGTGGTTGTGAGTTGCTTCCACGAGGCGGATAGCGTGGTTGTGAGTGTCAGAGATCATGGTCAGGGTATTATGGCGCTGGATAAAAAGAGGTTATTCCAGCCATTTGCGCGAGAAGATAAAGCGCGTGGCGGCAAAGGTTCAGGACTTGGGCTGGCTATTGTCGCCCGTATAGTTGAAATGCACGACGGCGAAATTCAATTGAATAACCACCCAGACGGCGGCCTGGAAGCAATATTTAAATTGCCTCTGGCAGAGTGATCCCTTGAAACTAGCTTTAATTTCTGTGCTCTATACTCTAATCCCGATCCCAAAGCTGGTGTGCCCAGGCTGCGGTTTTTTGCATTTCGTGTTTTGATTCCCGGTTGACCCGACCCAGGATCAGCTTTTGCAGGTCGACCAGCGCAGCTGTCACGATAAAATCGTTGCTTTCATTTTTGCTGATTAGCTCTTCTTCTCTGAGTACGTTAACCGTATTTCGGAATAAATTTTTGTCAAAAGCTTCCGGCGCGTTCAGGCCATAAAGCGCGGCAATCCGCTGCGCTAATTGCTGGCTGCGTATTTCCAGATCGCTCCTGCTGATTGGCTTTTGCCCGGATTGAGCCGAGAGCAGCAGCGTGATAATTCCGTAACGTAGCAGCGTGGGTCTGGCGATCTGCGCGTGAACAAACAACTGGTTAAAGCCCGAGGTATTGTCATCTGCCCGAGTAAGTTCTTGTCCGTCACGAGAAATCAGCTTATTGGCGATAAATACTTCGACGCATCGCTCTATTTGTGCCTCAAACTCTGGAGCCTGCCAGTGCAAAAACAACTCTTTCTTGAGTAACGGAAACAACATGGCTAATTCAGCTATTAAATCTTCTTGTGTGAGGCTTCTCCGATTGAGAAAACTACTGGCTATCAACGCGGAGGTCATAAAAATGTGCAGAATATTGTTACGATAATAAGTCAGCAGGATCGCACTTTGCTCATCAGTGGTGACAATTTCGCCGAGGGGATTAGGCGCGATAAAAATAGTGCCCAGTTTTTCGGCCTGGCGTACGATCGCCGCAGGTGAACTTTCGGGCAGGTAAGTCTGCTCGCTGTAACCGGCTAGCTCGTGAAGTCTGGTGAGCAGGCACAGCTGCGATTCCAGTTCTTTAAGGCCGATGGCGTTGCGTTCAGTGGAAAGTAAAATCAAAGCTACCAGACTAACTGAGTTCAGGGTGACCGAGGCGTTAATTTTTTGCATGACTATAGCGGCCAGGTCGTTAACCTGCGGCGACAACCAGCCGGGTTTTGCGTTTGCCTGCCCCTTAAACTGATGCCAGTCGGGCTGGTGCTGGTCAAGGTACTGGTTTAAGAATACGGGTGAGGCAAAGTTAAGGTAAACCTTACCAAAAGCCTGTTTAAGGGTTTTTCTTATTCCAAGTAGCTGGCCCATCGATTCTTTCTTTTTCTCGCCGCCGCGCAACTCATTGAGGTAACTCTTGCCCTCAAACATACGCTCATAACCGATGTAAACCGGGACTATCGCCACCGGTTTACGGGTACCGCGCAGACAGCTCTGCAGGGTCATCGCCAAAATACCGGTTTTTGGCGGTAATAATCGCCCGGTACGGCTACGGCCGCCTTCGGGGAAAAACTCCAGTGGGATCCCTCTGTCCATCAATTGAAAAATATATTCGTTGAATACGGCGGTATATAATTTATTGCCGCCAAAACTGCGACGCAGAAAAAATGCACCGCCGCGTCTTAAAATGGGTCCGGCAGGCCAGAAATTCAGATTGATTCCGGCGGCAATGTGCGGCGGCACCAGCCCCTCATGGTAGAGGGTATAAGACAATAACAGGTAGTCAATATGGCTACGGTGACAGGGTACGTAAAGGATCTCATGGGTAGCGGCAAGCTCCCTGACCATCTCGGCGTTTCTGACTTCAACGCCATCGTAAATTTTGTTCCACAAGTGGGTCAGAGTCGACTCTAAAAAACGAACGGTTTTGTAAGAGTAAGCCGAGGCGATTTCTTTGGCGTATTTTTCTGCCAGTTGTTTTGCTTTTGTCTGGCCGATATTTTTGTTTTTTGCTTCGCGTGCGATCACTTTTCTAACGTTGTCGCTGACAACAATATTGGTGATAACCTGCTTTCTCTGACTGATCAAGGGTCCCATCGCAGCTCTGCGGCGTCGATGAAAGTGAACCCGTAAAGTCCGGGTCAACTTGGTCAGCAAGGCGCTTTGAAAATCAGAGGTAGATACTAGCTGATTCAGGGCAACGGGTTTGGCAATGCGCACAAATGAATTACGCCCCTGAAACAAAAAAAGTAACAGCTTTCGTAACGGTGTGGCGCTTTCAGTGTCGGTAAAAAACAGCCGGAAAACCGAGTTTTCTTTTCCCGGATTTCTACCCCAATAAATTGAAACCGGCACCAGCTGGTGATTGCTCTTTGGCGAAGCTTTCTGTTGGCTTAACAAATTTCCCAGCAATTGCTGATACTTTTTTACCGGTTTGCCGCCAAAGCCAAATAGTGTTTTGTTTTGCAGAAAAAAGACAGCGCCATTTTCGATTTGTTCGGGCCGGCCATCGATGATTTTTGGTGTTGGTAAATTAAGCCTGGCCGCTTTTTCCTTGAGCATTAAAAAGCTGCTGGTTGAGCGACGCTGAAAAACATAATAGACAGGGGAGTCCAGGTCAATTTGCAGATCCTTTACCGGATCATCCGGTAGCAGCTTGCTGCTGACCATCAGTTTTAACGGCGCCGAAACAATTTTTTGATAAAGCAGCTTAATCAACATAGTTTTTCTTCGTTTTTATAAACAGAACCCTGATCCCCGAGTATTGCTCAGGGGTTAAAAGGCCGACAGTGTAATGCAATACGCCCTGTGGTTGCCAGCTTAGGGAAACCGGAAAAATCAGACTAATAGCTCAACCGGCTGCGGGTGGCTGAGAAAATCTCGCGGGCTGGCGCTATAACCATAGGCACCAGACTGATAGATCACAATCAGATCGCCTTGCTCGATCGAGGGCAGGTCGAGCCGATTAGCCAGCAAATCGAGGGGGGTACATAAAGGCCCGACGATTTGCACCGGCTCAAGCGCGCTCTGCTGCATTTTGTTACCCACGGCCACCGGATAATTCTTGCGGATCACCTGGCCAAAGTTGCCGGAAGCGGCCAGTTGATGATGTAAACCGCCGTCAACGACCACAAATCGAGTGCCGCGACTCTGCTTGATATCGATTACCTTGCAAACGTAGAGTCCCGCGTCGCCGACCAGATAGCGGCCAAGCTCCATTGCGATTTCGGTTGCCTCGTGTTGCTGTTTAAAGTCCTGCATCAGAGTATCGAGTTGTTCGCCGATGGCGGTTAACTCAATCACCTGTTCTCCGGGGAAATAGGGGATCCCCAGCCCGCCGCCAATGTTCAGGGTTTCAATCGCTGATTTGGCACTTTGCTGCAAACGCGCCGCCAAATCAAAAATGCCGCGATGAGCGGTCATGATTGACTCGGCGTTGAGGTTTTGTGAGCCGGTAAAAATATGCAGACCGCGATAATGCAGGCCGTATTCGGCGATTTTCGCCAGCGCCAGTGGCACCTGCTCGGCGTCGATGCCGAACTGCTGCGGTCCACCGCCCATTTTCATACCGGACGATTTGAGTTCAAAATCCGGGTTCACACGAATGGCTACGCGCGCCCGAACCCCTATCTGATCGCTGATCAGACACAAATGTTCAAGCTCGCTAAACGACTCGACATTAATTGTCACCTGCGCGGCGACGGCCATTTTCAGTTCACGAGGCCGCTTGCCCGGCCCGGCAAAACTGACTTGATGTCCGTCCGTTCCGGCGTTGAGTGCTACCAGTAACTCGTTTCCGCTGGCGACGTCCAGCCCGTCGACCTGTTGTTGCATAAAACCAACTAACGCAGGCATCGGATTGGCTTTGACCGCGTAATGCAGTTTGAGATCGGATGGCAATGTTTGGCGCAAGTAGCGTATTTTTTGAGTGATCACGCTACGGTCGTAGGCGTAAAAAGGCGTCTGTCCAGCCCAGTGTTGCAACAGATCGAGAGGATGACCATTGACCAGTAATTGATCGCCATTAACCTGAAACTGGCTCATAGGCGCGTGCCGCGGTTTAGCTTTTGTTATTTTTGATTTTTGTGAAGTCATGGTTTTATAAAATCAGGGCCGGATCACTCGCATAGACGGTTGATTAAGAAAGCAGAACTATTCAAACAAATCCTTATATTCTGACGCCAGCAACTTGCGGTCGATTTTACCGTTGGCGTTGCGCGGTAGCGTTGCGCGTAATTTTAGCGCTTTTGGCTGCATAAAGTTAGGTAATTGTTGCTGGCAGTACTTAACCAGTGATTTTTCGTCAAAATCGGAATCGGTCGGCGTTATCACCAGCACCACGGCCTCGCCCAAAGTTGAATGCGGCACGCCGATGGCGGCAACTTCGCTAACGAGCGGGTACTGATATACCAGATCTTCGATTTCAGAAGGGCTGATGCGGTAGCCCGATGATTTGATCATATCGTCCTTACGCCCGATAAAGTATAAAAATCCTTGCTCGTCCCTGACCACGGTATCACCCGACCATACGGCGATTTCATCGGTTATGCCGCTGGCGAGATTTGCAGATAGCGGTTTAAAACGTTCGGCAGTTTTTTCCGGTGCATTCCAGTAACCGAGAGCAACGTGCGGGCCACGGTGTACCAGCTCGCCCTCAACACCCGACTCGCAAAGGCGGCCCTGTTCGTCCACCACCAGAATTTCAGCGTCGGGGATAGCCCTGCCGATGGAGGTTGGTCTGTTTTCCACTTCATCCGGGTGCAGATAAGTGCTGCGAAAGGCTTCGGTTAGCCCGTACATTAAAAACGGTAGGCTGTTTGGCAGGCGCTGCCGCAGATTGTTTAAGGTTGACTGCGGCATAGCGCCGCCGCTGTTGGTAAAATAGCGTAAGCTGTTGACGGCTTCTTGCGGCCACTCTAAATTGGCCAGCTGCACCCACAATGGCGGCACCGCCGCGAGCCCGGTAATTTGATATTTTGCGACCGCGCGCACCACATCTCTTGGCAGCAGATACTCCATAAGTACCACGCTGGCACCGCTGACAAAAGCGGTGGTCAATTGCGACAGACCATAGTCAAAACTAAACGGCAGCACCGCCAGCAAGCGATCTTCGCTGCAATTTTCAAGGTATTGGGCAACGCTTTTTGCCCCGACTACCAGATTATTATGCGACAGCACCACGCCTTTTGGCTGGCCGGTACTCCCGGAAGTATAAAGAATAGCCGCGATATCTTTGCTGATGCGTACGGGAAAGTTCAGGTTCGCGCCGCTATTTTCTTCTGCCGAAGGCTGATTGCCAGCATCGCTAAATGACAACCAGTTAATACAACCGGGCGGGGTTTTGTCAATGGCACAATCAGTCAGAACGATCGTCGGTGACCGAGGTAATGAATCGAGCTCAGCTTTGAGCTGGTGGTAGCGACTGGCAGAAGTAATCAGCACCTGCGCCGTGCAATCCCGCAAAATGTAGTTTACCTGCGCCGCTTTGAGTAGTGGGTTAACCGGCACAAAAATACCGCCAGATAAAGACGTTGCGAAGAAACTGACCACCGTCTCAATTTGTTTTGGCAGATAAACCGCCACCCGTGTATCAATTTTGACGCCAAGCTTTAAGAACCCTCGCGCTGTCTGTTCCATCTGATACGACAACTGCAGGTAATTTTTCTGCTCAGATTTATAAATTAATGCAGCCGCGTCAGGCGAGCGCCTGGCCGTCTTGCTCAGCGTGTGATGGAACAGTGTTGGCATAGGTTGCTTAGATCGCGCTTTCAATTAGTACGTTGGGTTTATTCTGAGAGCATTTTAACCCAGACCACGGCCAAATAGCAGGTTCATTCAAGCAATTAGCTGGAGATACCCGCAAGATAGAGTCAGAAGTTAACGATTTTGGCGAACGACAGCAGGAGACAACTGATGAAAAAGCAAATCCAATATCTGATGGAAAACCCCATACTAGCGGTAGTCGCGGTGTTGATCCTGGCGCTGACTATTCTAAATTTACTACTCGGTGAAATTTCGTTTTTCCACGGTATGGTGCTACACCCGGTTTTTCTTCTTGTAGGATTTGCGTTCTTGTTATTTTATCTGGAAAGGCGCTCAAGGAATAACGGCGATTTGTAATACCAAATCGTTGGCCGATTAATTCCTGTGGAATTGAATAAAGCCTATGTTACGGCGTTTTTAGGCCAAAAATTCCGAGTACACGCCATTAGTCTTTAATCGTCGGTTTAAAAGATCAACCAGATCCATTGTGATCTTGAACCAGTGGCAGAATAGCAGGCACGGCGTTGAAAAATATCCGCGCTAGAAACGGCATTTATAAGTTGAATCCGCGGACTTTATTCAATTTCCGCGTAAGCGTATTTCGCCCCCAGCCTAATATTCTGGAGGCTTCTGCTTTTTTACCGAGCGCAGTTTCCAGCGCGCTTTTGATCAATAGTTGTTCTAGCTCGTCCTGAATTTTGATAAATGCCTGCTGGTCACCTTTTTGGTAATCACCGATTAAATTTTGCGACATCAGGCTCTGCCAGCCTTGTCCGGGTTTCTTGCTTTCGGCTTGTTGAAGCACATCGGGAGGTAAGTCCTGCGGTACGATTAAATCACTATTGGACATCACCGAGAGCCAGCGGCAGACGTTTTCTAACTGACGTACGTTACCGGGCCAGTGGTAGGTCTGCATAATGGAAAGCGCCGCCTGGGATAGGTTTTTGCTGGTGTCCTGGTTTTCCTTGGCGATAGTATTGAGAAAATGTTCCGCCAGCAAAGGAATATCGTCACAGCGATTACGCAGTGGCGGCAGGTGCAATGGGATGACGTTAAGGCGATGGTATAGATCCTCGCGGAACTCGCCTTTTTCAACCTTTAGCTGTAAATCCTGGTGGGTGGCGGCAATAATGCGTACATCGACCCGGGTTGGTTGAGTCGCGCCAAGACGATAAAAAGCCCCTTCGGACAATACCCGCAATAATCTGGTTTGAGTTTCCAGCGGCATATCGCCGATTTCATCAAGAAACAGGGTGCCTCCGTCTGCTTGCTCAAAGCGACCCAGATGGCGCGCAGTGGCACCGGTAAAAGAGCCTCGTTCGTGCCCGAATAGCTCTGACTCGATCAGATCTTTGGGGATCGCGGCCATATTCAGGGCGATAAAGGGCCGCTGCTTTCGCGGACTGTGCTGATGCAGGGCGCTGGCCACCAGCTCTTTGCCGGTACCCGATTCTCCGTGGATCAGCACGGTGACCTGAGAACTAGACAAGCGACCGATGGCGCGATACAAATCCTGCATTGGTAAAGATTCACCGATGATGGAAAATTTTGCCGGTTTATTACTCGTTTTCGACGCAACTTCCTGCAGTTGCTTTGGCGTTAGCGCACGATTGACCGTCGCGGCGACTTCGTCCAGATCGAAAGGTTTGGGTAAGTATTCAAATGCGCCCTCCTGAAACGCCTGTACCGCACTTTCCAGATCTGAGTGGGCGGTCATAATGATCACCGGCATTTGCGGATAGCTGCTTTGACAATGGTTGAGTAAGGCCATGCCGGATTGTCCCGACATGCGTACATCTGAAATTAGCAGGTCAAATGGATGACTGTTCGGGTGCTGTGATTGGCTTTCGAGTAACTGCATGGCGTCTTCGCTGGAGCTGGCCTGGGTTACCTGATGCCCCAGATCCGTCAGCAACTCGTTGAGTACCCACCGGATACTGTTATCGTCGTCCACCAGTAACAGTTTCTTTGCTCGCTCGTCAGTCATTGGTTACTCCCAGAGGCAAGTA
>Ga0316209_1000558_pt1 | contig 61938 bp, 59 predicted proteins | sample 6monopyrite_MG_FD_204945 | JGI IMG/M metagenome (GOLD analysis project Ga0316209, IMG submission 204945) | Microbial mat bacterial communities from mineral coupon in-situ incubated in ocean water Damariscotta River, Maine, United States -... | ecosystem: Environmental > Aquatic > Marine >... | reverse complement strand
ATAGCCTTACGGTTACTCAAGTCAGTACTGTACCTGTTCCTGCGGCTGTATGGTTGTTTGGTTCTGGTTTAATTGGGTTAGCAGGGTTGGCAAGGCGTAAGAAAGCATAGTTGCTTAATCAATATATGTATGAAAGAGGCGGCTTAATTGCCGTCTTTTTGTTTACGTCTAAGACTCCTATTGATAAGTAAATACGTTTTAAATCAAGTCCGATGTTTCTCAAGCTCCATCATGAGCATCCTGGCGGCATTCGACAAAGTTCGCTGTTGATGACTTATTACGCCTAATAATCGTTCAAATTCAACATTCTCTATATCCATTCTTACAATATCATTGGATAGCATAGAAACCGGCAATACGCTCCAGCCCAGGCCAATCGAAACCATCATTTTTATGGTTTCCAGATAATTGGTTTCCATCGCAATCTTTAGATTTTGCTCATTTAAGCCTAAGGCCTGTTCTAGCAACAAGCGAGTAAAGGTGTTTTTAGCGGGTAAAATAGCCGGCAGTTTGCGTAACTGACTAATGCTGAGTTTTGCTGTGCGAGCATTGGGGTGCTGTGAGCTAATCACTATATCAAGTGGATCATGCCAGATGATTTGGTGGCGCAGGTGTTTCCATTCATCTTCGGGCAGGGTGGCGATAGCCAGTTCAACCTCGCCTTTTAGTACGGAATTACAGGCCTCTTCTGAATCCATAAACCGAATGTCTAAATCTACTGCTGGATAATCGGTAGTGAAGGCGCGCAATACCGGAGGTAATCTATGCAGGCCAATATGGTGGCTGGTAGCTATTTTTAGGTGCCCACTGACTTTCTCGTTTAAATTACCAATGGCACGTTTGCTTTCATCTAGTTCAGCTAAAATACGTTGTGCACTAGGTAATAGTGCATGGCCTGCTTCGGTAAGAAGTACTTTTTTACCAATGCGATCAAACAGCTGCGTGTTGAGTTCAGACTCTAGCGAAGAAATGCGTTTACTCACCGCCGGCTGAGTGATAAATAATTGCTCGCCTGCCCGGGAGAATGAGCCTGTGTTACTGACTGCAATGAAGGCGGACAGATTTTGAATATCCACGTTGTATAGGCCTCATATGACCATTTATTCTAGTTAGGAATAGTTTATATGAAAAAGATGAATTTGTTTTATATTTTATGTGCGCATAGAATGCAAAGCTTGAAAGAATAAGCCCTGAAGCAGATAAATAATGCTTCATAGCAGGAGTTAAGAGAATGGCCGGTAAAACTTTATACGATAAATTATTTGATTCTCATATTGTGCGTAGTGAAGACGATGGCACAGCATTGCTTTATATCGACCGTCATCTGGTGCATGAAGTAACGTCACCGCAGGCATTTGAAGGATTGCGTCTGGCTAACCGACAGCCCTGGCGCGCCGATGCGGTACTCGCTGTGCCTGATCATAATGTGCCAACAGAAGCAGTAGAAAGAGCCAGGGGTATTGCAGATCCGGTATCACGTTTACAGGTAGAAACCCTGGATAAGAACACCAAGGAATTTGGTATTACACAATTTGATATGAACGATATTCGCCAGGGTATTGTGCATGTGATTGGGCCAGAACAGGGAGCTACTTTGCCAGGTATGACATTAGTGTGTGGCGATTCCCATACAGCTACTCATGGTGCTTTTGGCTCTATGGCGTTTGGTATTGGTACATCTGAAGTTGAGCATGTACTTGCGACGCAATGTTTATTACAGAAACGTATGCGTAACATGCGCGTAAATGTAGAAGGTAAATTAGGTACCGGTGTGACGGCAAAAGATATTGTTTTGGCGGTCATAGGCGAAATCGGCACGGCCGGTGGTACGGGTTACGCGATGGAATTTGCAGGTTCTGCTATTCGTGACTTATCAATGGATGGTCGTATGACAATCTGTAATATGGCCATTGAAGCCGGTGCGCGAGTGGGCATGGTGGCCGTTGATCAAACAACCATTGATTATGTTGAAGGCAGGCCTTATGCACCTAAGGGTGAGCAATGGGATATGGCTGTGGCGGCATGGTTTGACTTACACAGTGATGATGATGCGGTTTTCGAATACGAAATCACACTGAAAGCGGAAGACATAAAGCCGCAAGTGACCTGGGGAACTTCACCTGAAATGGTGGTGTCAGTGAATAAGGATGTGCCAAATCCTGCTGCAGAGTCTGATGCGGTTAAAGCCGATGGCATGCAAAAAGCTTTGAACTATATGGGATTAACAGCGGGTACACCAATTAATGAGATATTAATCGATAAAGTATTTATTGGTTCATGCACTAATTCGCGCCTGGAAGATTTGCAGCAGGCGGCTGACGTTATTAAAGGCCGCAAAGTGGCAGATAACGTGAAGCTTGCGATGATTGTACCGGGCTCTGGTTTAATCAAGCAGCAAGCTGAAAAACAGGGTTTGGATAAGGTGTTTTTAGATGCTGGTTTTGAATGGCGCGAGCCGGGTTGTTCAATGTGCTTAGCGATGAATGCAGATCGCCTGGAACCAGAAGAGCGTTGTGCATCCACTTCAAATCGAAATTTTGAAGGTCGTCAGGGTTCAGGTGGACGTACTCATTTAGTTAGTCCTGGCATGGCAGCCGCTGCTGCCATTGCTGGGCACTTTGTTGATGTAAGAAACTTTTAAGGAAACAGAATGATGAAAAAAATTATTAATGCTCTTTTAGTCGGTGCTGTATTCGCAGGCTTTTTATCTATCGCAGGGTGTGCAAGCACGTGGGACGGTATTGGTAAAGATATAGAAAAAATGGGCAAAGAAATACAGAAATAATAGAGAATAGCATGGAAAAATTTACAAAAGTCACAGGCATAGTTGCACCCATGGATCGACCCAATGTTGATACCGATGCAATTATTCCCAAGCAATATTTAAAATCAATAAAACGCTCTGGATTCGGGCCAAATGCCTTTGATGACTGGCGTTATTTGGATGCGGGCGCACCGGATATAGATAATGACACGCGACGTATTAATCCTGATTTTATTTTAAATCAGACACCGTATGACAAGGCGAGTATTTTAATTGCGCGTGAAAATTTTGGTTGCGGCTCATCGCGTGAACATGCTGTTTGGGCATTGGATGACTTTGGGTTTCGTGCAGTAATTGCGCCGAGCTTTGCGGATATATTTTTCAATAACAGCTTTAAAAATGGCATGCTGCCGATAGTGTTAGATACGGCTATTGTTAATGACATTTTTAATAGTGTGGCAGCAAAAAAAGGTTATGAATTAACAATTGATCTTGTTGGGCAAAAAGTGATTACCGAAGATGGTGATGAATATATGTTTGAAGTTGAGCCTTTTAGAAAGCATTGTTTATTGAATGGTTTAGATGATATCGGTTTAACCTTGCAGCATGCTGAAGAAATAAAAACATACGAAGAAAAAATTAAACAAACCGCACCCTGGTTGTTGTAATTTAAATTAAATAACTGATGTAGAGTCAAAGATTGTTTGCATCAAACAAGGTATTAAAAACATGACACAAAAAATTGCAATTTTACCCGGTGATGGTATTGGCAAAGAAATCGTTGCGGAAGCAGTTAAAGTAATCAACTATTTAAAAGCGGATGGTGCTTTAGATGTTGAATTAACAGAAGCACCTGTTGGTGGTGCTGGTTATGACGCGGCAGGTGAGCCATTGCCCGCAGCCACATTAGAGCTGTGTAAAAACTCTGATGCAATTTTATTAGGTGCTGTTGGTGGGCCACAATATGAATCGTTGCCACGTGAAAAACGCCCTGAAAAAGGCTTGTTAGGTTTGCGCTCTGAGTTGGAATTATTTTCTAATTTACGCCCTGCGATTCTTTACCCACAGTTGGCTGATGCTTCTTCTTTGAAGCCGGAGATCGTATCTGGTTTAGACATTATGATTGTGCGTGAACTAACTGGCGGTATTTATTTTGGTCAGCCGCGTGAAATTATTGAAAAAGATGGCGAGCGCTATGCGTATAACACCGCTGGTTACAAAGAAAGTGAAATAGAACGTATTGGTCGTTCGGCATTTGAAATTGCCATGAAACGTGACAAGCGTGTTTGTTCTGTCGATAAGGCAAATGTCCTGGAAGTATCTGAGTTATGGCGCGAAGTAATGGAACGCGTAGCGAAAGATTACCCTGAAGTTGAGTTAAGCCATATGTATGTGGATAACGCAGCAATGCAATTAGTTAAATGGCCAAAACAGTTTGATGTAATGGTAACCAGTAATTTGTTTGGTGATGTTTTGTCAGATTGTGCGGCAATGTTAACCGGCTCAATTGGTATGTTGCCGTCCGCATCTTTAGATGCAAATGGCCGTGGCATGTATGAGCCTATTCACGGCTCAGCACCGGATATTGCGGGTAAAGGAATTGCTAATCCACTGGCAACAATTTTATCTATATCAATGATGTTACGTTACAGCTTAAACAATGCAGCGGTTGCGCAGCGCATAGATGATGCGGTTGGCAAGGTATTAGATAAAGGCTTGCGCACGCCAGATATTATGTCTGAAGGTTGCACTGAAGTGGGTACAGCGGCAATGGGCGATGCTGTTATTGAAGCGTTAAAGTCATAAAAAAATTAGATGCGGTGCCATATGCACCGTAACAAAAGAAATTTTGAGGGTTAGGTAATGAGCAAAACATACGATGTGGCTGTAGTCGGTGCAACTGGTGCAGTGGGTGAAACAATGCTGTCTATATTGGCAGAGCGTAAATTCCCTGTAGGTAAGGTTTATGCATTGGCGTCAGAGCGTTCGGTGGGCAAAAAAGTTGAATTTGGTAATAAGAAGCTCACAGTAGAAAATTTGGCGGACTTCGATTTCTCAAAAGTACAGATTGGTTTATTTTCTGCGGGTGGTTCTATCTCGGCGGAGTTCGCTCCAAAAGCCGCAGCAGCAGGTTGTGTTGTTATTGATAATACATCTGAGTTTCGTTATGTAGATGATATTCCGCTGGTTGTGCCAGAAGTAAATCCACATGCTATTGCCAACTATAAAACCAAAGGCATCATTGCAAATCCTAACTGCTCGACTATTCAGATGCTGGTTGCACTAAAACCTATCAAAGATGCGGCAGGAATAACGCGTATCAATGTATGTACTTACCAGGCGGTTTCAGGTACGGGCAAGGAAGCTATTTCCGAGCTGGCGAGTCAGACGGCGCGTTTATTGAATGGCTTACCAGTAGAACCGGAGGTTTACCCTAAGCAAATCGCTTTTAATGTATTGCCGCAAATTGATGTGTTTATGGATAACGGTTATACAAAGGAAGAGATGAAAATGGTCTGGGAAACCAAGAAAATTATGGAAGACGATAGCATTGAGGTTAACCCAACGGCTGTTCGTGTACCGGTTTTTTATGGTCACTCAGAAGCGGTGCATATTGAGACTAAAGAAAAAATAACAGCACAAGCATGCAAAGAATTATTGGAAAAAGCCCCGGGTGTGCAGGTGATGGATGCGCATGAAGATGGCGGATATCCAACCGCTGTAACCGAAGGTGCTACCAATGATCCGACATATGTTGGCCGAATTCGTGAAGATATATCACACGAAAAGGGGATAAATATGTGGGTTGTGTCAGATAATGTGAGAAAAGGTGCTGCATTAAATAGCATTCAAATCGCAGAGATTTTGATAAAAGACTATTTATAATCTATAGTTACACCAGTATGCTAAAGTTCATTCTTAGCATTCGGGTGGAAATGTATGTTTCTTTCGCCCAGATTTGTACTAAAAATAGTTAATAAATAGAAATTTACAGGATCGAGTGAGGGGACTACTTGTGCGCAAATTAACACTGAGCCTTGCCGTGATGGCTGCATTATTGCCAGCACGCGGCTATCCATTAGGGTTGGGTGAGATAGAGCTGAATTCGGCGCTAAATCAGGAACTTAATGCAGAAATAGAAGTGCTATCTGCATCATCTGATGATGCAAACCAAATGATAGTTCAGCTGGCGAACCGAGACGCATTTAATCGCGCAGGTATTGATCGCCCTTATCTACTTCAACAGCTTCAATTTAAAATCGTTGAAAAGCAGGGTAAACCTTTTGTTAAGGTGTTTACCAAATCAGCTATTCGAGAGCCATATATAAGCTTTCTACTAGAAATTGATTGGCCGCAGGGGCATTTGTTGCGTGAATATACGCTTCTTTTAGATCCGCCTGTTTACAACACATCAACGGGTGGGGCTTCGACTTCATCGGAAGAAGCTCATCCTTTTATTGACCCGGCTGATGTTCGAGCGCACACACAGTCGGTAGCCCCTCAGCAGCAAGGTGGGCAGTCAGGCGGTAGTCAGTCCGGGTATTCAAATGCTCAATCTGGCACGATCAGCTCTAGCTCTGGTCGAAGTGTGACGTATAGTGCGCCCCAATCTAATACTGCAAGACCAGCTCCTGCAGCACAAAGGTCTACATCAGCCGTAAGCGAATACCGTGTAAAACAAGATGATACATTATGGAGCATGGCGAACCGCATGCGTCCGGACAGTTCGGTAAGTGTTGAGCAGATGATGCTGGCACTGGTGCGTAAAAATCCCGAAGCCTTCATTAATGAAAACATTAATGGCGTGAAGCGTGGTTATATTTTACGTATGCCCGATCGTAATGAGGCGACTCAATTAGATCGTCAACAAGCAATTTCACAGGCGAAAGAACATGCTGCATTATGGCGTGAATATAGCCAGGCTGCGGTAAGTCAGGCACCTGCTTCTTCGATGGAAGCAGAAGCGATGTCTATTGATGGCATGGCTACGGCTGATGATGCTGCAGCGGGACACTTGTCTATTGTTGGAGCGAGCAAATCAGACGGCAGTGAGCATGCAGGTGCAAATCAGGATCCTGATTCAGAAGTTAGTCGGCTGAAGCAAGAACTGGCAATGGCAAGAGAGCAGCTTGAATCTGAGCGCATTGAAAAAGAAGGCCTGCGCACGAAGTTATCTGATTTAGAGCAAAAAGTTCAAAGTGTTATCCAGATGGATGACGGTGAATTAGCCAAGTTGCAAGAAGATTTGCAGCAGCAACAAGCTGAATCCGCAGAGCAGCCAGAAGCTGAACAAACAGTTGCGGAGGCAGAAACAGCAGATGCAGTTGAAGAAAGCACTGCAGCTGAAGAAGCGATTTCAGAAGAAGTAGCAGCTGAAGTTGATATTGATGCTGTAGATGCGGAAGTTACTGACGAAGCTGGCGAGCCTGTCGTTGAAGGTGAAGAAGCCGTTGTTGCCGAAGATGCAGTATTTGTAGATGAATTAGCAGCAGTGGAAAAGGCTGGCGAAGTAGATGCTGCCGCTGACACAACAGAAACGGTTGGTGTTACTGATACAGCAGAAGTTATTGAGCCCCCTGCATTTGCACAACAAAAACCAAAGAGCTTTATCGACAATTTAATGAATGACCCTAAATTGTTGGGCATGATTGGCGGTGGTTTGGCGTTTGTTTTATTGTTGATTGTTCTGTTATTAAAACGCTTAAGAGGTGGAAAAGAAGAATCGCAGAATGAAGCGCCAGAAGATAACTTTTTAGATATCAATAATGATGCAACCATGCAAGCAGAATCATCGGATCTGACATCTGAGGCTGATGATTTGAGTATGGTCGATACTCAAATTGATGTGCCTGCAATGGATGAAGATAGTCTTGAAGATGCTTTGCTTGGCCTGGATGATGCTGAAGAAGCTAAAGCAGCCGTCGATCAGCAAGACGATGTAATGGCGGAAGCAGATGTTTATATTGCTTACGGTATTTATCAGCAGGCGGAAGACTTACTGAAAAATGCAATTGACCAGAATCCGGATCGCGATGACTACCGGATGAAGTTGATGGAAACGTATTTTGCAGCAAAAGATGCAAAAGCCTTTGAGCAAGAGGCAGCTCAGCTTAAAACACGTAAAGGCGACGATGCATCTTATTGGGGACGCGTCGCTACAATGGGAACGGAGTTATGTCCGGGCAGTGATTTATTCTTTGGTTCTGGCGAAGTTATTAGTGATTTGGATGCCGATGCATTGATCCCTGAAAAACCAGAGACAACTGATGTTGAGCTGGATGCTACTAACGATGATGAACCTGAAATTGGTCTTGATACTCTTGGTATAGACTTAGGTGCTACTACAGAATTTGATGCGCTAGCGGACGACTCAAGTGATGGCTTGGACGTAGGTGATGAACCTAGTCTGGATGAGGGTTCGTCATTTGAATCTTCTGATACAGATGGACTGGATCTGGCTGGCGACCTTGCTGATATTACAAATGAAGTTGAAGAGCCTGCAGCTGAGCCGTCTTTGGATGATGAAGCCGCTTCACTTGAATTTGATTTAGGTGAGTTGACCGATGATGCATTAGATAATAGTTCTGATAAAAATGCTGAAACCGTTTCTGCTGAAGATGAGATGGATGATCTTGATATCGATGAAGATTTCTCGCTTGACTTTGCGGCATCAGATTTAGGCTTTGAAGAGCCAGAAGAAGAGGCTGCTTTAGATGCTCCTGCTGAGGATATAGAAGATCTTGATTTAAGTGCAGATCTGGATTTAGGTGCAGATTTAGAGGAACCTTCGTCTAATGATGATGTTGATGACGAATCAATGGAAGTGGATTTCACAGCTGATTTAGGTGATAGCCTGGACGAAGAGTTGGGTGAAATAGATCTTGATGATTCTGAATTGGCGCTTGATAGTGACCTGAGTCTAGATGAAGAAGCAGATGCTTCTGCTTCAGGTGCGGAGGATAGTGCTTCTGCTGATGAAGACTTTGATATTTCAGAGTTATCTGAGGATCTTGATGAAGTTGGTACCAAGCTTGACTTAGCAAAAGCCTATATTGATATGGGTGATCATGAAGGTGCGCGTAGTATACTGGAAGAAGTTAAAACTGAAGGTAATGCTGAGCAACAGCAAGAGGCTGAGTCTTTATTGGCAAAAGCTGGCTAGAAGCTGGTAATTAGGTAGTATTTAAACGGCATCGGTCTTGTACTGATGCCGTTTTGTTTTAAGAAGATTAAAATTGAGTGGCTGCCTGTTAACAAATTGAAGTTAACAGCAGTCTTCCGTTAAGTAGTTATTGAGTGGAATTCGAAATAATGCGGATAGCATTAGGTGTTGAATATGATGGTAGCCAATTTTCAGGTTGGCAGATGCAAAAAGATGGCACGCGTACTGTACAGGAGTGCTTAGAGAATGCCTTGTCAGCTGTCGCAAATGAAAAGGTACAGGTAGTTTGTGCGGGTAGAACGGATACCGGTGTACACGCTACCGGACAGATAGTACATTTTGATTGTAACTCACTTCGTCCTGAAAGAGCCTGGGTGATGGGAGTTAATGCGCATTTACCTAATGACATTTCGTCGCTTTGGTCGATGGTGGTTGATGATGAGTTTAGTGCTCGTTTTAGTGCGACCGCGAGACAGTATCGTTATGTGATACTTAATCGTGATTCAAGATCTGCAGTGTTAAGTAAGAAAGTAACCTGTAAGCATGGTCCTCTGGATGCCGATGCAATGCATCAAGCGGCTCAGCTCCTTGTTGGAGAGCAAGATTTCTCTGCTTTTCGTTCGGCTGCCTGTCAGGCAAATCACGCAATGCGTAATGTGCATTGGGTGAAAGTGAGTAGAACTGGAGACTTTATCTTTGTTGATATAGAGGCAAATGCCTTTTTACATCATATGGTGCGAAACATTGTCGGTACATTGATGATGATTGGTGCTGGCGAGCAACCAGTTGAATGGTTGTCTGATTTAATTGCAGGTAAAGATCGTAATCTGGCTGGGCCAACAGCGGCTGCTGACGGTCTTTATATGGTGAAAGTCACTTATCCTGAGAGTACAGGTTTGTTAAAACCGTTTTATTTACCGCAATTTGTTTAACTGATCATGTTCTCGGTTATCTTTTTAATTAGATAAGCTGAAGCATTGTCGGTTAGATTAGAAAAAGCCCTTTCAAAATTGAAGGGGCTTTTTCTATTGTGAGAAGTGCTTAGAAAGCATAATTAATAGGGTAAGTTTCGTATATAGCTGGTATTTTCTGTTAAAATGCCGTTTTTATATATTCGCAAATAGTGCTTAAGTTGATCGCCGCTTTGAAACCCAGAACACGCGTAAAAATATGTGGTATTACACAAGTAGAAGATGCCGTAGTAGCTGCTTCCCTGGGTGTTGATGCGATTGGTCTGGTGTTTTATGCTAAAAGCCCGCGTAATGTTAGCCTGGAACAGGCGAGAGCTATATGTGAGGCGCTTCCAGGGTTTGTTACAACGGTAGCGCTCTTTTTGAATCCGGATGACTCCCTGGTTAAACAAGTTATCTCAGAAGTAGATATTGATCTATTGCAGTTTCATGGCACTGAAACCGCAAGCTTCTGTGAATCATTTGCTAAGCCCTATGTCAAAGCTCTGGGTGTAAGTGGTGAAAGCAATCTACTTGAGTTGATAGGGTCATATGCTTCTGCGCGTAACGTCTTATTAGATAGCCATGTTCACGGCGCAGCCGGCGGTACCGGTGAAACATTTGACTGGCAATCAATTCCTGAGCAGTTAAAGCAAAAAATAATTTTGGCTGGAGGCTTAAAGCCGGATAATGTCGCACAGGCAATACAACAAGTAAGGCCCTATGCGGTAGATTTAAGTTCGGGTGTTGAATCGGCACCGGGCATAAAAGATGTTAATTTAATGACGCGTTTAATGCAGGAAATTAAACGCGTCGATTGTGAGTAAAAGAGTAATGAGCGAAGACAGCGGTAAAGATTATTATTCAATGCCAGATGAACGCGGACACTTTGGTGTATACGGTGGTAAGTTTGTAGCGGAAACTTTGATGGAACCCATCGAAGAATTACGTTTGGCCTATGAAAAATTTAAAGATGATGAAGGTTTCCAGGCTGAATTTGATCGTGATCTGGCGCACTATGTCGGTCGCCCAAGTCCTTTGTATCATGCCGAGCGCTGGTCTAATGAGCTAGGTGGTGCACAAATATATTTAAAGCGTGAAGACCTTAATCACACCGGTGCCCACAAAATCAACAACACAATTGGCCAGGCTTTGTTGGCTAAACGTATGGGCAAAAAACGTATTATTGCAGAAACCGGTGCGGGTCAGCATGGTGTAGCATCGGCAACGGTTGCGGCGCGTTTTGGTATGGAATGTGTTGTATATATGGGAGCTGAAGACGTTAAGCGTCAGGCGCCGAATGTATATCGTATGAAGTTGTTAGGTGCCAAAGTGGTGCCGGTAACCTCAGGCTCAAAAACGTTAAAAGATGCATTGAATGAAGCAATGCGTGACTGGGTTACTAATATTGATGATACTTTTTATATTATAGGTACAGTCGCGGGCCCGCATCCATATCCAGCAATGGTGCGTGATTTTCAAACTATGATTGGTCGTGAAGCAAAACGTCAAATTTTCGAACAAGCTGGTCGTTTGCCAGATGCCTTAGTTGCCTGTGTCGGTGGCGGTTCAAATGCTATTGGTTTGTTTCATCCTTTTTTGGCTGATGAGTCTGTAGAAATTTATGGTGTAGAAGGTGGTGGTGATGGTGTGAATACACCGAATCATGCGGCTCCTTTATGTGCGGGAAAACCAGGTGTGCTTCATGGTAACCGTACTTATCTAATGGAAGATGATAACGGGCAGATTATTGAAACGCATTGCGTATCCGCCGGCTTAGATTATCCTGGCGTTGGCCCAGAGCACGCATGGTTGAAAGATACTGGTCGAGCAAAGTACGATAGTGTTACTGATAAAGAGGCTTTAGCTGCATTTCATAAACTAACGCGCACAGAAGGCATTATTCCAGCCTTGGAATCTAGCCATGCTCTGGCTTATGCTGAGAAGTTAGCACCAACCATGGATAAAGATAAAATTATTATTGTGAACCTGTCCGGTCGTGGTGATAAAGATATTAATACGATTGCTGATTTAGAAGGTATTGAATTGTGAGCCGTTTAAACGCAACTTTTGCATCTTTAAAAGCAGATAATAAAACGGCACTAGTTCCTTTTATTACGGCAGGTGACCCGCATCCATCGGTTACAGTAAAGCTAATGCATGACATGGTAGCTGCCGGAGCAAGTGTAATAGAATTAGGCGTGCCTTTTTCTGACCCGATGGCAGAAGGGCCGGTTATTCAAGCTGCCTGTGAACGCGCACTTGAGCATAATGTAAGTTTAAAAGATGTGCTTGGCATGGTGGCAGAGTTTCGTACAAAAAATAATGCAACGCCGGTTGTCTTAATGGGGTATGCCAATCCCGTTGAAGTAATGGGTTATACAAAGTTTGCTGAGTCTGCATCTACAGCAGGTGTTGATGGTTTATTGCTGGTTGATTTACCACCAGAAGAAGGTGCGGATTTAGTTGCCGCTTTAAAGGCTAAACAACTAGATATGATCTTTTTGTTGGCGCCAACTACAACAGATGAGCGTATGCAATTGATTTGCGACCAGGCTAGTGGCTTTGTTTATTACGTGTCATTAAAAGGTGTAACTGGTGCAGCTAATTTAGATGTCGATGCGGTTGTGCAAAAAGTTAATCAAATTCGTGGTCATACATCGATTCCGGTTGGTGTTGGTTTTGGTATTAGTGATGCCGCGACTGCAGCGCAAGTTGCATCAGTTGCTGATGCGGTTGTGGTAGGTAGTGCGATTGTAAAACGTGTTGCAGAAAATGCTAATGACCCTGAAAAAATTTCCCAAGAAGTTTGTGGGCTTTTATCTTCCATGCGTCAGGCTATGGATAAATAAGTTTAAATTAATTAAAAGCAGCAACATCTTAAGATAAGGTTTAGAGATATGAACTGGTTTGAAAAATTAATGCCTTCCCGTATTCGTACGGATGCAGGTGAAAAAGGTTCTGTTCCTGAAGGATTATGGACTAAATGTAATGCATGTAGTGCTGTGCTTTATCGTGCAGAGCTGGAACGAAATCACGAAGTATGTCCTAAATGTCATCACCATATGCGTATGGGTGCACGTAAACGTTTAGAAAGTTTTTTAGATGCGGAGCCGCGAGAAGAAATTGCAGCGAATTTAAAACCAGTTGATATCTTAAAATTTAAAGACAGTAAAAAATATAAAGACCGTATTAGCGGTGCGCAAAAAGTTACTGGCGAAAATGATGTTCTTATAGCAATAAAAGGACAAGTGAAAAATATTCCATTAGTTGCTGTTGCATTTGAATTTAAGTACATGGGTGGATCAATGGGTTCAGTCGTGGGTGAAAAATTTGTGCGTGCGGCTAATGTTGCACTGGCGAATGATATTCCTCTGGTGTGTTTTTCAGCGTCCGGTGGTGCACGTATGCAGGAATCTTTGTTTTCTCTAATGCAGATGGCAAAAACCTCAGCAGTTTTGCAAAAAATGTCAGTACGTGGTTTGCCGTTTATCTCGGTAATGACGGACCCTACAATGGGTGGTGTTTCTGCCAGCTTGGCAATGCTGGGCGATATTAACGTGGGTGAACCCAAGGCATTAATAGGTTTTGCCGGGCCTCGTGTAATTGAGCAAACAGTTCGCGAAACATTGCCCGAAGGTTTTCAGCGCAGTGAGTTTTTGTTAGAACATGGTGCTATCGATATGATTATTGATCGACGTGATATGCGTGACAAACTGGCAAACTTATTAAGTATGATGCAGAACAAACCTGCGGCATAATTTAAATTAAAGAACTAAATTTTCTTAATTCAGTTCTTTAATGTTTTCTTTATTCTCAATTTACGGCTTAAACTAAATGCGGTTTAATACACTCGCTGAATGGTTGAACTGGCAAGAAAGTTTAAATCCTAAGGAAATCGATCTGGGTCTTGATCGTGTTTCTCGCGTTCTCGAATTACTTAAAATCTCCACTGATTTTTTTTGCCCTGTTATTAGCGTAGCTGGTACCAATGGTAAAGGTTCAACGGTTGCCTTTATTGAATCCATTCTGCATCAGGCTGAGCTTTCGGTAGGTTGTTATACCTCTCCTCATTTATTTGTTTATAACGAACGTATTCGAGTCAATTCGCAATGTGTTTCAGATGAAGATTTATGTGAGGCCTTTGAAATTATTGATCAGGCCAGGGCTGATATACCACTAACGTATTTTGAATTTGGCACGCTTGCATCGTTGGTGATATTCCAAAAATATAATGTTGACGTTGTAGTGTTAGAAGTCGGCTTGGGTGGGCGGCTCGATGCTGTAAATGTTATTGACGCCGATGTGTCGGTTATAACCAGTATAGATATCGATCATATCGACTGGCTAGGTGATAACGTGGAGCTTATAGGCAGGGAAAAAGCGGGTATTATGCGCGCCCATAAGCCTTCTATTGTTAGTCTGTTTAAACCTCCTGCTTCATTATTGGCGTATGCACAGGAATTGAATGTGCCATTACAATGCCTGGGGCAGGACTACTTGTATCAACGACTTGCTAATAATGTATGGCAGCTTAAGGCAGCAGGTATGCAGCTTGAAAATCTACCCTTGCCTAATTTGCATGGTGGCTTTCAAATGCAAAATGCGGCAGCAGCCATTATGGCCATAAAGTCATTGAAATTATTGGCCGCAGATAAAACCGAGCGTATCCAGCAAACGCATATTGATAGGGGTCTGCAAAATGCGTTATTGTCGGGACGCTACCAGAAATTACAAGAATGTCCCGAAGTGGTAGTGGATGTGGCTCATAATGAGCAATCGGCGACTAAATTGGTCGAGTTACTCAGCGATGAACCTATTACGGGTAAAACAATTGCGGTAATTGCAATGCTAGCAGATAAGCCGGTAGATGAAGTGATTGCAGTGATAAAGCCCGAAGTTGATGTATGGATTAGTGCGGGTTTAAGTGTGCCACGTGGAATGAGTGCAAAAAATCTGTCTCAGGCGGTGCGGGGAGCAGGTGCAGATGTTAGACTTAGCGCCTGTGAAACAGTGGTAGATGCCTGTGAGCAAGCACTGGCGATAGCCACAGAGAATGACCGTATTATTGTGTTCGGCTCATTTTATACGGTTGCAGAAGCAATCACTTTTTTTAATGAAAATAGCTAATGGCTATCCGGCTTTGGGTTAATCAGATTGGATAAAAAACTAAGAAAAAGGTTAATTGGAGCGATTGTTCTAGCGGCCTTTTTGGTGATTCTGGTGCCTGAATGGTTGGACGGTGCCGGACACAAGTCACGTTATAGCAGGGATGTGAGCATTCCTGAAAAATCAGAGCTTAAGCCTATTTCAGAGTATATGGCGACCCGTGACTCACCGGCTACGATTAATAAAAAAATTAAATCTACGGAATCTGCTATCCATGCGTGGGCGCTTCAGGTAGGAAGTTACGAGCATGAAAAAAATGCCGAATTGATGCGCGACAAGCTCCGAGCAAAAGGCTATGCAAGTTATGTGGATGTATCTAAAAAACCGGGAAAAACCAGTTACCGTGTGCGAATTGGACCTGAGTTAGACCAACAGCATCTCGAAACCCTGCGAGATGTAATTCTCGAGAAAGAGAAGATTAAGGGTATGGTGGTGCATCATCCCTAGTATCTCATTTAAAGCGCAATTCAATGTAGATTGTGCTGTAGCTTCAAGCTCAATTTGGTATGATGCGCATTTATGTGCTGGAGCCTTGAATGACCCTCGTTGATTTTGGAATTATCACCATTATTGCCGTTCTACTGGTATTGGGTCTTATCTGGGGGTTTGTAAAAATCGCCATTGCATTAGGCACCTGGATTGCTGCTAGCACTATTTCATTTGGTTTTGCGCCCAACTTAGCTTCATCGTTATTAATGACAATCGATTCGCCACCAATGCGTCTGGCGGCCGCTATGGGGATATTATTTATACTAACCTTAATGGTCGGCGCACTTGTCAGCTTTGTGGTGCGTCAATTTGTCAGTAAAACAGGCTTAAGCGGCCTAGATCGTGTCCTGGGAATGGTTATTGGTTTGTCGTTGGGCTTGCTTGTAGTGATCGGTATGGTGTTTGTTGCGGGCCTTACGAATGCGCCTAGTTATGATTGGTGGCAATCCTCCATGTTAATCGAACGTTTTGAATCATTGGCAATGTGGCTACAAGGTTACCTGCCTGATGATGTTGCAAAGTATTTTTCTTATTAAGCTTAAATCTATTAAAGATTTGTTGAGGTATTTATGTGCGGTATAGTCGGTATTGTTGGCCGAAGTCCTGTTAATCAATTGTTGTACGATGCGCTAACTTTATTGCAGCATCGTGGCCAGGACGCAGCGGGTATTGTTACTAGTGAAGGTAATAAATTTCACCTGCGAAAAAACAATGGACTAGTGAGTGATGTGTTTGGTACAGATAACATGTCTCAGTTGAAGGGTAATATGGGCATTGGCCATGTACGCTACCCAACGGCTGGCTGCTCTACCGCCGCTGAAGCGCAGCCTTTTTATGTGAATTCTCCTTATGGTATTGCTCTGGCGCATAACGGTAATTTAACCAATGCTGAAGAATTAAAGAAACAGCTATATACCGATGATTTGCGCCATATAAACACTGAATCTGATTCAGAGGTTTTACTCAATATATTTGCGCATGAATTACAGGCATTAAAAAAACTAAAGGTTTCACCGGAAGATATTTTTTCGGCTGTTTCGGCTGTACATAAACGATGCAGGGGTGGTTATGCTGTTGTTTCGATTCTGGTGGGTAAAGGTGTACTCGCATTTCGTGACCCATATGGCATTCGCCCAGCTTGTTTCGGTAAACGTGAAACGGAAGACGGTGTTGAATATATGGTGGCATCTGAGAGTGTTGCACTGCATGCACTAGGTTTTACTTTAGAACGTGATCTCAAGCCGGGCGAAGCTATTTATATTGATATGGATGGCAATATGTCGACTCAGCAATGTGCTGAGAACCCACAAAACAAGCCCTGTATTTTTGAGTATGTGTACTTTGCACGCCCAGATTCAATTATTGATGATATTTCAGTGTATAAAGCACGCCTGCGCATGGGCACCACACTGGTGCAGAAAATACTCAAAGAAAGGCCAGATCATGATATTGATGTGGTTATTCCTATTCCTGATACTAGTCGTACTTCAGCGTTGGAAGTGGCTTATCACTTAAATGTTAAGTATCGCGAAGGTTTTATAAAAAATCGTTATATTGGACGAACCTTCATTATGCCGGGCCAAACGCAGCGTAAAAAATCAGTTCGTCAAAAATTAAATGCAATTGATCTTGAATTTAAAGATAAAAATGTATTGTTGGTTGATGATTCTATCGTGCGCGGCACAACGTCAAAGCAGATTATTCAGATGGCTCGAGAGGCTGGTGCCAAAAATGTTTATATGGCATCTGCTGCGCCCCCGGTTCGTTACCCTAATGTTTATGGTATTGATATGCCTTCACCTCATGAGTTTGTTGCTGATGGTCGTGATATTGCTGAAATCACAAAAGAGATAGGAGCAGATTGGCTTATTTATCAAGATCTTGAAGATTTAATTCAGGCCGTACAATTAGGTAATGATAATATTAAACACTTTGATAGTTCATGCTTTAATGGTGAGTATGTAACCGGTGATGTTGATAGTGCCTATTTAGATCATCTTGAGCAGCGTCGCTCTGATAAGTCAAAAGCTAAGCGTGAGCAAAAAGATAATTTAGCTGGTATAGACTTATATAGTAACCAGTAGCCACAGCTTAGTTTAATACTTATCAATACGTTATATGGATTATAAAAAAACACAACTTTACCTTTGTGGCTTATTAACAGCGCTATTTTTAATGCCCTGTACGGTACTAGCTATTGCGGCGGATAAGCCTGACAGCGCTTCAGTTGAAGATCAGGATATGCTGCTATTTGCGCAGGCATATGAATTGTCTGTGCTGCAGCAATGGCCTGCTGCAGAGTCTATCTATCGAGACCTGCTTGAACGAAATAAAGACTGGCCAGAACCTAAAAATAATTTAGCTATACTGTTATTGAAAACAAATCGTATAGATGAGGCTCGTGTAATGCTAGAAGAGGCGGTTGTGAGTACGCCTAGTTATCGTACTGCACAAAAAAATAGAACTCAGCTATATGACTTTTTAGCGGCCCAGGCATACGGTAAGGCATTAGGTTCTGCACAAGCTTCAGCGCTGCCAGATATGCATTTGATTGAACATATTTTTCAGCCGGTTAAAACGATTGAAAAAGTGATAGAGAAAAAAGTTGAAGTTATTGTCGAGAAAAAAGTCTTTATAAAACCAGCGCCGCTTCAAAAAGAAGCAAATATAACTGTGATTAGTCATTTAAAAGAGCAATTGTTAAACTGGTCTAGTGCCTGGTCCCATGGAAATTTTGAAGACTATATTGAGTTTTACTCTGAGCAGTTTGCTCCAATTGATGAGCGTCTGGTTTTTTCTGAATGGAAAAATAGTCGCAGGGCTAAACTTAAAAATGCTCACGGTGTGCAAGTAACATTTGATGATTTGAAAATATTCATTGATGATTCAACGAATTCTGCGCTGGTTGAATTTGTTCAGCACTACACATCACCCACTTATAGTGATACTGTTTTAAAGCAGCTGTATATGCAAAAGAGTCAGAATAACTGGCAAATATTATCTGAGAGAGTAATTAAGACGTTATAGGTTTTATAGCGGTAATAAGCATGAAATATTTCGCCTTCATATACTTATTTTTTTATGCAGCATCTATTGTTGCTATGGGCGTGCATCCAGAGGATAGGTTGCTGGATGCGATTAAGCATATTCAATCATCTAAACTTGTTCAGGCAGAACAAAAATTAAAAGCACTTCTTATTGAACGCCCAAATTTTAAGCTGGCTCAATTAGTCTATGCAGATGTATTAAAAGCTAAAACCGGTGTTGTGGTGCAGCCTGGTATAGGCCTGCCTGATACTGATGATAAAGTGCTTTTGCTTAGTGAAATAACGAACCGCTATAAGGCATTTACAGACAAGCAAATAACACAAAAATATCCTGCTGTATTGGCACGTTTAGATAATAATTATAATCATGCGTTAGTGATTGATTTGAGTAAATCACGCTTGTATGTGTTTGAAAATAAAGTAAGCAAACCTTTATTGGTTGAGGATTTTTTTGTTTCCATGGGCCGTGCAGGCCCGGGTAAAGTTAATGAAGGCGATTTGAAAACGCCAATGGGTGTGTATTTTGTGCAGTCGTATATCTCACCAACTAGACTGGAAGACAAATACGGTGCAGGTGCGTACCCTATTAATTATCCTAATGCATGGGATCGAATTAATGGTAAAACAGGTCATGGAATTTGGTTGCATGGCACAAGAAGTGGTACTTATAACAGGCCGGTATTAGCTTCGGAAGGTTGTGTTGTTTTGCCAAATGATGACTTGATTGAAGTGGGTTCATATATTGATTTAAAAAGTACGCCAGTGCTGATTGGTGAAAATCTACAATGGTTATCTGAAGATGAATGGACAGTACATCAGGCCTTAGTAAATCAAATTCACCAGCAATGGAAAAATGACTGGGAAAGTTTGGACGTTGAAGAGTATTTGCGTCATTACTCGAAACGTTTTACTAATGGTAAGAAAAAGTTTTCTCACTGGGCTGATCATAAACGACGTGTTAGTAAGCATAAAACATTCGTACAGGTTGATTTGTCGAATGTTAGTTTGTTGATGCATCCTAATGAAGACGTTATGGTGGCTACTTTTCAACAGTCATACAGTAGTGATAACTTTACTAGTCAGAGTTGGAAACGTCAGTACTGGAATAAAGAGTCAGATGGAGAATGGCGCATAGTATTCGAAGACGAAATCTCTCCTCCTGCTTCACCTCAGTTAGCCAGAAATATTCTATAAATTAATTATTGAGACTGTTAACTGGTGTATGGTTTTTTAACCACTTAATTAAGTCCATCCAGATACGATTCACTTCCCGATTACTGGGCATAATTCCAGCGTGCGGTAGTTCAACGGTTACAACAGGGAGTTGCTGTTGTAAGCCCGCGTAATTTCCTAGAGAGCCCGGGTATGTGCCGAGAAGTTTAAGATGCAATGATCCAAGACGGGAGGGTGGTTTTGGCGGACCGTCAAAATCGACAATGCCAAAAGGCGCATGTACCGCTACAATTACATCAGGTTTAAATTCTTTAATGAGTTTTACAATCCACTGGGTCTCTGGCTCACTTATTGGTGATGGCCCAGGGTAACGCCTTGCATCGCTATAAGCTTTTTGTTTCCAGTATTCCAGGCTGGCATAGGGTTTGCCATTATTTGGAAAGTTACGATTCAAATCAACACCGTTGGCATTCATGCGTTGAGATTTTTTTTGTAAAAGGCCATCAGGGTTAACCAGTGGAGCGACTTTCCAGTGAAACAGGCCGCTGTGATATTTATCTAAAATGCGCATCCATTTAAATATGATGGTGACAGATGAATACTCATCCCCGTGAATACCGCCAAGTAGTAATATTTTAGCCTGCGGTTTTCTTTTGTTGAGCAGAGGAGGGTACTCTTTTATTAAGAGTGGTCGCTGTTTGAAAGAAATATGCTTTGATGCCTGTAGCTTACGCTGTGAGCACTCGGCTAAACTCACGCTTGCTAGCTTGTTGGAGATATCTACACAGGCCTGTTTTACGTGATCTGGTATGATGTCTCTCATTGTTATGCCGTTACTAAAAGCAGGGCGACATATTAAGAAAAGAAGTGTAATGAGATAAATGCGTGTTAGCATAGAGATCTATATTTTAACGTTGTCCAATTGCTCGTATAAACTTGAGTCATGTCACAAATTAGCCATATCATTGTAAATATAAGTCAGCAAAAACTGTACTGTTATAGCTCAGAGGAAAAGGTTCTTTTCGAATATCCAGTATCCACATCTAGCTATGGTATCGGTAATAAAAATGGCAGCTTTAAAACCCCTGTGGGTGAACATAGTATCGCACAGAAAATTGGTGATGGCTGTGCTGTCAATGAAGTTTTTATAGGCCGAGTTCCACAGGGTGTGCTGGAAGAGTTACAGGCAAAAGAGCATGCGCTGCCGGAAGATATAATTACATCGCGAATTCTCTGGCTACAGGGCATGGAACCGGGAAAGAATAATGGTGAAGGTATCGATAGTTATCACCGATACATTTACATTCATGGTACGTCAGAAGAAGAAAAAATAGGCACACCTGCCTCCCATGGTTGCGTCAGAATGCGTAACCAGGATGTAATTGATTTATTTAATCAGGTAGATGAAGGCTGCCGGGTATTAATACAGGAATAAATGATGAGTGATTATGAAGATTTAGAAGCCGAATGGGCATTTGCTACGCAGGCAGTTAGAGCAGGTCAGGAGCGTTCGCACGAGCAAGAGCATAGTGAAGCTATGTTTCTTACATCGAGCTTTGTATTTTCTTCTGCTGCAGAAGCGGCAGCCCGTTTTTCTGGAGAGCAACCAGGCAATATTTACTCTCGCTTTACTAATCCTACCGTACGTACCTTTGAACAACGTCTGGCCAGATTAGAAGGTGCCGAGTGTTGTGTGGCAACTGCATCAGGTATGTCTGCTATTTTATCGACCTGTTTGGGGTTATTGAAAACTGGCGACCATATCGTTTCTTCGCGCAGTATTTTTGGTACTACAACGGTGTTGTTTACTAACATACTATCTAAGTTTGGTATTGAAACCACATTTGTCGAGCTGTCCGATCTGGGTGCGTGGGAAAAGGCAATACAGAAAAATACTCGCCTGTTATTTTTAGAAACACCCTCTAATCCATTAACTGAAATGGTTGATATTAAAGCGTTAGCGGCAATCTCTCATGCAAACGACTGTTTATTAGCAGTGGATAATTGCCTAAGCACGCCCGCTTTGCAGCAGCCGATTAAATTAGGTGCAGATATTGTTATTCATTCAGCAACTAAATACCTGGATGGTCAGGGGCGTTGCATGGGTGGTGCGGTATTAGGTACAGAAGAAATTGTAGGTGGTGGCGTGTATGGTTTCTTACGCAGTGCCGGTCCAACAATGAGCGCCTTTAATGCATGGGTGTTTTTGAAAGGTTTAGAAACTCTCGATATACGCATGAAGGCTCATAGTAAAAATGCATTACAACTAGCGCAGTGGCTAGAAAAACAGCCACAGGTTGCCAAAGTGTATTACCCGGGTCTTGAGTCACATCCGCAACATGAGCTGGCTAAATCACAGCAATCTGATTTTGGTGGCCTGTTGTCATTTGAGCTCAAAGGTGGAAAAACAGCGGGTTGGGCCTTGGTTGACGCAACACAAATATGCTCTATTACAGCCAATTTGGGCGATACCAAGACGACTATTACGCATCCTGCGACAACAACGCATGGGCGACTCACACCAGAGCAGCGTGAAGAGTCGGGTATAGATGATGGATTGATTCGTGTAGCAGTAGGGCTAGAAGACCTTGAAGATCTAAAACGAGATTTATCAAGAGGCATGTAATTGTATTTCTCGGCGAAGTTTATTGCGGATATATTAGTGACCTGTTCCTGTACTAAGCTTAGATAAAAATAGAACATTAAACATATTAGGCAAACTATCTGTGTCAGGCTTGAACAACAACCTCCTTATCGCTGAACGTAAAATTCCACTGCTGCTGGTAGTAGATGATGATGTTGTAATACGTAGTATGCTTATGAAGGCATTACAAAAACAGGGCTTTGATACGATAGAAGCACCAAATGGTGCAGAAGGTGTTGAACTGTTTCGCATACATAGACCTGATATGGTTCTGTTAGATGTGTTAATGCCTGTAATGAATGGCTTTGAAGCTTGTCACCTAATGTGCGAATTAGAGCCTGAACGCACCGTTCCTATTGTAATGTTAACCGGACTTGATGATATTGTGTCAGTTGATAAGGCATTTGATGCCGGTGCCACTGATTTCATGACCAAACCTATTAACTGGAGTTTGTTTTCTCAGCGTGTACGCTATGCATTACGTTCCCGTGAAATGGATTTTGAATTAAGAAAAAATCGATATCGCGTTGATCACGCCTTAAAAGTTGCCATGTTGGGTTATTGGGACTGGGATTTAAAGACGGACGAATTTACCATTCCAGTGGATGTGTTGGATATGCTCGGTATAGATAGAAATCAGCGTTTAAAGCTAGATGAGCTAGTTAATTATGTTCATGATGAAGATCGAGACCGAGTTATCTATGCATTTACCGATGCGCGTGAGAGAGGAACACGTTTTATTCTGGAACATCGAATGCAGGGACTTGATAATAAGGAGCGTTATGTTTATCAGCAAAGTGAAGTCCTCATGGATGAAAAGGGTAAACCACGTTATGTACTAGGTACTATTCAAGATATCACCGCATTGAAACGCGCCGAAGATATGATACTTCACCAGGCGTATCATGATCTGTTAACCGATTTACCCAATCAAACTTTATTTAAAGAGCGTCTTACGCACGCTATAAAAGTTGCCGAGCACTCAGGACATCAAGTTGCAGTTGTAGCAATAGATATTGATCGCTTTCAGTTAATTAATGAAAGCCTGGGTCATGATATTGGTAATGAGTTGCTGGTTGCCTTTGCAGGTTTCTTAAGAGGTGTTGTGCATGAGGGTGATACGGTTGCGCGAATAAGTGGTAATGAATTCTCTATTTTATTAGAAAGTCCATCGTCTAGCGAAGAAATTACTGATGTTTTAAATAAATTAAATCAACTGTTGAAAGAAAATACTTTTGAGCTGGCGGGACAAAAGGTCATTGTTTCGCTGAGTATGGGTGTGGCACTGTATCCCAATGATGATTTGGAGGCGAGTAACTTAATACAGTGCGCTAATGCCGCTATGCGCAAAGCAAAAGCATTAGGTGGTAGCCAGGAGCATTTTTATACAAATGATATGAACCGTCGAGTTGATGATCGTTTGCGTATGGAAAATGATTTGCGTGAGGCTTTGGAAAAAGGTGAGCTCGAATTATTTTATCAACCTCAGGTAGAAGCTACTACACGAAAAATTATAGCGACTGAAGCCTTAGCAAGATGGCGGCATGAAGAATATGGATTGGTACCACCAATTCGTTTTATACCATTAGCGGAAGAAACAGGTTTAATACAGCCACTAGGCCGCTATGTAATGGAGCATGCAATTAAACAAACCAGGCTTTGGAATCAGCAAGGGCATGACTTGAGCGTTGGCATTAATTTATCTGTACGTCAATTTATGCAGGCAGATTTAGTCGATCAAATAAAATTATTAATCGATAATTATCATATTGATCCAGGAAATATTGATTTAGAAATAACCGAAACAATCGTTATGCAGGATGCGGGAAATAGTATTAATAAGATGCATCATCTAAAAGAATTGGGAGTGAAATTATCGATGGATGATTTTGGTACAGGCTACTCATCTCTCAGTTATCTGAATCAGTTCCCATTAGATATTTTAAAAATAGATAGATCATTTGTTAAAGATATTAGCGGTAATAAAAGTGATGGAGCGATCGCCAGAGCAGTTATTGCAATGGCTCACAGCATGAACTTAAAAGTGGTAGCTGAAGGTGTTGAAACGGAAGAGCAATTTGAGTTTTTAAAAGCACATGACTGTGAAGTGATACAAGGCTATTTAATTTCACGTCCTGTGCCGCCGCAAGAATTTGAATTATTACTGCCCTAACTTAAACGTAGAACGCGTTTGTAAAGTTCTGTTATACATATCTGTATATTTCAATAAATACAATTATGATTATAAATATAAGCTATATTTATAATCATAATCTCAATAAGGCTATCTAATCTGAATATTGATAGCCTCAATTACATATAATAATATCTTGGTCGATCAGTAATGTTTATTACTAGGCCTTATAGGGCGGGTTTATGGATATAGCATCTCTTATCGGGATCTTTTCTGGTTTTGCGCTTATTTTATCGGCTATTGTTCTTGGTGGCAGTGTTGATTCGTTCGTTAATGTTCCGGGTATGATGATCGTTATTGGAGGAACTTATGCGGCAACGCTACTGACTTTCCCTATGCGAGATGTGATGACGGCATTTCGCAGTGCGCTTATTGTATTCAGTAAAACCAAGCAGCGACCAGAGCAGGTAATCGGTACGATGCTGCAATTAACACAAATGACACGAAGAAAAGGCTTGTTAGCCTTATCAGATGTAGAAACAAACTCACCATTTCTTAAGCGCGCCTGTGATTTAATTGCAGATGCCTCAGATGAACAGATGATACGCCATGTCCTGCGTATAGAAATTAATGCAATCAAAGCACGTCATTATAACGTACAAGATGTCTTCAAAAAAATGGCTGCCTTTGCACCTGCTTTTGGTATGTTAGGGACTTTAATTGGTTTAATACAAATGTTAGTGAAGCTGGATGATCCAGCGAGTATAGGTCCCTCGATGTCAGTGGCATTATTAACGACCTTTTATGGCTCACTGTTGGCGACAGTCGTATTTATTCCAATTGCGGGGAAGTTAAAGTCTCGGACTATGCAAGAAGTGATTAGCCTGGAGATAATTTTTGAAGGTGCTATTTGTATTTTAAACGATAATAATCAGCTTTCTGTGTATGAAAAACTATCATCCTATTTACCCAGAGGGCAGCGTCCTGATATGCGTGAAGCTGTTCAAGATGCTGAGATAGCATAAATATAATGTCGATATTTAATTTATGGAAATATAATATTGGGTAATAAAAAAAATAATAGTCAAAAATTTTCTGTGGAATCTTCAGTTGATAATGTAAGTATTATTGATGAAATTGAAGGTGAGGAGGGTGCTCCTGCATGGATTATAACCTTTGCCGATATGGTTACTCTATTATTAGTTTTCTTTATTTTATTATTTACGATTGCAACAGTCGAAGCTAAAAAATTTCAGTTGGTTATGACGTCTATTCAATCTGCGTTACATCAAGAGAAACCCGCAGCCAATCAAGTTGTAATGCAAGATATTTCTAAAAATGAAAAGCCAGAAGAAGTGATATACGAAGAAGAAGTTGATGTAAAAAAACATGAAAATGAATCAGCTGAAGAAGTAAGTGGTGATAAGCAAAAATTACTTGTTGAAGTGCAAGAACTGATAAAAGAACAACGTTTGGGTGAACATATTTATGCGTATACCGAAGGGAATAAAATTATCTTGCGTATAAAAGGTACGATGTTATTTAGCTCTGGGAATGTTGATCTTATAGAAAAATCGAAAATTATTTTTGAAAATATAGATGCGTTATTTAAAAAATATGCAGATTATAAAATTGATATTAAAGGTTACACGGATAACCGGCCTATAGAAACGAAGCGTTTCCCATCAAATTGGGAGCTATCTGCAATTAGGGCGACTACAGTACTAAGGTATTTTGTGAACCGCGGGATTGATCCCGCTCGATTGTCTGCTACCGGCTATGCTGACTTATTTCCTATCGCTGATAACAATACAATAGAAGGCAGAGCGCAAAACAGGAGGGTCGAATTTGTTTTGGAAAAACAGGAAAAGTGATGAAATAACATTAGAATTAAATACCAGCGATCGGCGTAATGGTGTACGAATACATCCGTTGGAGTTAATTAATATTCGTCATGAAAATGAAGTTTATCAGTTAATTGATATTAGTACCTGTGGACTGGCATTTAAAGCAGATAAGTTTTCCAAAGGTGATGACTTAGACGTGGTGGTGCCTTTGCCATTGGCTAAGGGCAAACGTGAGTTATTGGTTCACTGTCAGCTTAAAGTTATAGCTGTGTTTGAGAATGTTTGTCATTGCGACTTTAAAGCTTTGCCTGGTGATGAGCATGCACTATTAGATAAATATATTCTGGATGAGCAAAAGAGACAAATTCGACTTGCTATGAAGCATTATTAAATATAAATAGCTTTAATTATTGTCCTGGTACGACGTGCGAGAGCATTCTAGTAATTATTACTCGCTAATCAATTCGTACTAAGGCTGCCAGTTTTTCGGGAACTTACCCGTTAGTATATAGGCAAAGGCAATCACCTCGGCTACTACTCGGTATAAATCTTCTGGTATCTCATCACCCAACCCCAGGTCAGCTAATACACTAACCAGTTCATTGTCTTTTTGTAGTGGAACACCATGTTCCTCTGCGATCTTTAATATTTCATCAGCGATAACACCAACACCACGAGCACTTACTTTTGGTGCGCTGTCACCATCGTACTCTAATGCAACGGCGATATTTATGGGGCGATTCATTATATATTCTCATCCAGTAAGTGAGACTGAGTATGAACTATCATATTTCCTTGTATGGCTTTTGTTTTTACGAGTGTGCCGCTAATAAAAAATCCAGCCTGTAATAAATTTTGTTCCAGTAAGGGCAGGTGTTCACGAATAACATTGCTGGTACTTTCAGTTTCGCTCTGAAATATCGTGGATACATGTTTATCTTTAAGGTGTATATCAGACTGTATTTTGCCTAATGACTTCAGGTTGAAGCTTAGGGTGACACGCCAGCCTTCAGTCTCGCTATCGGTTTCTTTGTTTTCCTGTTCAATGCGAAATCCTATGTCAGACAATTGATCTTTATCTTTAAAAACCAGGTTGAATAAAAGCAAAGTGAGTGTGTCAACTTCACGACTCAATGGTTGCAGTTGAAAGCTGGTTATTTGACTAAGTGCACGGTCTACCTGTTGGGAAAAATCAAGTAATAGTAATTTCGTATGCAGAAGGTTAGATAATTCATTAATGTTTTTCTGTGAGCCTGTAGCTTGTTGTAGGCTGTAGGTGATTATGTCAGCTAATGTTTGTGCGGCTGGCGTAATAGGAAAATTAGAGCTGCTGCCATTTAATAAAAAAACCACCTGTTGCAGTAATGAACGGGGCAAATTGGAAATAAGCTGGTTAGCCAGGCTATTTGGATTGTTGGTATTATTTTGAATCACCTGTTGAATGAATTCTTTTACTTGTGGCGTAAACTTTATGTTCTCAGTCTGAAATGGTGTTTCAGGTAATATCTTGTTTGTGAGTATTGATTTGGTTTGTAACAGATTGTGTTTGAAGTCATTAGGCAGAATTTTGTCTAGATCTGTTTTAAGCGCCGTCGCCATTTTAAGTTTTTTTTCTAAAAATACCCCGCTATTTTCAATTAACTGTTTAAGTTGAGTGGTTTGAGCTTGTCCGGGTTTTATTTGTAGGCTGTTTTGTAGCGTTATGAGTTGATTGACCAGTTCTCTAGGCAATAAATTACTAAGCTGTTTGTTTTCAATTAGGTTTTTAGCTGTTTGCTGAGTCGCGCTAAAAGAAGCTTGAATAGCAATAAACTGGCGCAGTTTAATATTGGCTAGTTGGCTTTTGTCTAAAATGGGGCTTTCGCTGGGCGGGAGTATGCTGAGTAACGGTAATTTTGTTAGATTGTTCTCAGCGGCAGCCTTAACCAGTAATTTAATATCCTGGCCGGTTTCTAGTTTAATTGGGGTTTTTGCTTGCAGTGTCTGGTCGCCCAATCGAATCAATACCCTGGATAATGCCTCCCCACCTTGCTGCGTGGTAGCGTTTAATATCTGCCCAACTTTCCATGTTTTAGTAACGTCGCTAATTATCTCGCTTTTTATGGCAGTGCTAGGTTTTGTCGGCGGAATGTTAATCATCGAGTCAGAGCCTGGTTAATGACAGTTTTTTGGCGATATATTGATACCTTATCTACTTTATCGGCCAAATTCACGAGTTTTATAGTCGCAGGGCACAGTTACGGCGAAATTGCTGGATTAACGAACTAAATTTTTGCTATGGATGGTGCATACAAAGTAAATTTAATTAATAGTTGTAATATTTATCTATCTTATTGAAAATAAATAGAATAAAACTATGCTTATGGCATACATACAGGTTTAATCCTGATTATCCAGATGTCTCATACGCCAATTTATGTAAGACTAAGTCGATTACGGCATGGTCTTTGCATTTATTGCGTTTAATAACAGGGGAAGCTAAATGGCTGACGAAGAAAATACAGAATTAGAAGAAGGCGAAGAGGGTGCCGAAGGTGGAGCAAAAAAGGGTGGGATGATGAAAATCATTTTACTGGTTAATGGTCTGCTTTTAATTATCGGTATTGGTGTTGGTGCTGCGATGTACTTTATGAGTGGCGATGATGCCCCTGAAGTTGCCCAGGAAGATACAGAAGTGATGGAAGAGGGTGAAGCACCAGTTAAAAAGAAATCCAGGCAAACTCCTGTGTATATACCTCTACGCCCAGCATTTGTTGTTAACTTTGAAAATCAGGATCAGGTTAGCTTCTTGCAAGTTGATATACAGCTCATGACTTATGATGGTTCAGTTGAAGCCGCTATTAAGCAGCATATGCCTGCAGTAAGAAATGAATTGTTATTGTTGCTAGGTGGTAAGCAATACCATGAAATTAATACTCGTGAAGGTAAACGGGCATTAAGTCAGGAGTCCATACAGGTGATACAGGATGTGTTGAAGGACGTTGGTGAACCGAATTCTATAGAAGCCTTGTATTTCACTAGTTTTGTAATGCAATAGAAGATCAAATATGGCAACAGCAGATGTATTAAGTCAAGATGAAATCGATGCCCTTTTACATGGGGTAGATGATGGTGATGTCGATACAGATGGTGATGAAGAAATAAATGATGGAACGGCCAGATCATTTGATTTTAACTCACAGGAAAGAATCGTTCGTGGGCGTTTGCCTACGCTGGAAATGATAAACGAACGATTCGCGCGTAATTTCCGTGTGAGTATGTTTAACCTGTTACGCCGCCAGGCTGAAATTGCTGTTGGCGGTGTACAAATGATGAAGTTTGCAGAGTATGTGCATAGCTTATATGTACCCACTAGTTTGAATATGACAAAGATTGATCCACTTAAAGGCACCGGGCTTTTTGTGATTGATCCGAAGTTAGTATTTATTGTGGTTGATAACTTCTTTGGTGGTGAAGGGCGCTTCTATAACAAAATAGAGGGACGTGAGTTTACCCCAACCGAGCAGCGCGTTATCAGCATGCTACTGGAGCAAATATTTAAAGATTTAGAAGATGCATGGAAGCCGATTAAGCCTTTAAAAATTGAATATCAATCGTCAGAAGTTAATCCGCATTTAGCGAATATAGTTAGCCCCACAGAAGTAGTTGTAGTGAGTACTTTCCGTGTTGATCTGGAAGGCGGCGGTGGTGATTTACATGTGACGCTACCCTATTCAATGATAGAACCTATACGTGATTTGCTGGATGCGGGTGTTCAGTCCGATATGTCTGAAGTAGATGATCGTTGGCGCTTATCTTTACGCGATGAGATTTTTGAATCTAAGGTAGAAGTAAAAAGTCATCTAGCGGATGTCGAAATTAATTTATCTGAAATTAATAAATTAAAAGTTGGCGATATTATTCCGTTCGATATGCCAGATCAAATTATATTGGAAGCCGAAGAAATACCTTTGTTTCGTGGAGAAATTGGGGTGTCTAGAGGTAATGCGGCGGTGAAAATTATCGAACGAGTTTCGCGTTCCGATTTGAATTATATAGATGAAATTACCGACTAAGTATTGAGAATAAAATTATGAGCGATGAAGAAGATCCATGGGCAGATGCGCTTAATGAGCAAGCAGAATCTGAGGCAGCAGATGCTAGCGCGAGTGCCAGTGCAGATGCTGCTAGCTTTGATGAACTAACAGATGACAGTATTCCGGGTACCGATGTTAATCTGGATGTTGTGTTGGATATTCCAGTTAATTTATCAATGGAAATCGGTCGCACAAAAATCAGCATACGAAATTTGCTGCAGTTGAACCAGGGTTCAGTTGTAGAGCTTGAGCGATTGGCGGGTGAACCAATGGATGTATTGGTGAACGGCACTTTAATAGCGCGTGGCGAAGTTGTTGTGGTGAATGAAAAATTTGGTATTCGCCTGACTGATATTATTAGCCCTGCTGAACGTGTTAAAAAATTAAAATAGTTTTTACACGACTAAATAAAATTTAAATATATGATTAAATCAGTTGTCCATATTTTATTTTCCTTGCTGATGTGGCTAATATTTTTGCAGCCCGCCTTAGCAATTGAAACAGCCACTGAATCGGCTGTTGAATCTACAGCTATTAAAGCAAGTTCTCTTGATACGTTTTCATTGATGAACATGTTGAATATGTTTATGGGCCTGGCTGTTGTTATCGCTTTAATACTGGGTTTAGCCTGGGTGCTAAAAAAATATGGCAAAGTCTCGGGAAGTAATGTTGTGGATATGAAAGTTCTTGGTGGGCTTTCATTAGGGACACGTGAAAAAGCTATTTTAATTGAAGTAGATAATACCCGTTTACTTGTAGGTGTAACGCCAGGTCATATACAAACATTGCATATACTGGGCGATAGTAAACCTGCTACATCTTCATTTGATGAAACGCTGAACAAGCAAATAACTAAAAATAAAATTGAACAAATGCCAGTAAATGAGCAAAGCAATGCTTAGATATTTGTTATTGTTTCCAGCTCTTTTTCTGTTTAGCAATGTGGCTTTTGCAGAAGCAGGTCTGCCTGCTTTGGTAATTCAGGATACCGGGTCGGGCGGTAAGGAATATTCTCTTTCTATACAAGTATTAGTATTCATGACGATACTCTCGGTGTTACCAGCATTGCTGTTAACCATGACATCGTTTACGCGTATTATTATTGTATTATCTATTTTGCGTCAGGCTTTAGGGACGGCTCAAACACCGTCCAACCAGATATTAATTGGCCTGTCACTTTTTTTAAGTTTTTTTATTATGTCGCCAGTGTTCACCAAGGCATATGAAGAAGCTTACCAGCCCTATATTGCAGAACAAATAAGCGGTGATGAGGCGATTGAAAAGCTCACGGCACCGTTTCATAAGTTTATGGTTGAACAGACCAGGGAAACCGATGTGCAATTGTTTGCTGGTTTGGCGGGTGATGAAACATATGATGGACCAGAGTCCGTACCTATGTCGGTTTTAATGCCTGCCTTTTTAACCTCGGAATTAAAAACCGCCTTTCAAATTGGCTTTATGTTATTTATTCCATTTCTCATTATCGACCTGGTTGTCGCCAGTGTACTAATGGCAATGGGTATGATGATGTTGTCACCACTAATAATTTCACTTCCATTTAAACTGATGCTATTCGTTTTAGTTGATGGCTGGAGCCTGGTGGTAGGCACATTAGCTGCAAGCTTCGTAGTTACCTGATAAAATCCGCGTTCTGAATAATTATTGTAGGTAGGGTTATGCCTCACGTACGTATGTACTGTACAAGATCGTGTCCTTATTGCACGCGCGCCGAGCGTTTATTAAAGAAACGTGGCATTAAAAAGATAGAAAAAATTGATGTGAGTGATAGAAAACTGTGGAAGGTAATGGAAAAAGAAACCAGGCGTAATACAGTGCCACAAATATACATTGGTGAGCGCCATATTGGCGGTTTTGATGACCTGGCCGAGCTAGATATGGCTGGCAAGTTGAAGTCGCTATTAAGTAACTAGCTATTCCTTTACCTGTTGTATAGCCTATATAAGCCATAGCTAATGGGATATAGACCCCGTAAGCTTTGATCACTACTATACTCGGTTAACTCTAAACTTGAGGATTCCACGTGGATTTCCTACCTTTATTTTTTGATATGAAGCAAAAGCCCTGCCTTGTAGTAGGTGGCGGTGAAGTTGCAGCCCGTAAAGTGGCTCTTTTATTGAAGGCTCAGGCCGTAGTGACGGTTATTTCACCAAAGCTTGAGCGAGAGCTGTCTGAAATGCTGGAAGATGGTAAGTTCACCCATGAAGCTCGCGAATTCGTTGATGCCGATATTATTGATGGGACCGAGCGCCCCATGCTGATATTCACTGCTACCGATGTGCGCGATGTAAATAAGCGTGTAGCCGAGTTAGCGAATGAACGTGGAATTCCGGTTAATATTGCCGATGATCCTGAAAATTGTAGTTTTATAACTCCATCTATTATCGATCGGTCTCCAGTGCAGATTGCAGTTTCAACCGGCGGTGCATCGCCTGTTCTAGCACGCATGATCCGCACAAAATTAGAAGGTTGTATTCCGGCAGGCTATGGTCGATTAGGTGCACTGGTTTCAAACTTCCGTGAAAAAGTTAAAGCTAAATTTGAAAATGTTGGGCAGCGCCGTACCTTCTGGGAAAGCGTGCTGAATAGTACTATTGCTGATCGTGTTTTTAGTGGACACGACGATGAGGCGAGTGCTGCATTACAGAAAGCCATTGATGCGGCTAAGCCTAAACCTGAATTTCAGGGCGAAGTCTATTTGGTAGGTGCAGGGCCAGGTGATCCTGATTTGTTAACGTTCCGTGCCTTACGCTTGATGCAAAGCTGTGACGTAATGGTTTATGACCGTTTGGTTTCCCAGGCAATTCGTGATTTGGTGCGCAGCGATGCGGAATTAATTTACGTAGGTAAAAAGCGTGATGATCACACGATGCAGCAGGAAAATATTAACGAGCTGCTAGTGCGACTGGCAAAAGAAGGTAAGCGTGTATTACGTCTGAAAGGCGGTGATCCATTTATCTTTGGTCGTGGTGGTGAAGAAATTGAATTGCTCGCTCAAGAGGGCGTTCCATTTCAGGTGGTTCCAGGTATTACAGCTGCAGCCGGTTGTGCTTCCTACTCAGGTATTCCATTAACGCATCGTGATTACTCGCAAGCCTGTGTATTCGTAACAGGGCACTTAAAAGATGGCACGGTTGATTTGAACTGGCCTGCACTGGCGCAGCCTAATCAAACAGTTGTGTTCTATATGGGCTTACACGGCGCTCCAACCCTGTGTAAAGAAATGATGGCACACGGAATGCCAGGCTCAACACCGGTAGCCTTAATCCAGAAGGGTACGCGTCCCGATCAAAAAACCATTATATCTACGTTAGATACATTGGAAGAAACGGTTAAAAATCACAAATTTGAACCGCCTACTCTAATCATTGTGGGTGAAGTGGTATCGTTGAAAGAAAAGCTCGACTGGTTTAAGCCGGAAGATCCTCAGGGTGATGCGGTTAAGGCAGGGCAGTTAAAGTTTTAAGCTGATTTGCTTAAAAATAACGCTAAATAAATAAAGGGGTGTATTTGCACCCCTTTTTTATGACCTTAAGCATTTTAATTAATTATAAGGCTTTGACTTTATCTAACACTGCTTGTGCATGTCCATCTGCGGTCACAGCATATTCTACATCGACTAGTTTGCCGGCTTTATTGATAATAAAGGTGGAGCGTACGATGCCCATTTTTTTAACGCCGTTCTTTTCTTTTTCCTGCCACACACCATAATCATTGCAAAGTTTGCCGTCAGTGTCGGCGAGTAAATCAATAGTTAATTTGAACTTGTCTATAAATGCCTGATGGCTGTCACAAGAGTCTTTGCTTACACCCAAAATAACGGCATTGGCCATTGCAAATTCTGCAGCGAGCGCGGTGAATTCATTGGCTTCTATGGTACAGCCCGGGGTGTCATCTTTAGGGTAAAAATATAACACTACATTATTGGCACCGGCAAAGTCTTTAAGTTTTACGGGGTCGTTGTTCTGGTTAACAGTATCAAAGTTTGGGGCTTTTTTATTGGCCTGTAGCATTCTCGTCTCCTTAGAGGGGTGCTGTTTAGTTAGTGTTGATTATAAAAGTAAGTATGGACTTAATAGCGGTACAAATCGTAGTAGTAAGAAAAAAGTAAACTTAATGGGGCGGGCTTTAAACTCAATAGGCGTTTAATGGATGTATGGAAATATTTCCGCTTTATATTTAGTTAATTAGAAGATTATAAAATAACTAATAACTATAAATAAAAACAGGGTAAATAAGTGTTTTTTATCTGATTAAAGCAATATTGCTTGAGAATAATCAATTTTAAAATAGCTGCATAAATCTTTTCTATTCCGCTATCGGAAACTTCAATTTTAAAACGTACTTATTCAGTAGAGAAAAATGTCACAAGAGCGTATCGTAAGCGCAACAGAATAATTCGGTGACACGACCGGAAGTTGTTCTTTTTAAATATAAAAATGAATAGCCAGTTAATCCATCGTGTTCCGATACTCTACATACTTATTATTATAAAAATAGTATCCGCTTCGGAGGACAATCAATGACGGATGTAGTCGCAACCAATGAGACTATCCTGGTAGTAGGTGGCGGTGTAAGTGGTATGACCACTGCACTAGAAGCTGCTGAGGCTGGTAAGCAAGTTATCCTGGTCGAAAAAAGGCCTTATGTAGGTGGGCGTATTACTCAGCTATATAAATATTTCCCTAAGCTTTGCTTCCCAACTTGTGGTCTGGAAATTAACCAGCGCCGCACCAAGATGAACACCAATATCACCGTATTAACTATGGCAGAAGTTTCTAGCCTAACGGGCGAAGAAGGCGCTTACACGGCGACAGTTAAAATTGCTCCTCGCTATGTAAATGCTAACTGCACTGCATGTGGTGCATGTGGTGATGCGGTTGAAGCGGAGTTTGATGATGCGCATAACTATGGTTTAGACAAACATAAAGGTGCTTACCTGCCTCATCGTATGTCTTACCCTGAGCGTTACGTTATTGACCCTGCAATGATCGGTACAGCAGATGCTGAAAAGGCTAAAGAAGCCTGCAAATATGATGCAATCGATTTAGATATGCAGGAAGAAACAGTTGAGTTAAAAGTGGGTGCGGTTGTTTATGCAACGGGCTGGCGTCCATATGACGCAAATAAAATCCAGCCCTATGGTTATGATCGTTACGACAACGTGATTACATCCGTAGAGTTTGAGCGCATGAATGACCCAATGGGGCCTACCGGCGGAAAAATCTTACGCCCATCGGATGGCAAAGAAGCTAAAGATGTTGCTTTCATTCAATGTGCCGGTTCACGTGATCGTAATCATTTGAAGCATTGTTCGCGTATTTGCTGCATGGCAAGTTTAAAGCAAACAACATATGTGTCGGATGCAGATGCAAAATCTACCATTTACTACATTGATATTCGTGCGATAGACCGCTTTGAAGACTTCTATCAAAAAGTGCAAGCGGATGAAAATGTTAGTTTCATAAAATCAAAAGTAGCCAACATCACAGAAGATACTGATGGAAATCCTATTCTTCACGGGGTGGATACCGAAGGTTATAACCGCTACGACACAGCGCATGAGTTAGTTGTGCTAGCAGTAGGTATGGAACCAAGTTTGGACGTGAGCACATTACCAGCAGATATTAGTGTGAACGAACATGGTTATATAGAAAATGATGGTAGCAACGGGGGCATTTTTGCAGCGGGATGTTCGTCTGATGCATTAGATGTAAATCGTGCGGTTCAAAGTGCAACGGCGTGTGCACTGAAAGCCATTCAGGTTGTTAACCGCGTTGCAGGATCGGAGGGCTAAACAGTGGCAGACGAATTATTAATGGGAGCCTACATTTGTAAAGGCTGTGGCATCGGCGATCGACTAGATTGTGGCCAGCTTGAACAAACAGCAACCCGCGACGGCAAAGCGAAATATGCCAAATCACATGACTTCTTATGCAGCGCTGAAGGCGTTGCGATGATACAGGCAGATATTGATGCCGGCGAAACTAACCATGTCATTATTGGTGCATGTTCACGTCGTGCAAAAGTTGAAGCATTTAACTTTCAAAATGTATCCTTAGCGCGTGCCAATTTACGTGAAGGTGTTATCTGGATCCGTCCAGATAATGATGAATCGAATGAAACGACTCAGGAAATGGCAGACGATTACATTCGTATGGCCTGCGCTGAATCTAAATTCCAAAAACTGGCTGTAAAGAGTGGCGAACAGGAACTGAATAAAAATATTCTGGTTGTTGGTGGCGGTATTACAGGTATGACAGCCGCGATTGAAGCAGCAGATGCGGGTTACCCTGCAGTGCTGGTTGAAAAGTCTGCGCAACTTGGTGGTGTGATGGGGCAGCTGCACCGTCGTATCGCAACTAAAATGCCATACACAGACCCGGAAGATACAACGGTTGCAGATTTAATTGCAAAAGTTGAAGCGGCTTCAAATATTACGGTTCACCTGAATTCAACGGTTACAAAAACTGCTGGCGCACCGGGACGTTTTGATGTTGATATTTCAACTGAAAGCGGTGCAACGTCAAATGTAAGTATCGGTGCGATAGTTCAGGCATCTGGTATGAAGCAGTTTGATGCTAACAAGCTAACTGAATTCGCTTACGACAAGTCTGACAATGTTATTACCCAGCTTGAATTAGAAGCCCTGGCGAAAGAAGCTGACGGTGGGCCGATTAAGCGCAAAGACGGTAAAGAAGTACAAAGTGTTGTATTCGTACAATGTGCAGGACAACGTAGTCAGAAAGAAGGACATTTATCTTACTGTTCTGGTTTCTGTTGTGCGGCCAGTATTAAGCAAGCAATGTACTTTAAGGATTCAAACCCAGGCGTAGATACCGTTATTATGTATGACGATTTACGTACACCGGGTGCAGGCGGCGAAGATTTTTATCGCTCCGGCCAAAAGAAAGGCGTTATCTTTACTAAGTCTTCAGTAAGTACGATTGAAGCGAACGGTAATGATTTAACCGTTAACTTTAACGACAAAATTCTCAACGAAGACCAAAGCATGCCAGCAGATTTAGTTGTATTGGCAACGGGGCAAGAGCCAAACTCTGGTCCTAATCCTTATGCATTAGATGAAGCTAAAAAAGCAGCGGAAGAAGCGGGTGAAGAAATGCCAACTGAAGTAGCAGTTAGCGTGGATTCAATTCTTAACCTGAAATATCGTCAGGGAACAGATTTACCGCACCTTAAGCATGGTTTCACTGATTCTCACTTTATTTGCTTCCCATACGAAACTCGTCGTACGGGTATATATTCAGCGGGCCCGGTACGTCGCCCAATGGATAGCCAGCAAGCAGCGGTTGATGCAACTGGTGCTGCAATGAAAGCGATTCAGGAAGTGGAAAATGCAGCTAAAGGTGCAGCAGCGCATCCACGCTCTGGTGATTTAAGCTTCCCTTCTTTCCGTATTGAAGGCTGTACGCAGTGTAAGCGTTGTACTGTGGAGTGTCCTTTTGGTGCGATCGAAGAAGATGAAAAAGGCTTCCCATCGTATAACGAGTCACGCTGTCGTCGTTGCGGTACGTGTATGGGTGCTTGCCCAGTACGCGTTATCTCCTTCGAAAACTATTCAGTAGATACCGTTGGTCAGCAGATTAAAAATGTTGATATGCCAGACGAGTTTGACGAAAAGCCACGTATTTTAGTATTAGCCTGTGAAAACGATGCTTATCCTGCACTGGATATGGCGGCGCAAAACAAGCTGGAGTACAGTGCATTTACTCGAGTAGTACCGGTTCGTTGCTTAGGCTCGGTTAACACTATCTGGTTAACTGATGCGCTTAACTCTGGTTATGACGGCATTATTCTGATGGGTTGTCAGAAGGGTGATGATTATCAGTGTCACTTTGTGAAAGGCTCAGAAATTGCGCATATTCGTATGAGTAAGATTGCCGATACACTGCAAACACTGAATCTGGAAGAAGAGCGTGTAGCAACTTATGAAGTCGCTATTACAGATGTTGAACGTACCACTCAGTTAATCAACGATATGGCCGAAACGGTTGAGAAGATTGGCATGAGCCCATTCAAGTTCTAAGGAGGTTTTTATAATGAGTGATATTAATAACCAGATGGTTGATAAGTATCGCAACAACTTCCTTAAAGAAGTTGAAGCAAACGTTGAGGAAGGTGATTGGGTAAAAATGTGCATGCAATGTGGTGTGTGCTCAGGTTCTTGCCCAATGGGGCCTTATTGGGAACATCCCCCCCAGGAACTATTTATGATGATTCGTGCAGGTAAGCGCGAAGAAGTTTTATCATCAAGTTCAATGTGGATGTGTACCTCTTGTTATAACTGTATTTCACGTTGCCCACGTGAATTGCCTATCACACATATCATGCACGGTTTGGCGCATTACGCTAAACGCTTAGGTATTGCACCTAAAGAACAGCCAACCTTAAAGTTCTCGCAGAAATTCTGGGATAACCTGATGGTAAATGGTCGTGTTAATGAGCTGAAGTTGGGTATAGCACTTTACTTTATTGATGGCTTTGCACAGGGTGTTAAAAATGCATTAGCGGCTACAGGCTTAGGTTTAGGCATGTATAAAGCTAAACGTTTAAATCCTTTCGAAATCCTGGGTGGTCATAGCATTAAAGACAAATCAGGTCTTAAGGCGATGATTAAAAAAGCACAGGAAATCGAAGAAGCGCGCATTTCTGGTAACGCTAAATAATTAGGAGATCACAATGGCAAAAGAATATTCATTTTACCCGGGGTGCTCTTCTCAAAAAGGCACTTCAGGTTCAAACCTGCAAACTTCGATTAATACGGTTTGCGATACACTAGATATTAAACTGAATGAAATTCCAGACTGGAACTGTTGTTCAGCGTCTATTGGCTATTCAGGTGGTGGTGAATTACCACGCATGGCTTTATCGGCACGTAATATCGCACTATCAGAGCAGAATAATCCTGGGCAGGAAATTGTAGCAACCTGTGCAGCTTGCTGGTTAGCAACACGCGAAACCAAAGAGCGCATTGAAGGTAGCGAAGAAATTCGTGAAGGCACAGAAGAAGCGCTGAAAGAAGCACATCTATCTATTTCTAAAGAAATGCCTAAAGTTCGTCACATGACAGAAGTCTTAATTGAAGACATCGGTTTTGAGGCAATGAAAGAGAAGGTTATTCGTCCTCTTGAAGGTATTAAAATTGCCGGTTATGTAGGTTGCCAAACTAATCGTCCTTTCGGTATTGATGGTGAATCGTTTGAAAACCCTAAATATCTAGATAGCATGGTTGAAGCAATGGGCGCTGAATCTTGCCCTACCTATGAAAAGAAAGTTTCATGTTGTGGTGGTGCGTTAGCATTCTCTGAACCAGAAAAATCTCAGGCACTGGTTAAGGGCATTATTGAATCCGCATACGATAATGGTGCAGATATGATCGTAACACCCTGCCCGGTATGTCAGTTAAATGTAGAGGCGTATCAGGATAATATTAATGCGACTTATGGCACTAAATTTAATATTCCTGTTACTTACTACAGTACACTGATGTCAGTTGCTTATGGTAAAAATGCTAAAGAATCAGGCCTGGATGGTTTGATGATTAAGGCTAAGCAATTAGAGGCTATTGCATCTAAGTAAGCTTAAATTTTTGTGCTAAAAAGCCCGGCAATAGTCGGGCTTTTTTATGTCTATAAAAAACGTAAAGTGTATAAGCCTTGTGATGCTTCATTGTATGCATCAAGTGATTCGCAGGGTGCAAAATAATCTTCTTCCGTCGTCGTCGTAGCTTCAATAACATCAGTCATAGACCAGCCCTGTTGAGCAAGTTCATCACCTAATATATCCATAGCCTCGCTTTGAGTGCTTACGTTGACCCAGGCATGTAGTTGGCGAGCATTATCGTTATGCTCGGTGGATAGTACGTCTAATAAAAAGTACATCATAAAAGTAAAATCCTGATAATTTCTGGTAAAAGGGCTAGTCGCTATTATAATAGCTTTTGAAGAATAAGTTGTTTATAAATATGGAGTTTCCATTGCAAACGTACCAGCAAGTACAGAAAAATTTAGCTTTAGAAAAAGAACTGCCTATTACGCCGGATTGGTCAGCTGCTGCTGATTTTTTAGAGCTTATAAAAGATCATTGCCTTAAAGCTAAACCCAAAACGATTGTTGAATGCAGTAGCGGAGCAACTACGCTGGTGCTTGCCAGATGTTGTCAGTTAAATAAACAGGGTAAAGTGTTCAGTTTAGAAAATGGTGAAGAGTACGCTATTAATACACAAAATCATCTTAAAGATTTTGGCTTAGGTAATTATGCTGAAGTGATTCATGCGCCACTAGAAATAGTTGAAGTTAATAATGAAAGTTATCAGTGGTATGAAACTAAAAAACTGACAGATCAAAAAATAGAATTGTTAGTGATTGATGGACCGCCAGGTTTTTTACAAAAACACTCCCGTTTGCCCGCTGTACCGAAGTTATTTAATCAATTGGCTGATCAGTCGGTTATTTTTTTAGATGATGCGGCGAGAGATGATGAAAAGGAAATGATCGATTTATGGCTGGAGATGTATCCGGATATGCAGCATGAATTTATTAATACAGAAAGAGGCTGTTCTATATTGACGAGGCATAAACAGGATTCGTAAAATAATATCTACCTTATGACACTACTGTCCCTTTAACAAAATGAAATGTCTGCTGACACGCTTATATAGCAATCCATATATTGATTTCATGTTGCAATAGACATGAAATCAAAAAATTGACTCCGTCATACCTGCGAAGGCAGGTATCCAGTGTCTGCAGACTTTTCAACGTCACTAGATTCCTGCCTTCGCAGGAATGACAAGTTAACGGAACAGCAGTGACCTTATGATTAAAATTTTTTTTGAGCCGACTGAACTTCCTTGTCGGTATAACGACTAATTATGTGATTAGCGTAAATTTATATTATCAGTTAAGAATAAAAAATAGATGCGTAAACAGTTACACAGATTATTGTTAGTCATACTGTTACCCATGATGGCGTTAGTGCCATTACAGGGTGCATTCGCATCTATGGATATGATTTCTTCCCAGCAGGTTGAAAATGTATCACTAAATCTAATACAGAAAAATTTGTTATCAAGCGATGTTCAGTCGTGTGAACAACATAGTGACGATCAAGGTCATAGTTGCAATAATGAGCATTGTTTTTCTTGTTCTGTCCTTATATTCTCCAGTTATTCTCCACAGGTCAATTTATTGCGGCAAGCAGAGGCTACTGTGTATCAAAGCAGTGTTGCTGTTGCGCAGTATGCTCCCTTGTTTCGCCCTCCCAAAATCTAAAGCTTTCTTGCGGGTTCTATTGAACTACACTTAACAGACTATTTTAATGAATTGTTGTTAGGGTGATTTTTAATAGCTTAAAAAAAAGCTATTGCGCTGAAGAGGTTAACTATCATGAGCTCAAAAATTGCTTTTGATCATATAGGAAAGGTTTGTGTACCACGTCGTCGCTTTGTACAGGGGCTGGCTATGGGAGGCGCTTTTGCCGCAGCGGGGCTTGGTTCTGGATCGTTGTTGGCTGCGGCACTGCGACAGAGTAGCAATACCTTACGAGGTCGTCAGTTTAATCTGACAATTGGTGAGCAGGCGGTTAATTTTACCGGTGCAATGCAAACGGCCACCACCGTTAATGGCTCGCTACCTGCACCAATATTACGCTGGCGTGAAGGTGACAATATCACGTTACGCGTAACCAACACGCTGGCTGAAAGTAGTTCTATACATTGGCATGGCATTATATTACCGAGTGCAATGGATGGTGTGCCGGGGATTGCTGATGGTTTTAATGGTATAGAACCTGGTGAAACATTTACCTATCAATTTCCCGTTATACAAAGCGGTACTTATTGGTATCACAGTCATTCCGGGTTTCAGGAGCAGACAGGTTTATATGGTGCCATTGTTATAGACCCAAAGGAGCCAGAACCCTTTGTCTATGATCGTGACTATGTGGTGATGTTGTCAGACTGGAGCGATGAAGACCCTAACGAGATTTATGCGAAACTTAAAAAACGCAGTGATTATTATAATTTTAATGAGCGTACGCACAGTGATTTAGCGGCTGAAATACAAGAAAAGGGAGTAGCTAAAACCTGGGCGGGTCGTCGCATGTGGAATCGGATGCGTATGAGCCAGCGTGATCTTTCTGACGTGACGGGCTACACCTATACCTATTTAATGAATGGGCACACGCCGGCTGGTGGCTGGATGGGCCTGTTTAAACGCGGTGAAAAGGTTCGCCTGCGGTTTATCAACGGTTCGGCCATGACATTTTTTGATGTGCGTATACCGGGCCTGAAAATGACAGTCGTTACTGCCGATGGTCAGGCAGTGCAGCCGGTATCTGTAGATGAATTTCGTATTGGTGTGGCGGAAACCTATGATGTCATTGTGGAGCCTGAGGACGATATAGCATATACCCTGTTTGCCCAATCGATTGATCGTTCTGGTTATGCGCGGGGTACCCTGACTCCCGATTCATCACTCAAAGCTGAAATACCTGCAATGGATGTTGTGCCTAATCTTAACCATGCGGATATGGGGATGAGCATGAATATGGGTATGAACATGGATATGGATATGGGGTCTGCAGCAGAGCACAAAATGATGCTGGATAAGCCGGGTGGGAAGGCTGCATCATCCATGAATATGGACATGGATATGGATATGGATATGGATCATAGCCAGCATAATATGCCTGGAAAATCGTTCATGGATAAATCATCAGAGATAAAAAATCCCTCCGATTTTACCGCCAGACCCATTACGCATCAGGCGTCAGAATATGGCCCTCATGTCGATGCGCGTGCAGATAGTCCGCAATACCGTCTTGGCGATCCGGGTGTGGGCTTACGCAATAACGGTCGACGTGTACTAAGTTATGCCGACCTGAGAAATATACACCCCACGCTGGATATGCGTGAGCCAGACCGTGAAATTGAACTTCACCTGACAGGTAATATGAATCGCTATATGTGGTCTATTAACGGCGTCAAATATTCGGATGCAGAACCCTTGCGCTGGAAACTGGGTGAGCTGATACGTATTACTTTTATTAACGACACCATGATGAATCATCCGATGCACTTGCATGGCATGTGGAGTGATCTGGAGACGGGCGATAATGATTATTTACCACGTAAGCATACCGTAGTTGTGCAGCCGGGTTCGCGTATCAGTTATCGGGTAACGGTTGATGCCTTAGGCGGTTGGGCCTACCACTGTCATTTGTTGTATCACATGGGTGGTATGTTCCGTGCGGTTATTGTTAGTTAAGGATTAAATCATGAAACAGATTTTATTAATTGCATTAACATCATTGGTATTTCCTGCACAGAGTATGGCCGGAGGTAAGGATGATCCGCTGCTTAGCATGTTGAATATTCAGAAACTTGAGGTTCAGGATGCGGACAGTAATAATCCTACCGTACTTGAAGGCAATGCCTGGATTGGCAAAGATCTTAATAAGTTATGGCTGAAAACCGATATTGAACGAGTGGCTGGCGCTACCGAAGAAGCTGAATTACAACTGCTTTACAGTAAAGCGCTTTATCCCTTCTGGGATGTTCAGCTGGGCTGGCGTAGAGATTTTAAACCGCAGCCGGAGCGTGACTGGCTGGTGATTGGGTTGCAGGGGTTGGCACCTTATTTATTTGAGATCGATGCGGCACTGTTTGTCGGTGAATCGGGTCGTATGGCAGCAAGGCTGGATGCTGAATATGAATACTTGTTTACGCAGCGCTGGATTATGACACCTGAAGTTGAAATGAATGTGTATAGCAAAGATGATTCAGCCCTTGGTATTGGCTCTGGATTCGCGAATATTACGGCAGGTTTAAGGCTGAGATATGAAATACGCAGAGAGTTTGCGCCGTATATTGGCATTAACTGGAATAAGCAGTTTGCGGGTACCGCTGATTTCAGTCGCGCATCAGGAGAAGATGTTTCTGATACTCGATTGGTTATGGGGCTACGCGCCTGGTTTTAAACTGAAAGGAATAATTAGGTGAAATATAAATACTTAACTTTAGTGGCTGCAGGTAGCCTTTTTTTTATTACCGCTTGTACTGATTCAAGTGAGCAGCTCACCGATAAGCCGGCGACTTCAGTGCAGCAGAAGAAACAACTGTCATCAACTCGCTGGTATAGTATACAGCAGGTGAAAAGCGGAGATGTTTTATACCAAAAACATTGTGCCACCTGTCATCAGGCTGATGCGTCTGGCACAGATGAATGGCGTCGTTTAGATGCAAATGACAAATACCCGCCACCACCACTCAATGGTTCTGCGCATACCTGGCATCACCACATGGAAGGCTTAAAGCGTACGATTCGGATTGGTGGTGTGCCACTGGGAGGTTCAATGCCAGGGTTTGCAAATAAATTAAATAATCAGGAAATTGAAGCGGTGCTGGCATGGATTCAGTCGCATTGGTCGGATGAAATATATGCCGCATGGAATGAACGCAATGAATAGGCTTTTAAATGGTTATAAATATATCGATAAGCCAGTCACAATCAAGGCAACTAATACTATTAGTTGATTGGGGTAAAATTTAAATTTTGTTTGTAAGTGACGTATTTTATTTTTAGCCCAGTAGAAAAAAGTTATGATTAAATAATGATAGCTGCCTCTAAATGATGCAGTGTAAAAATATGGCGTAATCGTAACTCGGTAAAGGAATTAATACGGCGATATTGCACAAATTAAGGGCGTATGTGGCCTCATGTGCACAGCAATAAAACGTACACGCTGAATAATGACAATCTATTGTCCTGAAAGAATGGAGTAATCGGCTTTTACGGGACTGGCCTGATAATTGCAAATATCTAAATTAATATTTGTATATATACAGGTTCAGTCAATGCTACGTGTTTGTCTTTCCCCGGCAATTGGGGTTTTTTCTCAGATGAGTTATGCGTTTAAGATGCTTTTTCTAGCATCTGTATTTCTGGTGCCATTAGTGCTTTGTCTTGTAGTGTATTATGAATTGGTACTGTTAAGTACAACTACGTTTAATAGCATATTAATTTCAAGTCTGATGGCCGTTGTCTACTTTTTTTTGGCCTTTTATATTTTACTCAATGATACATTTTCGAAAATGCGTGGTGCTTATGTCGATGCATTAAATGGAAATTATAATTCAAAAATTTCAATTGTTGGACGTGATGAATTTGCGGACCTGTCCATAGCATTTAATGAGATGATGCGTGAGATTAATCTTATAGTGCAAACTATTCGTGGTGCGGCAACAGAAATTTCACATTCTGTCAGTGAGCTAATGATTAATGCAGATCAGGCAAAGCAGGAATCAGCAGATCAGCTTGAATCATCTCAGCAAACCGTTGTTGCTATTCGACAAATGTCAGGCAGCCTTGATGATGTGGCACAAAGGACAGGTGATACTGAAAAAGTTACATCTGATGCCAGTGAACAGTCAAATGAGGCTCGCCAGTTACTCGATATCTCTGCTGCCGAGGTAAATAAGCTAAGCGATAAAATTCATAAAGCTTCGGGTAATGTAGTTGTGTTAGAGAAAAAATTTAAAGATATCTCCAATGTATCAGAAGTAATTAAAGGTATTTCAGATCAAACTAATTTATTGGCGCTAAATGCCGCAATTGAGGCGGCACGTGCGGGGGAGCATGGACGTGGTTTCGCTGTAGTGGCTAATGAGGTGAGAGAGCTATCAAGAAATACGCGACTGGCAACAGACGAAATAATTAATACAACACTCAATGTTAAAAACGAAATTAATTCTATCGTGCAGGATATTAATTCCATAGAGGAGCAGGCAGAGAGGAGTGTTGACATAATGCGTCAGGTTAGTGAAACGCTATGCGACATAGCTAATGGTTCACAGCGGGTGCTTTCGAGTGTGCAGAGTATTGCGGTTAATACAGAAGAGCAAAGTTATGTCAGTAAGGAAATTAGTCTGAATATTAACTCAATTTCAGATAAGGCTAAAAGCAACTACGACAAGGCAATTGAGTTAATTGGGGTGTCTAAACATTTGGATGATTTATCGAAGAACTTATTGGTTAGAACAGTAAGTCAATCATAAGTTTAGAGAATTGTATATGAAAATTGAGATAATTTTATTTCTAGTTGGCATGAATATTTTGTTAGTGTTGATTGCTTATTTTTATAATAAGCGTATTAAAGTGAATCGTATAAAGTTTCAGCTTGAAAGTATTAAACTAAGTATGGATTTGAAAGCACTGGTTATTAATGTTCAGCAGCAAAGAGGGCTATGTTACCGATACAAGAGTGGAGATATAAATTTATCGGACGATATAGAAACTAACTATAGTTTGATAGATAAACATATTAATAATCTTGAATACAAGTTTGATGTGTTTTTAAATTCAGACAGCCGTTGGGCGAGAATTCGTAATCAGTGGATTGAGATAAAGCAAGGATTCAATGAATTTACGCTAGAAGAAAATTTCGATAGATATAGTTTGTATATTGAAAATCTAATTTTCCTAATTGGAAATATTGTTCATAGAGGCCAGAGTAATGTTGGTGAGCTCCTTAGTAATAAAGAGGTTAATATTATTTGGGAAAATATACCTAATGCACTAGAGGCTATGGGTAAAACACGAGCAATCGGCAGCGGTGTCGCATCAGCAGGTATATGTACTCAGGCCAATAAAATAAAACTCAAGTTTTTAAATGATGAGATCATTCGCAATTACAATATGGTATTTAATCAATTGAATAAAGTATCCAATAATGATACCGCTAAAATTTCAGTGAATATTAGTGATGTTATTGATGGCTTTGTGATGTCTGTGCGAAATAATTTAATTGATCCTAAAGTGCCTAATATTCCGTCAGATATTTTTTTCATACAGGCAACAGAAGCTATGGATGGCTTGTCGAAGTTATTTGATAAAATGAGCATGCTTAAATTTAGAGAGATAGAAAAAATATTGGATTGATTGTTTTAGCAGTATTGTTAGATAAGCTCACGAAGCATTATAGTTAATTTCCCATTCGCTCAATGCCGCCTGGAAGTCGCCTTCGGCAGAAATAAACTTCCAGAAAACTTCAAAGTCATATTTGGCATTATCTAATGAAAAATACATCTTGTTTTTTTTGTCTTTAAGAAAGAGCTCAATATTAGATTCAACCGTATCAATATAATCTTCAGCAATTTTCTCGTTACTTTGATTAGCCTCACCACCTAAAAGAATACCTTCCTTGTAAGCCTGCATAATCCCAAAATCAGCACGCTTACTAAAGCTCTCGATGGTCTGCTGTCTATTTCTACTTAAGTGAACGTATAAGGCATTATCTGCATATTGTTGATCAAGGCGACCTAGAAGCCATGATAGTCGATTGTCCGCTTCTATATGTTGTGCAGGATAGGCGAGGCGTTGCTCACCGGCTAGCGTGGCGCGAGATTCATGTGCCGCACTGTAGTTACGGATATGCGAGCAGGCCTTGATAAAGGTAGATGATCCGCAGCGTCCAGTATTGAGTATAAAGATATTCATGCTAGGCGGACTTCGCCTTAAGTAGATTGTCCCAGTGTATTTTATCGCTAGTGTAGCTTAATAAAGCAGCAGTAATCTCCGTCTGGTATTTTTCTATGCTGCTTGCTGAAAATAACTGTGAATATACCTTTGCGTCAGTACCAAAATTAAATTCTATGTTTTGTATGAAGCTTGTTATATTCAGTATTGCATTGTTTAAGCCAGTGCTCGTATTCCACCAGTGTTGCGGCTTGTTAACTATGGCTTTCAGGTGATTTATTTTACTAATATTATCGTCATGTTTAGTGCTGTATTTTTCTTTCATTGAATTGATGGTGTTTGCAACAATAGCAGATATTTTCTTGCTCGACACTTGAGAGTGAGGGTAGCCCAGCTCCGTGAGTGACTGCATGCTAAACAACATGACATCACCATAAAACTGTCGGGTAAACTCCCCTGATAGGTCGATAGTGTTTGCCTGGTGTTCTACGCCAGGTCTAAATTCAGATTGCTTAATCGCTTGAACCGTACGTTTATGTAGCATAGGCAGGTTGGCGGATACAAAACGTTCGCCGATATCTGATTTGATTATTCTGCCCAGCACAGGGCCTGCCATACGCAACTTCAAATTAGCGAAGGGGATAAAATACTGTAAGCCGTTTTCATTAAAGACATAATTGCCGGTGTAGATAGTTCTAGCGGGTTTAATGTTTGCTACTACATCTTCATGTTCGTAGTAGCTTTTACGTGTAGGATGTTCACCATCGAAAAATTGACTTAGGTTGTTGCATAATTCTGTAAAGCACTGGGCGTGATCATGCTGGCCTTTAATCATGCAGTTATACTGAAAAGACTCTATAGATGGCTTAAAGCCAAACAGGTCGGCCATATCATGATAGGCGGCATCATCTGCATTATGTGCATCGTGCTGATGGAATTCACAGTTCGCATGTTTTTCATACGTGGCGATTCTTGATACAAAGGTGATCAAATCTTCCAGGAAATTTCCTGCCATAACTGCGGGTGAAACGGGTGGGTCGCCAACGACCTTGCCGGTGAGTACATCAATTGTTTTATTTGAGAACAACTTGTCCAAATAATAAAAATAATTAATGGCGTATACATCGACTTCGTCAGTCTGTGTTTTAATCTTTACCTGAAATTCCTGATCGCTATCTATAAAATAAAATAAGTTAGGCTGATTAGGATTGCGTAGTTCATTAAGTTTTAAATAGGTTATGTTGCGCGTGATAGAAGCGCCTTTATGATAAAAGGCATCAGCGGTTATATTGCCAATAATATTATCTAGTTGTTCGTCAGAGTTTTTATATTTTTTAATAATAGCCTGTTGTTCGATAGCACCAAAATATTCGACTTTAATACCCAACGTCGTAAATTCTTCTGCCAGTTGTCTATTGGCCTGCTGGTTTTTTAGCTGTTTACTGTCATCAGCAATTAGCACTTGTAATTTTGCGTAGCTTGAGTCTATCAAGCCGCCATAGTTATATAGCTTGCATAGATTTAGCAGGCTTTGTAAACACTGTCTTACATGCTGTGGTCTATCCGCTACGGGTATAGCGATAATGAAATGGTGCCGTTTATCTATGGTTTTATTAGAATAAAGAGCCTCTAGTTCATGAAATAAATATTGATACTTTTTTAGTTCATGAGTGTTTAGTTCATTGTCCCAAAGTAGGTGTTCAATAGCAGGAATTGACTTTTCGTATAATTCTATTAGTTGTTGATAACGGCCGGATTGTTTGGTTATATTAAAGTGTTGCGTCAATGCCTGTATAGAAGGGTTTTCTTTATAGCGATTGAAAAAATATATTAATGAGTCGCACTGGTGTTGCTGTGGTGAATTTTTGTGGCTTGAATTCATTTCAGAAGGTTTAGCGTCTACTGGTATAAGTAGGGAATAAGTCTTTATCTATAATGATTTCGATAAGGTTAATATTATTTGTGTACTCAATGTTATCAAATAAGTCATCCATATCTTCTTTTGCTTCAATTTTCTTATAATTAATACCAAATGATTGAGCGAGTAATTTATAGTCGGGGTTTATAAAGTCGCAATCAATATAGCGTTCTTCATATTGTTGAAATTGATTTTTTCGAATTAATCCCATAGTGGCATTATTAAACATAATGACCGTGAGGGGGATGTTGTAATTAACGGCCGTCATTAGTTCCATGCAGCACATTTGAAAACCACCATCACCGAGTATTGCCAAAGTGGGTTTTTTTATGGCAAAGCGTGCACCTATAGCAGCAGGTATGGCATGGCCTAATGAAGATATTCCAGAGTTTGAGAAGTATCGATTGCCATTGGACACATTGAAGAAGTTTTGTGCAAATATAATATTATCATCAAATACCATAACGTCTTTTGCGAAATGTTCTTCTACTTCATCAAAGAATGTTTTTATGAGTGAAAAACGATCATTGAATATTGCAGCATCACTATCTGTTTCGGATGATTTATTAACGCCGCTGTAATTTTTTCTATCAACAGGCTTGTCATTAAGTGTTTCTAGCACGCCATCAAGCAGCTGCTTTATATCGCCCAGTATCGCTAAGTCGGCTTTGAATACCTTTTCTAGTTGTTCTGCATCGGTATCTATTTGAATGATTTTTTTATCCTTGAGCAGTGTTTTATCCCATAAATAGCTGGTACGTTCATTAAAACCAGCGCCGAGGAAAATGATTAGATCAGTATTATCAACAATGTAATTATAAGCCTGACTATAAGAAGTAACGCCCAGGCTACCTAGAGAACGTTCAGACTGTTCACTAATAACGCCTTTGCCTTTTAAGCTGGTTGTGACGGGAATATTGAGTAATTCACTAAGTTGATCCACTTCCTGTTGTGCATCGGCTTTAATACAGCCGTGACCCGCAACAATTACTGGTGCTTTCGACTCGCCGATTAATTGTCTTAAATTTTCGACAGGTAATGAATGATTACGTATAGAGGTTATACGTTTTTGAGTAATGACATTGTCCAGGATACTGTCATCTACTAATTCTTTTTGTACATTATAGGGAAAACTTAATAGTACCGGGCCGGAGCTGTCTGCGAGTAATATTTTGGATGCCTGATTTAATACATTTTCCAGGTAGTCTGTGCGTTCTACTACTTTGTTGTAACGTGTAATGCCTTTGAATAAGGCATCCTGATCAATGCTGCCGCCCTCACCAGAACTTTCCTGTAAGCCTCCTTTGCCGAAAATATGTGTTGATGTTTCGCCGGTAATGATAATAACCGGAAGCTTATCTGCATAGGCGTTGGCGATGCCGGTGACCAGGTTTGTTGCACCGGGACCTGCTGTGGTTATGCAGGCGGAAATTTTTCCAGAAGCTCTTGCACATCCGCCAGCCATAAAGGCTGCACCTTGTTCATGCTTGGCTAATACACTTTGAATGGTTGAATCATAGAGGCTGTCGTACACAGGTAATATGTGCGCGCCAGGCATACCGAAGATAAATTCGACACCCAGGCGTTCCAGGTATTTTGTAATCAGTTCGCTAACTTGTATCTTCATAAAACGGGTGTGTTTTTAGTCTATTTGGCTAAATTTCTCCATTTATTATGTTTATGGAGTGGCTAGCTAATTATTATCTATTTGTTAAATTACAGGCGTGTATGTTAGAAAACAGAGTCAATTTAGTTTCAGTTTACCTATGATCATGACGCTCTAAAAGACTATTATATCGTTGATATTTAAGCAATAACTAATGACGATCTTTTGCGTATTTGTATCAGATCTAATGATCTTTTACTGCTATTGAATATTTTTAATGTTGGTTATTATGACTATACTAAATTGATTAATTCGTTTGTTTGTAAAGAGACCTATATAAAAATGAAAACAGTCGATAATATTATGGTGAAGAATGTTTTAAGCGTTAAAGACACAGATTCTGTGCATCACGCAAGAATGCTCCTCAAAGATAAAGGCGTTCGCCATTTGCCTGTTGAGGACTCTAAAAGTGGTGATTATATAGGCATGCTTTCACAGCGAAGCTTATTGAATTACGCATTCAAGACGGTAGAAAAATATGGTCTGAGTTATTTGGAAAAACGTGAGCGTCAAACGCCTGTTAGTGAGGTAATGTTAAGCGATGGTAGAATTGCTACACCGGATATGAGCCTGCTTAAAGCCGGTGAGCATTTTATGTCTAAAAAAATAAGTTGCTTGCCAGTGGTGGATAACAAAAAACTGGTAGGGATAGTGACATCTGTCGACTTTGTTAAGTTATCTTTATATTTTTTAGCAAATAAAGAGGCCTAAGCGACCGCTTCGTCATCGAAACGAATCATTTCAATGTTCCATTCAGTATCAGCATAAGCGGTTAATATCATGCATGATGGTCCACCTTGTGTGCGAGTGGCACCTGCAGCACCGGGATTACTTACCCAGGGTATTGTACTGTCATCAATCAACATAATGTGTGTGTGACCATATACGATAAGGCGTGCATCGGGATGTGCCTCACGTAATAAAGTATGGTCAGGTTGATGCATGCCATGGATGTGGCCATGTTCAACACAGAGCTTGCCGCCCGGTAAGTCTATTGTTGCAGTTTGTGGAATGGCATTAACAATATCTGCCTCATCCGCAGACCACAGAGAAGCAAGATCATTATTTCCGGTTACAGCCGTTAGCTCAGGAACTACAGTAGTAATGCTTTGTAGTACACTCGCACTACAAATGTCACCGGCATGTATGGCATGATCACACCCTGTAATCGCATCTAAAATACGTGGATCAACAATGCCGTGTGTATCTGAAAGAATGGCGACACGAACTGTATCAGGAGAAGTTGAGGTCATAATGGTTGCTTTAATTTATGGGGGTAAATTGAATACGGCCTCAAATAATATGCAGTTTATGAATGCATATTATTTGAGTAATGCTTAAAGAAATTGTCTAGTCGTCGTCAATAGAAGCAGCACGTGCTGCTTCCTGTTTACGATGGTGCTCATCAATTTCTGCCTGCTTGCGATATGCCAGTATCTCTTTACGCTCTTCAGCTCGTTTGTCATATGCGCCTTCGCGTTCTTTTATACTAAGTTCGCCGAATAATACCTGCTTCATAAGTTTGAAACCAAATTTCATTAATTCAATATCATCATTTTCAAAGCTGGCAAACTCTTCATCCGTAATGGTATACATGTTTTTGAAACTATCGCTTATTACAAAACGGCGAAAGCGATCAACATCGTAGCTGGCCATAAAGAATAATTGCAGGCTCATTTCAGATGGTGCGCCAATGGTTGGGCCGGTTGATTTTTTCTTTAGAATGATACGGTAAAAATCACGATTTAGTTCATCAAATTCTTCAACAACCTGTTCCTTGCGATAATCTGCAATGGTGATTTCACGGTCTTCATCATGGCCTTTGCAGTGTGGCTCTTTAATCATTAAGAAATGTTGCTCATCTTCGCTTTTACCTAATGCACGCATCGATAACAGGCCTGATGGATAATAACGACAGGCTGTTGGTCTATCTTCATAAACCGAGCAACCTTCGTCGGTCATAAAAAGGCATGCGCCGTCATCCGTTGTGCGAAGTTTAATGCCAGGGATACCGTGTGCATCAATTTCAAATGGAACGGTATAATTCTTTAAAAATTCAGATGAATCAATATTCAAATTTTTCTTCATGCGAATAATGTCATATGGTGCTAGTGAAACATCGGCACGTGAGCAACATTGGTTCCAGCAGGAAATATCTTTATGGCAGCGAAATTTAATCTTATCTTCTAGTTCTAGTCGAGTGGGTTCAACAGGGCTATTGTGTGGCAATTCAAATTCATTATTACTCATGCTGCTACCTAAATGTGTTCGTAAATATATGTTAAGTGTCGAGTTAGATATGGGGCTAAATCGCTGAATTTCAAGTGAAAAAAGCTAAATAACTTATATTGTATTGAGGCCTTATATCAATTATGTTGGCTATTATATTCTATTTTTTTCGGGCTTACTTGATATGGATGAATAATGTGATGAACAGAGGGTATTTCCCTGTTTAGGCGTATCTCCATCGGGGATGGATCGCCGCTTTTTGGCGCTCCGTCCCCTTAACCCATACCACCAAGAGCTGAGAGTGTAGGTAGCTGACTCCGTAAAACTCTTGATGGCATCACAATAGGGGACAGAGCGCAAAAAGCGCGGTCTATCCCCGAGTAAAAGAACTTGATAGAGATAAAAACTTATCTCTTTCCCTGATGGAGATGATCGGTGAAAAAAATCAGCTTGCTTCCGAGTAAGAGAAATAGATTAAGTTTGTTTTTATTTCAGGCAAAAAAAACGGCCTCCTTTTCAGGAGGCCGTTTTCTAATCTAACGATTCAAATAAAGCTTATTTGAATAATTTAGACTTATCTACTAAATCAACGTGTGCACGTTTGAAACAAGTGAACTTACCAGTTTCTTTATCGTAGATAGAGTTAACAAAGCAATGCCAGTTTTCTTCATCAACGAAGTTCTTATCCGTACGATAGTAGAAACCAGGGTAACGAGATTCCTGACGGAATTCGATGTGCTTAAGGTGAGCTTCAGCAGTGATTATGCGGTGATAGTTTTCCCAGGCACGAAGTAGTTCGTGAAGGTCTTTAGCACGCATTTTCTCAGCATCTTCTTTCAAAGAATCGATTTTTTCGCCAGCTACTTTCATCATCTCTGCATTAGTGTTGTAGTAAGTTGCAACACCCGCTACATATTCGTCCATGATTTTCTGTAGACGGAACTGAAGCATTTTAGGAGTGATGTAGTTAGGGTTAACATCAATAGCTGTTGAGTAATCCTTGAATTCAAGGAATGTCTTAACAGGTTTGATGATAGCAGCAACTAAATCGTCAACTGAAGTATCTAGCTCAGGTTTGAAGTCTTTATTGTCTAAGCAGTACTTAACCATAGCTTTAGCCGCTAGACGACCTTCAGCATGAGAACCTGAAGAGAACTTATGACCAGAAGCACCAACACCATCACCCGCTGTGAATAAGCCGTTTACAGTAGTCATGCCACGGTAACCCCAGTTCCAACCTTGTGGAAGGTGATCAGGAACACCAGCTTCTGTTTCAGTTGTCGGTGCGCCAACATCATCAGGACCAGAAGTCCAGATACCACAACAACCTGAATGAGAACCTAGTAGGTATGGTTCAGTAGGCATTAACTCAGAGTTTTTCTTCTCTGGTTCAATGTTTTCACCAACCCAGATACCACACTGACCAACACACATGTCCAGGAAGTCTTCCCATGCTTCAGCTTCTAAGTGCTTAACTTCGCGAGGAGAAAGAGTTTCACGTAAGTTACCTAGTGCTGTAACCGTATCCATCCAGATAGGTCCATGACCTTCTTTCATTTCTTTCAGCATTAAGTGGTTACGTAGGCAAGATGCAGGAACTGCAGCGTGACCATATGGAGGATAGTCATCCAGCATTTCTTTGTTCTTTTCCATATACGCTTCGCCGTAGGCGTTAGTCGCTTTAGATTTGAACAATAGGAACCATGCGCCAACAGGACCGTAACCGTCTTTGAAACGAGTCGGTACGAAGCGATTTTCCATTAACGTTAATTCAGCGCCTGCTTCAGCAGCCATTGAGTAAGTTGAACCCGCATTCCAAACTGGGTACCAGGCACGACCCGTACCTTCACCAACAGAACGTGGACGGAAGATGTTCACACAACCACCCGCCGCTAATAGGCAAGCCTTGAATTTGTAAACAACCACTTTGTGTTCACGAGTAGAGAAACCAACCGCACCAGCAACACGGCTAGGATCGTTCTTATCGTTGATTAATTTAACAATGAAGATACGCTCTTCGATGCGATCCATACCCAGTGCTTTTTTCGCTGCTTCTGCAACGATCCACTTGTAAGACTCACCGTTGATCATAATCTGCCATTTACCAGAACGTACAGGCTTACCACCATCTTTTAAAGATGTCATACCTTTAGAACCGTCGTAACGTTCGCCGTTTTCGTCAGTTTTCCAGATTGGTAGACCCCATTCTTCGAACAGGTGAACAGACTCATCTACGTGACGGCCTACATCGTATGCTAAATCATCACGGGTAATACCCATAAGATCGTTAGATACCATACGTGCGTAATCAGCAGGATCCTGTTCAGGACCAATGTATGTGTTGATTGCAGATAGACCCTGTGCAACCGCACCAGAACGATCCATTGCCGCTTTATCAACTAATTTAACAGTAAGGTCTGTGCCTTCCATCCAGCGCATAATTTCAAATGCAGCGCCACAGCATGCCATACCACCACCGATAAGAAGAATGTCGCACTCTTCTTCTACTACGGTTGGGTTTCCAAAAGTACCTTCGGACATTTTATGTTTCCTCTAAATTCTTTATTAATCTATTCTTTAATAAACAGCAAACGAATGCTTGATCGTTATGGCTTTTTTAGCCTATTTGCAGATCAGTTCACTTGGGTCGCCATCGCGGTAACCATTTTGCTCTTTATGATTGAAGAAACCAGGTTTCTCAATATTAGCCATATCAGCTTCAGCCTTACCTGCATAAGGATCGATAGAACCTTCTGGCGTAGTACGGATTGGGAATTTGAAACGCTTCATTGTGCCGTTACGGAATTTGATGGTCCACATAATTGAGTCAGAACCACGAAGAGGCTGTACAGAACCACCTAAAGGAACAACGTCAGCATAGTGACGACATTCGATCGCGTTCTGTGGACAGATCTTAACGCAGGAATAACATTCCCAACATTGCTCTGGTTCCTGGTTATATGACTTCATAGCGTGACCAGTGTCAGAACCGTCTTTGTCTAGCTTCATTAAGTCATGCGGGCAGATGTACATGCAAGCAGTCTTGTCTTGACCTTTACATCCATCACACTTTTCGGTACGTACGAAAGTTGGCATACGTATGCTCCTTTGCTGGTTAATTGTAAGTAATTTTTATAACAATAATTATTGGCTAAATTTAATAGCAAAAGTAATCATTGCGTATTTATAACGGCCGGTGAGGCCACCCTGTTAATGATTCCATCAGGCTGGCTTACCGGCCAGAATTCTGTTTTGGAAACTCCGTTTCCCCGGTTGTAAACATGTTTAAAAAACGTATTTAATGCAGCAGTATGGATCAGGGCAAAATACTGCGCGCCGGTTGGTTGCCGTTAAGGGCCATTGAACATTAATCGAGTTAAAGTTAAAACACCAAACACAATTATCTTTACCCAGATAAGTAATTTTTATTTAGTCTGATTGAAAAAATTTATATGGCTTTAAAAGTTTTAATATTAAATAAAACCTGCATCTATAGCGCGTTATTAGCTTGTTTAATATATTAATGAAAACTTATTTAGATGGATTGTTTTCATTTGTTTATTTCATGCTAATAAACTAATTTAACGAAACTTGATTTTAATCAAATTACTTAAGTATTAGTGTTTAATGTTTTTTTAATATACTTATATCTTTTTAAATACCAGATAAAAAATTGCTTTTCCAAGTATTAATCTAAGGGTGTATGGATAAAGGCATTAGCATTTACCGGATGACAAATACTACGCCTATTATTTGCAAAGTTAAATATCTTTTGATCGGGGAACAAAGGCCACTTCGTCATTGGCCTCTAGCTTGGTAAACAGTTCAGCAAATTGTTTGTTAACGGTGACTTGAATCGCATCATCGGCAAACATAGGTGCCCAGTCTTCTCCACGAAGTCTTAGAAACTTTAATAATTTTTCTACCGTATTAATACTTTCAGGTAAGGTCAGTTCTTCAGTTTCTTTTTTAGTGACCTTTAACATGTTCGTCATGAAGAACATCAGGCGTATGCTGAATTTACCGTCGGATGTATTATTGCCCGTTTCACGTTTTAGACCATGCTTTTCTAATCGGGCAAGGTACTTGGGCCACAATGCTTCGTATTTATTACCTAGTTCGTATAATGAGTCCCAGGAGAATATGCCGGTATCATAGCCATCATCAAAAAACATGCGGAGTCCGTAATTTCCCTGAGGTTCTATTTTTGTAATGTTGACATCGGCCTTGCCAAATACGGGGACTGCTGATGTTTCAATTTCTGCAGACTTGGAGTGTGTGCGTAAATACTCGCAGGGGTATTTAAAGTTTTCGCCGCTATCAAAACTTATCTCTAATAAATGAGACTTCTGGTGTAGTTTTATTTCTGTAGGTGCGTGCTTTGCTGACATTGTTTCAATCACTGTTACATCTGAGGTGGATGAGTATAGCCTTAAGTTGGAATGATAAAAACCTTTGATGTAAGTGTAGAGAGAGTGAGTATATGGAAGACTGTTTAAGTCCGACGAACTATGGTTTGCTTATATGAGATGAGCTTAAACGCTAGATATTCGGTAAATTACAAAAGACAGCCATAAGCCGGCCGTCTTGCAAGAATCAATATCTATAGCATTTTATGTATTTTCATTTTCATCTACTGGAGGCTTGGTTAATGTTTTTTTACCCGAAAACATTGCAGAAACGAGATTACTTCCTTCTTTTAATTCGGTTATAACTACGGCAAAGATATGAATGACTATGAATACCAGTAGGGTGTAGAAGCCATAATAATGAATCGTAATGAAAGGTTTGCGGAATGCGCGCATCGCCTTGTATGACTCCGCATCATATAATTCTTTTGAGTAGGGAATGAGCGTTGCAGGATCAACGCCTGGGGCGGCAATCCAGTTGGCTATCCACGAACCTAATGGCGGGTAATATATATCTGTACCGGCTAAGGCAAGTCCTGTGACAGCTTGAACCAATAATAGAAAAATAAGCAGAGTAACAGCAAGGCGCCCCAGTGGATTATGCCCTGAATATTGTTTTGCTTGTTCGCTAGTGAAGTGAGTTATGTAATCACTGGTTTCTTTTATGTAACCTCGTCCCAAGGGCAGGAATGCTGACCAGCGTGAATATCGACCACCGATAAAAGCCCATATAATTCGCCATGACAGGTTGAGTGTAAATACATAACCTATCCAAACATGCATTGTCTTCAATAAAATCTTACCTTCATTGGATACGCCAAGTAGCTTGGCATTGAGGATAACTACACCAACAGCAATTAGCCCAACAACACACAATACGTTGATCCAGTGAAACCAGCGTACGCCTGCATCCCAAACTGTATAGATCTTTATATTGGCCATGACGTACTCTCTTTTTCAGTTTTATCACCGATAGTAAACTTTAATTCAAATCGAGATAATTTAGTTGTTTTTTATCAATTGCATTTAATTCAATTAATAACAGGCTACTAAAATCGAGTGGCTTCTATTGGCGAAAGTTGTCATTTATACCTAAGAATTAGTTTTATCTATGATTTTATTTCTATTTAAACATAAAAAAACGCGACTCAAAGAGCCGCGTTTTTAGTCTTCACCTGTAGGTGAAATATTACAGTAAAGGCACAATCAGCAATGCCACAATGTTCATAATTTTAATTAAAGGATTAACCGCGGGGCCAGCTGTATCTTTGTATGGGTCACCTACGGTGTCGCCAGTAACGGCTGCTTTATGTGCATCAGAACCTTTGCCGCCGTGGTTGCCATCTTCGATATATTTCTTCGCGTTATCCCATGCGCCACCACCGGTAGTCATTGAGATTGCTACGAATAACCCCGTCACGATAGTACCGATTAGAACACCACCCAGTGCTTCAGCGCCCAGAGTCAGGCCAACAATAATCGGAACCGCTACAGGTAATAAAGAAGGGATCATCATTTCTTTAATGGCCGCTTTAGTTAACAGATCCACCGCTTTGGAGTAATCAGGCTTTTCAGAGTAGTCCATAATGCCTGGCTTCTCTTTAAACTGACGACGCACTTCCGTTACGATATCACCCGCTGCACGACCTACTGCTTCCATTGCCATTGCACCAAACAGGTAAGGAATCAGGCCACCAATAAACAGGCCGATAATAACCAGATGGTTTGATAAATCAAATACTGCAGATTGACCGTTTGCCGTTAATGTATGAGTGTAATCAGCAAACAGAACTAATGTTGCTAAACCGGCAGAACCAATCGCGTAACCTTTAGTTACCGCTTTAGTTGTGTTGCCTACTGCATCTAGAGCATCTGTAGTAGTGCGCACATCTTCGGGAAGCTCTGCCATTTCAGCAATGCCGCCTGCGTTATCTGTAATAGGGCCGTATGCGTCAAGGGCAACGATAATACCTGTCATAGATAACATTGAAGTTGCCGCAATCGCGATGCCGTATAAACCCGCTAACTCATAAGCACCCCAGATAGAAGCGCAGATAGAAAGTACAGGCATGGCTGTTGATTTCATTGAAACACCCAAACCAGCAATAACATTTGTACCGTCACCTGTGGTTGAGGCTTTTGCAATGTTTTTAACCGGGGCATATTCAGTTGCGGTGTAGTACTCAGTGATTACGATCATCGCAATGGTAAGTGCTAAACCGATAAGAGCTGCATAATAGAATTGTGTTGCACCAACAATAGAGCCATTGTCCAGTGTTAATGAAACACCGCCCATCATTTCATTGGTTACAAAATAAAATGCAACAGCAGAGAAAACGGCAGAAATAATCGTGCCCTTGTAAAGTGCGTTCATGATTTTTGCGCCATCGGATGTTTTGACGAAGAACGTACCGATGATAGAACCGATGATAGAAACACCACCTAAAACTAATGGGTAAGTCACTGCTAATTCACCAATTTGACTCATTACCAGTCCACCCAACAACATGGTTGCAATGATTGTTACTGCGTATGTTTCAAATAAGTCAGCTGCCATACCTGCACAGTCGCCTACATTATCACCTACATTGTCAGCGATGGTTGCTGGGTTACGTGGGTCATCCTCAGGAATACCGGCTTCAACTTTACCAACAATGTCAGCGCCTACGTCTGCACCCTTGGTGAAGATGCCGCCACCTAAACGAGCAAAGATAGAAATTAATGAGCCACCAAATGCCAGGCCAACCAATGCGTGTAGAGCTTCTTCCTGCGAGACACCCATCATTGTAGTTAGTACAGTGTAGTAACCTGCAACACCTAAAAGGCCAAGGCCTACCACTAGCATACCGGTAATAGCGCCGCCTTTAAATGCAACTTGGAGGGCGGGGTTAATGCCGTTTTTAGCGGCCTCTGCAGTACGCGAGTTAGAGCGAACCGATACATGCATGCCGATGTAACCAGCAACACCGGACAGTATTGCGCCGATGGCAAAACCGATTGCGGAGTACCATCCAAGGGCAAGGCCCATAGCAACAAATAGAACAATGCCGACCATACCGATGGTGGTGTATTGGCGAGCCAGATAGGCAATAGCGCCTTCTTGAACTGCGTTGGCGATTTCCACCATCTTATCGTTACCCATTGGCTTTGATAAAATGCTGAAGATTGAAATGATGCCATAAGCAATGCCGGCTAAAGCACAACCTAGAGCAATTAATAGTCCTGTGGACATATCAGACCCCTCATTTTTATTATGTGAATTTTAATGAGTCAGACTATTAAATGCTGCTTAAATCTGGCTCTACGTAATTACACAGTTAACTACCACTGAGTTTTTTTTAATCATTTATTCAGAAGCGGTTAAGCGTCTTTTTATTCGCTGGATACACTATCGGTTAATAAATATTTTATTGACTTGATGTTAATCAAACGTAACGAATTGCAATGGAAACATTCAAAGGAATTATTTTATACCCCCATTTGTTTAATTGTTGTTTCATTTATACATGCTGTCAAAACGAGTGCCGGGTGCATAGCCCCAAAGCTCTTCAAGATTGAATTCACGTATAATGGTATCAACAGCTACCTGGCCTTCATCTTTTTGTAACTCACCCAGTACCATTTTTGTTGCTGTCTGATTGTAGCCGCCCGCAATAGCAACTCGGTCGGCAATAATTTCTCGTGCTTTATCTAATGTCATAACATTTAAAGTTCGTTGTTAAAGAGTGATTAGTTTACACAATA